>Ga0187781_10001044_pt1 | contig 20807 bp, 18 predicted proteins | sample 0715_SJ02_MP02_2_FD_132447 | JGI IMG/M metagenome (GOLD analysis project Ga0187781, IMG submission 132447) | Tropical peat soil microbial communities from peatlands in Department of Meta, Colombia - 0715_SJ02_MP02_20_MG | ecosystem: Environmental > Terrestrial > Soil > Wetlands > Peat | place... | reverse complement strand
GCCCTAGGCTCACCACCGCGCCAGCGCGCGGCCGTCGCTTGAAACTTAAGACGCCCGCGCCAGGCTGATCGTGATGCCGTTCGGAATCTCGATCTCGAATTCGAGCGTCGACACCTGCCGGCCGCGGTCCATCTTGATGTGCACCTTGTCGGGCTCGAACGCGACATGCCGCTTGATGACGTCGAGGATCTCCTCGCGCAACAGGCCGAGGAGGTCGGGCTGGCTGCGCGTACTGCGCTCATGGGCCAGCAATAACTGTAGGCGTTCGCGCGCCACCGGCGCGCTCCCGCGTCGCCAAAGCTTGATTAGGTTCATGCTGCCTTCCGTCCGAACAGCCTACCGAAGAGACTCTTGCTTTCGTTGGGAACCTGCATGGCGATCTCCTCGCCCCGAAGCCGGCGGGCGGCGTCGAAGTAAGCGCGGGCGGGCGCGGAGAGTGGATTGTTGAGCGTGACCGGCGAGCCGACATTGGAGGCCCGCAGCACGTCTTCGCTTTCCGGGATGATGCCGAGGAGCGGCGTGAGCAGGATCTCGAGCACGTCGTCGATCGACAGCATGTCGCCGCGGGCGGCGCGCAGCGGATGATAGCGGGTAATCAGGAGGTGCTTGTCGACGCGCTCGCCGCGCTCGGCCTTGACGGTCTTGGAGTCGAGGAGCCCGATGATGCGGTCGGAATCGCGCACCGAGGAGACTTCCGGGTTGGTAACGATAATCGCCGAATCGGCGTGGCGCATGGCGAGCGTCGCGCCGCGCTCGATCCCGGCCGGGCTGTCGCAGATGATCCAGTCGAAGCGCTCGCGCAGCTCGGCGATGACGCCGGCGATCCCTTCCTCGGTGAGCGCATCCTTGTCGCGGGTTTGCGACGCCGGCATCAGGAACAGATTCTCCAGCCGCTTGTCGCGAATCAGCGCCTGCGACAGCTTGGCGACGCCGTTGATCACGCTGATCAGGTCGAAGACCACGCGGCGTTCGGCGCCAAGCACTAGGTCGAGGTTACGCAAGCCCACGTCGAAGTCGACGACAACGACCCTGTCCCCATCATGGGCAAGAGCGGCTCCAAGCGCGGCCGTCGAGGTGGTCTTGCCGACGCCGCCTTTGCCTGATGTCACGACTACGACATGGGCCATAGTTCTTTGCCTTTCGTTGTTAGTGCATCGCGGAAATTTTCAGCGTGCCGCCCTCAAGCCAAGCCTGCACCGGTCCATGGCGGAGGCTGTCTTCAATATCGTCCGCAGTCTTGTAGTAGGAATCGATGGCCAAGAGCTCGGCCTCGACGCAGTGGCAGAAGATGCGAGCGCGGGCGTTGCCGTTGACGCCGGCCATGGCGCGGCCCCGCAACGTGCCATAGACGTGAATCGATCCGCCGGCGACGATCTCGGCGCCGGAGCCGACCGAGCCGAGCACGGTGACGTCGCCCTCGGCGAAGACGATGGATTGCCCGGAGCGCACCGGATCCTCGATCAGCAGCGACGCCGGCTGCTGGCGCTGCGGCAGCGCGCGTGCCGTGGCGGCGGTGCCGCGTTCGACCGGCTCAAGTCCCGGCGTGCCGCGGCCGCCGCGCAGCACCGGCGGCAGGCCAGCCTCGGCGGCCGCCGGGTCGATGCCTTCGATGCCGAGGACGCGGATATTGCGCTCCTCGAGCGCGCCGACGAGATGCGCGATCGCCGGCCCGCGCAAATTGACGCCCGAGAGATCGAGCACCACCGGATGGCCGGCAAAGAAGCCCCGGGAACGTTCGAGATTGGCGTCGAGATCGGCAAGCCAGTCGACCACCGGCGCCCGCGGCGTAATGGCGAAGGCCATGTAGGAGCGCGCCCGAAACCGCAGCGATTGGCGTTGGCAGACGAGGCTCGACACGTGACTTCCCGATCCCTGCTGATTCCCAATTCGTTAATAAAGTGCGCAGGGATGGTTAACGTGGGGTTAACGCGCAAGCGGAAACGAAGGACCGACAGGAGGATGACTCGATCGTCCGTCGTCAGTCGTCAGCCCTCAGACCTCCTGGAACACGTCGATCTCGATCGAGCCGGGAAACATGCTGCGCCAGGTCTGTAGATAGACCTGCATGCGCGGGTCGCCGGCGATCCGGTGCCGGCTCAGCTCCCACTCTTCGTCCGCTTCGTATTCGATCTCCTGGATGTATCGCGCCGGATCGTCGACGTTCTGCAGGAGCCGGACCTCGGCGTTGCCGAACATCTGATAGAACGGCGCCGCGGCCTTGATCATGGCGGCGAGCTGGCCGGAATCCGCCGCCGGCAGAGTAAAGCGCATCTGCAGCGTCCGCCGGACCTTCACGGCGGCGTCTCTTCTGTCCTCATCGCTCATCGCTTGCATCCTTATCTGAAGGTCCGGCGGAACCGGTGCGCAGGGTAGACGCCGAGAATCCGCAGCGTATTCGGCCGCGAGACGAATTCCAGTTCCTCGAGCGCGAGCTCGAGGGCGCGATCCTTGGGATGGCCCTGCACGTCGGCATAAAATTGCGTGGCAGCGAAGCTGCCGTCGACCATGTAGCTTTCGAGCTTGGTCATGTTGACGCCGTTGGTGGCAAATCCGCCGAGCGCCTTATAGAGCGCGGCCGGGATGTTGCGCACCTCGAAGACAAAAGTGGTGATGACCCGCCGCTCCTTGCGGCTCGCCCAATCCGGTCGGCGGGCCAGCACGATGAACCGTGTGGTGTTGTGCCTGGCATCGGCGACGTTCTTTTTCAGGATTTTCAGGCCGTAGATCCGCGCCGCCAGCGCCGTCGCCAGCGCCGCGCGGGTGATGTCGCCTGATTCGGCGACCTCGCGCGCGGCACCCGCGGTATCGGCGGCGACCACCGCCTTGACGCCGAGCTTGCGGATGATGTTGCGGCACTGGCCGAGCGCATGCACGTGGCTTTCGACCGTCTCGATCGTCTTCAGGCTCGCGCCCCTCGGCGCCATCAGCTGGTGCTGCACCGGCAGGAACCACTCGGCAACGATGTGAAGTCCGGAGCGCGGCATCAGATGATGGATGTCGGCGACCCGGCCGGCGACCGAATTATCGATCGGGATCATCGCCAGCGCCGCCTTGCCGGTGCGCACCGCGGCGAACGCGTCCTCGAAGGTCGGACACGGCAGCGCCTCGTAGCCCGGATAGGCCTCGTTGCAGGCAATATGCGAGTTGGCGCCGGGCTCGCCCTGGAACGCGATCTTCTTGCGCTTGCTCATGCCCGGCTCGTTAGCACGGCGCGCGCCCGAGCCAAATCCTCGGGCGTGTCGACGGTGAGCGGCTCGCCGTCGACGAGCGCAACGTCGATGCGCATGCCGGCCTCGAGCGCGCGCAGCTGCTCGAGCCCTTCGCGCTGTTCCAGAACCGACGGCGGCAGCGCCACGAAGCGCTCGAACGCAGCGCGGCGGAAGGCGTAGAGGCCGATATGGTGATAGAGGGGGCCGGGCCCCGACGGCGCGGTGGCGCGGGTAAAATAAAGAGCGCGCAGCCGGGCGGCGGCAACCGGCGTGCCCACCACCTTGACCACGCTGGGGTCGTCGCGCTCGTGCGCGTGTACGATCTCGGCGGCAAGCGTCGCGATGTCGACAGCGGGGTCGGCGAGCGGCGTCAAAGTCGCGGCGAGGTCCAAAGGCCGCAGCGTCGGCACGTCGCCCTGCAGGTTGACGATGATCGCCGCGTTGCCGGCCGGATCGATCCGGCCAAGCGCCTCGGCGATGCGGTCGGTCCCCGAGCCGTGATCGGGACGCGTCATCACCGCGCGCCCGCCGGCTTGGCGCACCACGCGCTCGATCTCCGCCGAATCGGTCGCGACCACGACCTCGCCGAGCGCGGCGGCCTGTGCGCGTCGCAGCACATGCACGATCATCGGCTGCCCGGCGATGTCGGCCAGCGGTTTGCCCGGCAGGCGGGTCGAAGCCATGCGGGCGGGAATGACAATGAGGACATCGGTCATCGTGGCATATTCGGGTTGCAAGGCGCGCGGCAAACCGGCTATCTCTGCCTCCCCCCTCCCCTCCGGTCGCGGAGCGATTCAGCGATGAATTCGTTCGAAATCAACAAGATTCTCGGCGCCTTGCTGGGGACCTGCCTGATCCTTCTGGCCGTGCACATTGCCGCCGGAGCGCTCTTTGCCACGCCGGCGCCGGCGAAGCCCGGCTACGAAATCGCCGTCAAGGAAGAGCAGCCCGGCAAGCAGCCCGCGGAAGCCAAGGCGGCCGCGCAACCGATCGAGGCGCTGCTCGCCAACGCATCCGCCGACCGCGGCGCGCAAGTCGCCAAGCAATGCCAGATCTGTCACAATCTGCAGGAAGGCTTGGGTCCGAAGGTCGGTCCCGACCTCTATGGCGTCGTCGGTCGCGCGGTAGCCTCGGTACAGGGCTTCAATTACACCGCCGCGTTGAAGGCGAAGGGCGGGACCTGGACCTTCGACGCTTTGAACACGTGGCTGACCGATCCGCGCGCCGACGTTCCCGGCACCGCCATGACATTCGCCGGGCTGCCAAGCGAAAAGCAGCGCGCCGACCTGATTGCGTATCTCGACACGCTGTCCAAGACGCCGGTGCCGCTGCCCAAGGCGCAAAGCCAAAGCGCGCCTGCCCAAGCCGCGCCTGCTCAGGCCGCGCCTGCCAATCCGCCTGCGGGAGCGAAGCCGCCTAGCGCTGCGAGCGCCAATCCGCCGCCCGCGGCGAAATAGCCGCCGCGGATAGCGGGCGCTGGCTGTTGCGCACGCGGATGTGAAGCGCATTTCGTCGCGGCGATCGGCGGGCACGCTGGCGCCGCAATTGAAAGCCACATAAATCCATCATGCAGGGCCGGCATGGCGCGCCCGTCACGCTTGTGTCACGTGGCAAAATCACACGCGGTCGCCTAAGGCATTTCCTTCACGCCGATGATTTGCCCCTCCCTGATTTTTTGATTGGAGCCGTTCCAGTGAATCGCCGATCGCTGATCAAATCGACCCTGCTTGCGCTCGCCGCGCGGCAGCTTCCATTTCCGGCCTTCCTCGGCACGGCGCGCGCCGAGGCGGAGCCAAACCGGGCCTGGCGCCACGGCGTGTCGCTGTTCGGCGATCTGAAATATCCCGCCGGCTTCAAGCAATTCGATTACGTCAATGCCAACGCGCCAAAGGGCGGCTCGGTGCGCGAGATCGCGCTCGGCACCTTCGACAATTTCAACATCGTGGTCGCCGGCGTCAAAGGCGCGCTCGCCGGCTCGATCCCGCTGATTTACGATACCTTGCTGACTCCCTCGCTCGATGAGGTCTCGACCGAATACGGGCTTCTCGCCGAGGCGATGACGTTCCCGGAGGATTTCTCCTCGGCCTCGTATCGGCTGCGGCCCGAGGCCAGATGGCACGACGGCGAGCCGGTCACGCCGCAGGACGTGATCTTTTCCTTCAACGCCTTCAAGAAAAACCATCCGCAATACGCCGCCTATTATCGCCACGTCGCCAAGATCGAGCAGACCGGCGAACGCGAGATCACCTTCAGCTTCGATACGCCCGGCAACCGCGAGCTGCCGCAGATCGTCGGCCAGCTCACGATCCTGCCGCAGCATTGGTGGGAAGGCACCGACAAGAACGGCAACAAACGCGACATCACCACGACCACGCTCGAGGCGCCGCTCGGCAGCGGCGCCTATCGCGTCAAGGATTTCTCGCCGGGGCGCGACATCGTCTACGAGCGGGTGCCGGACTACTGGGGCAAGAACCTCAACGTCAATATCGGCCGCGACAATTTCGACGAGCTGCGGTTCGAATATTTCCGCGACACCACGGTCGCGCTCGAAGCCTTCAAAGGCGACGCGGTCGATTGGCGCACCGAGAACAGCGCCAAGAACTGGGCCACGGCCTACGATTTCCCCGCGGTCAGCGACAAGCGCATCATCCTGGAGGAATTCCCGATCAACGATTTCGGCGTGATGCAGGCTTTTGCCTTCAACGTGCGCCGCGCCAAGTTCCAGGACCGACGCGTGCGCCGCGCCTTCAATCTCGCCTTCGATTTCGAGGAGACCAACCGGCAGATCTTCTTCGGCCAGTACAAGCGCATCGCCAGCTACTTCGAAGGCACCGAGCTCGCCGCGACCGGCGTGCCGAGCGGCCGCGAGCTCGAAATCCTGGAGACGGTGCGCGACAAGGTCCCGCCCGAGCTGTTCACGACGCCTTACACCAATCCGGTCAACGGCAATCCCGAGGCGGTGCGTACCAATCTGCGCGAGGCGATCCGGCTGTTCAAGGAAGCCGGCTACGAGTTCCGCGACCGCCAGCTCGTCAACGCCAAGACCGGCGAGCCGTTCAGCGTCGAGTTCCTCGCCGAAGATCCGAGCTTCGAGCGCGTGTTCCTGTTCTATCAGCCCTCGCTCGACCGGCTCGGCATCACCGTGACGGTGCGCACCGTCGATGAGGCGCAGTACGAGAACCGGCTGCGCAACTGGGACTTCGACGTCATCACCAACACCTGGGGCGAATCGCTGTCGCCCGGCAATGAGCAGCGCAGCTTCTGGGGCTCGCAGGCCGCCGACCAGAGTGGCTCGCAGAACCTCGTCGGCATCAAGAATCCGGCAGTCGACGCCATGATCGAGCAGGTGATCTTCGCCAAAAGCCGCGCCGATCTCATCGCCGCCACCAAGGCGCTCGACCGCGTCCTCCTGTGGAACGACTACGTCGTGCCGCAATGGACCTACGGCAAACAGCGCAGCGCCCGCTGGGATCGCTTCGGCCGGCCCGATCCGATGCCGAAATACGGCCGGGCGGGCTTTCCGCTGATCTGGTGGTGGGACGCCGACAAGGCGGCCAAGACCGGCGGCCGGTCGTGATCATCGCGCGCACGAATGCGCGGTATCGCATGTTTCCTCTGACGCGCCGAAGCCTTCTCTCACTGACAGCCGGCCTCGCGGCCGCCCGCGCGACCGCCAAAGTCTCACCCGCAAGCGCCGGCGATGAGATCGAATCGCACGGCCTCTCGGCGTTCGGCGATCTCGCCTATCCCGCGGACTTCCATCACTTCCGCTACGTCGAGCCGAACGCGCCGAAGGGCGGAACGTTCTCGCAGATCGGGCCGGACCGGCAATACAATCAGAACTTCCTCACCTTCAATTCGCTCAACACCTACATCCTCAAGGGCGACGCGGCGCAAGGCATGGAGCTGACCTTCGCCACGCTCATGGTGCGTTCCGGCGATGAGCCCGATGCGCTCTACGGGCTTGCCGCCGAGAAGGTGCGGCGCTCCGCCGACGGCCTCAGCTACCGCTTCTTCATCCGGCCCGAAGCCAGATTCCAAGACGGCTCGCGGCTCACCGCCCATGACGTCGCCTTCTCGCTCAACATCCTCAAGGGGAAGGGACACCCGATCATCACCCAGTTCCTGCGCGATTTCGTCGGCGCGAAGGCGCAGGACGACAGCGTGGTCGTTGCCGGTTTCGCGCCGAACCGCGCCCGCGACGTCCCCCTCTTCGTTGCCGGCCTGCCGATCTTTTCCCGCGCCTACTACGCCGGCAAACCGTTCGATGAATCGACGCTGGAGACGCCGCTCGGCTCCGGGCCTTACAAGGTCGGCCGGTTCGAGCCGGGCCGCTTCATCGAATATGACCGGGTCAAGGACTGGTGGGGCGCCGAGCTCCCGGTGGCGCGCGGGCAGAACAATTTCGACATTGTCCGCTTCGAATATTACCGCGACCGCGAGGTCGGCTTCGAAGGCTTTTCCGCCGAGAATTATCTGTTCCGCGAGGAATTCACCTCGCGGTTCTGGGCGACGCGCTACGATTTTCCGGCGGTGAAGTCGGGGCGCGTGAAGAAGGACACCCTGCCGGACGACACGCCGTCTGGCGCGCAGGGCTGGTTCATCAATACCAGGCGGGCGAAATTCGCCGATCCGCGGCTGCGCGAGGCGCTGTGCAACGCCTTCGACTTCGAGTGGACCAACGCGACGATCATGTACGGCTCGTATCTGCGCACCATCTCGGTGTTTCAGAACTCTGACATGATGGCGCAAGGCAAGCCCGACGCGAACGAGCGCGCGCTCCTCGAGCCGTTCCGCGCGCGGCTGCCGGAAGAGGTCTTCGCCGAGCCTTACGCGCCGCCGGTCTCCGACGGCTCCGGCCAGGATCGCGCGCTGTTGCGTAAAGCCGCGCAGCTCCTCAAGGAGGCCGGCTGCACCATCAAGGACGGCAAGCTCGCGCTGCCAAGCGGCGAGCGGGTCACGATCGAGTTCCTGATCGACGAGCCGACCTTCGAGCCGCACCACGCCCCGTTCATCAAGAATCTCGGCATCCTCGGCATCGAGGCGAGCCTGCGCGTCGTCGATCCGGTGCAGTACCGCGCCCGCCGCGACGGCTTCGACTTCGACATCACCGTCGACCGCTTCGGCTTCTCCTCGACGCCCGGCGATTCGCTGCGCTCGTTCTTCTCCTCACAGGCCACCGCGGTCAAAGGCTCGAACAATCTCGCCGGCATGGCCGATCCGGCGATCGATGCGCTGATCGACGCCATCATCGCCGCCGAGACGCGGCCGGCACTGGTAACCGCTTGCCGCGCGCTCGACCGCGTGATCCGTTCCGGCCGCTACTGGATACCGCATTGGTACAAGCCCTCACACTGGATCGCCTACTGGGACGTGTTCGGGCGGCCGGCGGCACAGCCGCGCTACTTCCGCGGCATCCCGGAAACCTGGTGGCACGACCCCGACAGGGCTGCGAAATTCCATCGGGCGGGCTAAGCTGCTGTGCTATGACGTTGTCGGGAGGAACAGCGTCGTTCCGTCAACCTTGAGGTGCGAGCCGACGGGTCCCGACTGAAAGCGCGCCGGACCGACGACAGGCTCCTCCGGGCGCGATGGGTCCGCGGGTGCGGCGGCGGGGGTCGTCGCCTTTCGCGGCTCGACGCCAAGCGCCGAGCACCCGTAGATGACGGTCGACGCGCAGATATCGGAAGCCAATGACGGCCTATATCGTCCGCCGTATCCTGTTCATGATCCCCACGATCTTCGGGATCATGCTGGTGTCGTTCGTCGTGGTGCAGTTTGCGCCGGGCGGGCCGGTCGAGCGCGTCATCGCCAAGCTGTCGGGCTCCGACACCGGCGCGACCTCGCGCATTTCCGGCTCGGCGAGCGGCGACTTCTCCTCGCGCGGCGCGCTCAAGAGCGGGGCGCAGCTCGAGAACAACTCGAAATACCGCGGCGCCCAGGGGCTCGATCCGGAATTCATCAAGAGCCTGGAGAAGCAGTTCGGCTTCGACAAGCCGGCTTACGAGCGCTTCTTCATCATGCTGTGGAACTATTTGCGCTTCGATTTCGGCAAGAGTTACTTCCGCGACGTCACCGTGCTTCACCTGATCAAGGAGAAGCTGCCGGTCTCGATCTCGCTCGGCATCTGGATGACGCTGTTAAGCTATCTGATCTCGATCCCGCTCGGCATCCGAAAGGCGGTGCGCGACGGCTCGCAGTTCGACGTCTGGACCTCGGGCGTGATCATCGTCGGCTACGCCATTCCCGGCTTCCTGTTCGCAATCCTGCTCATCATCCTGTTCGCCGGTGGCTCGTTCTTCAACATCTTCCCGCTGCGCGGCCTCGTCTCCGACGACTGGGCGCAATTCTCCTGGTGGCACAAGATCCTCGATTATTTCTGGCACCTGACATTGCCGATCATCTCCATGGGGCTCGCTGCGTTCGCCACCATGACGCTCCTGACCAAGAACTCGTTCCTCGAGGAATTGCGCAAGCAATATGTGCTGACCGCGCGCGCCAAAGGCTGCACCGAGCGGCAGGTGCTCTACGGCCACATTTTCCGCAATGCCATGATGCTGGTGATCGCCGGCTTCCCCGGCGCCTTCGTCGGCGCCTTCTTTGCCGGCTCGCTCCTGATCGAGACGATCTTCTCGCTCGACGGCCTCGGGCTGCTGAGCTTCGAAAGCGTACTCAACCGCGATTACCCGGTGGTGTTCGCCAATCTCTACATCTTCGCGCTGCTCGGACTGGTCGTGAACCTGGTTTCCGACCTGACCTATACCTGGATCGATCCGCGCATCGATTTCGAGACGCGGGAGGTGTGAGGTGGACGTGCGGGCCGACAAGAGACCCGATCCTGGCGGCGAGGAGGAGATCGCCACCCAGGGTTTCGCGCCCGACCTCGAGCCGGCCGGCCCGGTCGGGCTTGCCGAGCTGCCGCGCGGTTTTGAATTCTCTCCGATCAACATCCGGCGCTGGCAGAACTTCAAGTCCAACCGCCGGGGCTATTGGTCGTTCTGGATCTTCCTCATTCTGTTTGTCGTCTCGCTCGGCGCCGAGTTCATCGCCAACGACAAGCCGCTCTATGTGCGTTACGACGGCCGATCGTTCGTTCCCGTCATCTTCACCTATCCGGAGACCGCCTTCGGCGGCGACTTCGAGACCGCCGCCGACTATCGCGACCCGTTTCTGCAGAAACTGATCAAGGACAAAGACGGCTTCATGGTCTGGCCGCCGGTGCGCTATTCCTACAATACCCACAATCTCAATCTGCCGACGCCGGCGCCGTCGAAGCCGACCTGGCTCCTGACCGAGGCGGAATGCAAGCCGGTGGTGCAGCGCGAGCACCTCACCGGCTGCGGCGATCTCGAGTACAACTGGCTCGGCACCGACGATCAGGGCCGCGACGTGCTGGCGCGGCTCATCTACGGCTTCCGCGTCTCGGTGCTGTTCGGCCTGGTGCTCACCGTGGTGTCCTCGGTGATCGGCGTCGCCGCCGGCGCCGTGCAAGGCTTCTTCGGCGGCTGGACCGACCTCCTGTTCCAGCGCTTCATCGAGATCTGGACCTCGGTGCCAGAGCTTTATCTCCTGCTCATCATCTCCTCGGTGCTGGTGCCCGGCTTCTTCGTGCTGCTCGGCATCCTGCTGTTGTTCTCCTGGGTGCGGCTCGTCGGGCTGGTGCGCGCCGAGTTCCTGCGCGGGCGCAATTTCGAATACATCCAGGCGGCGCGCGCGCTCGGCGTTTCCAACGCCGTGATCATGTTCCGCCACCTGTTGCCGAACGCGATGGTGGCGACGATGACGTTCCTGCCCTTCATCATGTCGTCGTCGGTGATGACGCTGACCGCGCTCGACTTTCTCGGCTTCGGCCTGCCGCCGGGCTCGGCCTCGCTCGGCGAGCTCCTGTCGCAGGGCAAAGCCAATGTGCAGGCGCCCTGGCTCGGGCTCACCGGCTTCTTCGCCGTCGCCATCATGCTCTCGCTCCTGATCTTCATCGGCGAGGCGATCCGCGACGCCTTTGACCCGCGTAAGACGTTCGCATGAGCAAAGACATTTGCCTCAGCGTCCGCGAGCTTTCCATCGCCTTCCGCTCCGGCGGCCGCGAGACCCTCGCCGTCGACCGGATTTCGTTCGACGTCCTCAAGGCCGAGTGCACGGCGCTGGTCGGCGAATCCGGCTCCGGCAAATCGGCGACCGCGCTCTCGATCCTCAAGCTCCTGCCCTACCCGGCCGCGCACCACCCCTCGGGCAGCATCGGCTACCAGGGCCGCGACCTGATGCGGCTGTCCGAACGCGAGATGCAGCGGGTGCGCGGCGACAACATCACCATCGTGTTCCAGGAGCCGATGACCTCGCTCAATCCGCTGCACACCATCGAAAAGCAGATCGGCGAGATTCTGCTCCTGCACCGCGGCCTGACCGGCGAGCCGGCGCGCGCGCGCACGCTCGAGGTGCTGACCCAGGTCGGCATCCGCGACCCGGAGACCCGGCTCCGGAGCTATCCGCACCAGCTCTCCGGCGGCCAGCGGCAGCGGGTGATGATCGCGATGGCGCTCGCCAACGAGCCCGATCTCCTGATCGCCGACGAGCCGACCACCGCGCTCGACGTCACCGTCCAGGCGCAGATCATCGCGCTGCTCAAGGACCTGCAGCAGCGGCTCGGCATGTCGCTTCTGTTCATCACCCACGACCTCGGCATCGTGCGCAAGATCGCCGACCGGGTCTGCGTGATGAAGGACGGCAAGATCGTCGAGCAGGGTCCGGTCGAGGCGATCTTCGCCAAGCCGGCGCACCCTTATACACGCGCGCTCCTCGGCGCCGAGCCGAAGCCCGACCCGGCGCCGGAGCAGCCGAACGCGCCGATGGTGCTGGAATCGACCGACCTCAAGGTCTGGTTCCCGATCAAGCGCGGCGTCCTTCGGCACGTCGTCGGTCACATCAAGGCGGTCGACGGCGTGAGCATCGCGCTGCGCAAGGGCGAGACCCTCGGCGTGGTCGGCGAATCCGGCTCCGGCAAGACCACGTTCGGCCTCGCCATGCTGCGGCTCATTTCCTCGCAGGGCCCAATCGTGTTCATGGGCAACCAGCTGCAGGGCCTGCGCTTCAAGCAGATGCGGCCGCACCGCCGCAACATGCAGATCGTGTTCCAGGACCCGTACGGCTCGCTGTCGCCGCGCCTCTCCGTCGCCGACATCATCAAGGAAGGCCTGAAGGTGCACCACCCGCATCTGTCGAGCCACGAATGCGACGACCGGGTGGTCGCGGCGCTCAAGGATGTCGGGCTCGATCCGCAGACGCGTTTCCGCTTCCCGCACGAATTTTCCGGCGGCCAGCGGCAGCGCATCGCCATCGCCCGCGCGGTAGTGCTGGAGCCGACTTTCGTGGTGCTCGACGAGCCGACCAGCGCGCTCGACATGCTGATCCAGTCGCAGATGGTCGATCTTCTCCGCGATCTGCAAAAGCGCCACGAGCTGACTTATCTGTTCATCTCCCACGACCTGCGCGTCGTCGCGGCGCTGGCGAGCCGCCTTCTGGTCATGCGCCACGGCAAGGTGGTGGAGAGCGGCGCCGCCGCCGACTTGTTCAAGAACCCGAGGGACGAATACACTCGCGCCCTGTTCGCCGCCGCGTTCAAGCTTGAGACCGCGGCGCCGGAGGTGGTCGAGCAGTAACAGCGCGGGCGCGGTCAGGCGCTGCGGGCGCGCCGCTCCCTGAAGTGCCACCACAGCACCACGATAACCCCGGCAACGACGCCGACGATCAGCACGACCAGCAGGGCCGAATTCTCGATCCAGGCAATCGCCGGAATGCCGAGCGCCATGATCAGACCAAGAAGGCCGATCTGCCAGGACATCACCTGGACCCCGGCGGTGAAGGTGCCGAGCGCCAGCAAGGTGAAAATCGCGAGCGCGGTCGTCGTCGAGGTGAAGAGCCGCTGCACGCTCGGGAGGAGCAGCATGTTCATCACCAGGATGAAGGCGCCCCAGTGCAGCACCTGGGTCACGATCAGGCGGGTTCGCGCGGCCTTATCGCTCGCCTCCTGCCAGCCGGCGCCGATGCAGACGAGCGCGATGATCGGCGCGAGAATTTCCCAGTAACCGACGATCGGCGTCTTCGAAAAACTCGTATAGGCGACGCCGGCGATGGTCAGGAACAGGACCAGCGTGAACGGCAACTCCCTGATCCAGAAGCTGCGCTGGGCCGGGTGCGCCGCAGTGACCTGCGGAACGCTCGACGCCGCGGCATGCGGATTTGGTTCGGCATCGGTCATGGCCCTGGCTCCGCGTTGATGGCCGAAGCGTAGATCAGATCGGGCCAGTCGCGCCAGCGGCCGCGACGTTATTCGATCCGCCGCACGCTCGTAACCTGCTCGCCGGCGTCGCGCATGCGCCCGAGCGCGACAGCGATCGGCTCAACCGCCACCGCCATGTGGAAGGCGTTGGCGTGCACGACGCTTGCGCCATCGCGCACGATGGCGACGTGGCCCTTCCAGAACATGAGGTCGCCGCGCCGCAGATCGGAACGGTCGGCCGCCGCCGCAATCGGCGTGCCCAGCGCCGCCTCCTGCATATCGCTGTCGCGCGGGCACGACATGCCGCATGCGCTCAGCGCGATTTGCACGAGGCCCGAGCAGTCGATCCCGAGCGCGGTCTTGCCGCCCCACAAATACGGCGTGCCGAGAAACCGTTCCGCGACCGCGACGAAATCCGCCTCATGGGCGTCGATCGGCGCCAGGTGGATTTCGGGCACAAAGCCGCCGGATCGGGTCACGGCAAAGCGCCCATGCATGCGTTCAACCGCAAACCGGGCGCCGAATGGCAGCGCTTCAAGCGGCGGCATTTTGAGCGACGGGCCGGGAAAGGCAAAAGTCCGCAGCGCCACAACCTTGTGCGTTAACGGCGCGCCAGGCTCGCCGAGCGCATTCGCCGGCAGCCATCCGACATAGCCATCGGCGGCAAGCTGGCCCCAGGCCCAGCCTTCGGCGTTGGCGTCGTAGATCGACGCGCGCTCGCCCTGGAGCGCTTCGGTCAGGAGCGGCGCGTCCGGCCGCGGCTCCAGGCGCAGCGGCGTCTGCGGCTCGATCACTTCGCGGGCGCGGCCCTCGACATAGCGCGCCGCGCGCACCTTGCCCTGCAGCTCTTTCGCCGCGAGATCGGCGCGGGCCGGCGTGACGCGGGGATCGAACGCGCGCATGGCCGGCGCGCGCTCAGCCGTAGCGCTCGGCGAGAAGCGCGTAGACCGCGCGCGCCGCCTGGCATTCGCCGCCTTCGGGCCGGCCCGGCTTTGCCGTCGGCGTCCAGGCGAAGATGTCGAGATGCAGCCATGATTTCGCCGCCGCGACGAAACGCTGCAGGAACAGCGCGCACAGGATCGAGCCGGCAAAGCTGCTCGACGCCACGTTGTTGAGGTCGGCGACCTTGGAATCGAGCATCGCATCATAGGGCTGCCACAGCGGCAGCCGCCACAGCGGATCGTTTTCCGCCGCGGCATGGCGCGCGAGCGCGGCGGCGAGCGCGTCATCCTTGGTGTAGAACGCCGGCAGGTCGGGACCGAGCGCGACGCGCGCCGCGCCGGTCAGCGTGCCCATGTCGATCAGAAGCTCGGGCGCAGCCTCGTCGGCGCGCGCGAGCGCGTCGGCGAGAATGAGCCGGCCTTCGGCGTCGGTGTTGCCGATCTCGACGGTCAGGCCCTTGCGCGAGCGGTAGACGTCGCGCGGACGATAGGCCGCGCCGGAAATCGCGTTTTCGACCGCCGGGATGGTCACCGCAAGCCGCAGCTTCAGCTTGCGGTCCATGATCATCTGCGCCAGCGCCAGCACGGTCGCGGCGCCGCCCATGTCCTTCTTCATCAAGAGCATCGCGCTTTCCGGCTTGATGTCGAGACCGCCGGAATCGAAGCATACGCCTTTGCCGACCAGGCTGACGCGGGGATGGCCGGCCTCGCCCCAGGCGAGTTCGATCAGGCGCGGCGCCGCGGCCGAGGCGCGGCCGACGGCGTGAACGAGCGGATAATTCTGGGTGAGGAGATCGTCGCCGACCGTCACCCTGATGTCCGCGGCGTAGCGCGCCGCGAGCGCCCGCGCGGCGTCCTCGAGCTCTCCCGGCCCCATGTCGTTTGCAGGCGTGTTGACGAGGTCTCGCGTCAGCGTCACTGCGGCGACGACGCGCTCGAGATCCTCGCGGTCGAGACGCTGCGGCAGATCGAGCTTGATGTCGCGCCCATTGGCCTTGTGGTAGCGCGTGAAGCGATACGAGCCGAGCGCGAAGGCGAGCGCGGCGAGCCGCGCATCATGCGGATCGTTGGCGAAGCGATAGACGCCGGCCGGAAGCTGCTGCGGCAAACGCCCGGGCAGGAACGGATCCTTCGTATCGTTTTCGGCCTCGAGCGCGAACAGCACGCCGCCGACGCCGCTCTTGCCGGGCAACAACAGATGCTGGCCGGCCTTCGGCTCGAAGCCGGCGGCGTCGGCGAAGGCGCGCGCCGTCGCCTCGAGGCTTTCGCGCACGCCGGGATAGCTCGCGGCGGTGACGAACCAGATCGGGATCGCGTTTGCCGAGGCGCCGGTGGTGAAGATCGAGTTCATCAATGATCCGCGCGAGATGTCGCGTTCTGCTAGCACGTCACCTGCGCGCCGTCATCCCGACGCCGCACCGGCGCGGCTGTGCCTGCTGCCGTAAAAGCCATAGAGCAAAAGGCCGATCGCGAGCCACAGGCCGAGGCGCAGCCAGGTGTCGAACGGCAGCCCGAACATCAGAAACGCGGAGGAGAGCGCGCCGAGCGGCGCGACAACGGCGATCGCCGGCGCCTTGAACGGGCGCGGCAGCTCGGGCTCGGTGATGCGCAGAATAAGCGTGCCGAGACACACGATGGTGAACGCGAACAAGGTGCCGATGCTGACCAGCTCGCCGACGAGGCCGATCGGGAGGAGCCCGGCGAGGATCATCACCACCACGCCGGTGACGATCGTGGTCACGTAAGGCGTGCGAAAGCGCGGGTGCACCCGCGCGGCAATGCCCGGCAGCAAGCCGTCGCGCGCGACCGAATAGAAGATCCGCGCCTGGCCGAGGAGGAGCACCAGCACCACCGAGGTCAGGCCGAGGATGACACCGAATTTGACGAGCGGCGCAAGGACACGAAGGCCGACGGCGTCGATGCCGACCGCAATCGGATCCGGCACGTTGAGCTTGTCGTAGGGGACGATGCCGGTAAGCACGAAGCCGACCGCGACATAGAGGAAGGTGCAGACGGCGAGCGATCCGAGAATGCCGATCGGCATATCGCGCTGCGGATTTTTCGCTTCCTGCGCCGCGGTCGAGACCGCGTCGAAGCCGATATAGGCGAAGAACACGACCGCGGCGCCGCGAATGACGCCGCTGACCCCGTATTGGCCGGGCGCGATATTGGGCGGGATGAAGCTCCCCGCCGGATTGCTCGTGGTGGCCCAGTGTTCGGTGCTGACGAACGGGGCGGCCACCGCGATGAACAACACGATGATGACGAGCTTGACCGCGACGATCACGTCGTTCGCCCGCGCCGACTCGCGCACGCCGACGACGAGCAGCGCGGAAATTGCGGCGACAGCCGCCATCGCCGGCGCGTTGAGAAGCGCGCCGGTCGCGTGCCAGACGTGCGCGGCGGCGTCATAGGCGAAGGCCGATCCGGCATAGGCCGCCGGCACGACGATGCCGAGATCGTTGAGAAAGCTCACCACGTAGCCCGACCAGCCGATCGCCACCGTAGTCGCGCCGAGCGCGTATTCGAGGATCAGATCCCAGCCGATGATCCAGGCGATCAGCTCGCCCATCGTGGCATAGGCGTAGGTGTAGGCGCTGCCGGAGATCGGCACGGTCGAGGACAATTCGGCGTAGCACAGGCCGGCGAAGGCGCAGGCGATCGCGCCGAGGACGAAGGAGAGCATGATCGCCGGGCCGGCATTCGCTGCGGCCGCATGTCCGGTCAAGACGAAAATTCCGGCGCCGATGATGGCGCCGATGCCGAGCGTGATGAGATTGAGCGCCGACAAGCTGCGCTTGAACGGAACCCCGTCATGCGCGGTCAGCGCCTCGACCTCCGGCTCCTGCGCCTCCGCCGCCAGAACCGCAGGCGATTTCCGCACCCAGATCTGCGCCGGCACGTCTGGGCGTCCCCTGTCCGTTACAGGCCGGCGGCGGCGAGCGCCGCGGCCTGGCGCTTGGCGACGCGGTCCATCGAAAAGCGCTCGATCGCCTCGTTGAACAGCCGGTAGAAATTGAGCTCCGCGCGCAGGTGCAGAAACACGGCGCCGAGGCCGATCGCGGCGCGATCCATGAACACGAACTCGCGCGGCACCGTCACCGGCCCCTTGCGCTTGAGCGCCTGGTGCACCCGGAACGCTTCGCGGCGGCCATATTCGGCCGGCGCCACGCCGTCGGCGATCGTGCGCACCCGGTCGTCGAGGAGGGGCGCATAGATGAACCGCGCCCAGATGTTGAGGGCGTCGATAAGCTCGCGCGAGAGCCGGCGGAAGCCCCAGGTCTCGTAGGCGCACACGATGAGCGCGTCGTCGCCGTTGAGAAGGCCGTGATAGAGGTCGACGACGCCGCGCACGAAGCTCGGCGGAAAGATGCGGATGCAGCCATAGTCGAGGAGATTGATGCCGGCCGGCGCGCCATCGCGGTCGAAGACCGTGTAATTGCCGAGATGCGGATCGCCGTGAATGACGCCGAAGCGGCTGAACGGAAACCACCAGGCGGTGAACATCGCGGTGGCGAGCGTGTTGCGCCCGGCAAGCGGCGCGTTCTTGTGCGTCAGCATGCGGCTGCCGTCGAGCCAGTCGAGGGTGAGGAGGCGCCCGCTCGACAATTCCGGCCACGCCCGCGGCACGCGCACGCTGTCGATGCCGTCGAGCATGGCGCGATAGAGCGCGACGTGCCTCGCTTCGCGCCGGTAGTCGAGCTCCTCGCGCACCCGGGCGCCGATCTCCTTGGCGATCTCGGTGGTGTCGATGGCGGCATCCAGCCGGCGGCGGATGGCGAGAAGCCATTCGAGCTGCTGCAGGTCGGCTTCGACCGCCGACTGCATGTCGGGATATTGGAGCTTGCAGGCGAGCGGCGCGCCATCAAGCGAGCGCGCGCGATGCACCTGGCCGAGCGAGGCGGCGGCGGCGGGGTGATGCTCGAAGCTCGCGAACTTCCCTTGCCAGTCGGAACCGAGCTCGGCCTGCATCCGCCGCTTGACGAACGCCCAACCCATCGGCGGCGCTTCGCTCTGCAGCTTCTGCAGCTCGGCGGCGTATTCGGGCGGGAGCAGATCGGGAACGGTCGCCAGCAGCTGCGCGACCTTCATCAGCGGGCCCTTGAGATTGCCGAGCGCCGAGGCAAGCGCGGAGGCCTCGCCGGCGCGATTGGGCTCGCCGCCGAGAAGCCTTCGCCCGGCGTAGCGCGCCGCCACCCCGCCGACATTGGCGCCGACGCGCACATAGCGCGCCGCGCGGGCCGAGAAGCGGTTCTTTTCGCGGTCGGGCATTTTGGGCTCGAGAATTTATTCGCGAGCCCGAGATAAGCCATCGGCGGCAATATTGCTACGATTGCGAGCGTTCTTGGCCTACGACTCCAGCGCTTCCAGCTCGCCGATCATCCGCTCGATCACGGCAAGCCCGTTCTGCCAGAACGCCGGATCGCGGGCGTCGAGCCCGAACGGCGCCAGGAGCTCGGTGTGGTGCTTGGTGCCGCCGGCCGAAAGCATGGCGAGGTAGCGCTCGGCAAAGCCTTCGTCGGCGCGCTCATAGACCGCGTAGAGCGAATTCACCAGACAGTCGCCGAAGGCGTAGGCGTAGACATAGAACGGCGAATGGACGAAATGCGGGATATAGGCCCAGAACGTTTCGTAGCCGGGTTTCAGCTCGATCGCCGGGCCGAGGCTCTCGCGCTGCATGACAAGCCATAGCTCGCCGATACGCGCGGCGGTCAACTCGCCGCTCTTGCGCTCGGTGTGCACGGCGCGCTCGAAGCTGTAGAACGCGATCTGGCGCACCACGGTGTTGATCATGTCCTCGACCTTGGCGGCGAGCATCGCCTTGCGCTCTTTGTCGTCGCGCGTGTTGGCGAGGAGTTTCCTGAAGGTCAGCATCTCGCCGAACACGCTCGCGGTCTCGGCGAGCGTGAGCGGCGTCGGCGCCATCAGCGCGCCGTTCGGCGCCGCCAGCACCTGATGCACGCCGTGGCCCAGTTCGTGGGCGAGCGTCATCACGTCGCGCGGCTTGCCCTGGTAGTTGAGCAGCACATAGGGATGCGAGGACGGCACCGTCGGATGGGCGAAGGCGCCCGGCGCCTTGCCCGGACGCACCGGCGCATCGATCCAGCGGTCGTCGAAGAAACGCTCGGCGATCGCCGCCATCTTCGGCGAGAACGCGCCATAGGCGGTAAGCACCGTGTCCTTGGCTTCGATCCAGCCGACGGTGCGCGTCGGCACCTGCGGCAGCGGCGCGTTGCGGTCCCAATGCGGCAGGCGCTTTTTGCCAAACCAGTGCGCCTTGAGCGCGTAATAGCGGTGCGACAGCCGCGGATAGGCGGCGCGCACGGCGGCAACGAGCGCATCGACGACTTCGCGCTCGACCCGGTTGGCGAGATGCCGCGCGTCGGCGATATCGGCGAAGCCGCGCCAGCGGTCGGAAATCTCCTTGTCCTTCGCCAGCGTGTTGGTGATCAGGACGAATTGCTCCAGGTTCTCCTTGAAGGTGTGGGCGAGCGCCTCCGCGGCGGCCTTGCGCTTGGCGCCGGAGCGGTCCTGAAGGAGATTGAGCGTCGGTTCGATCGGCAGCGATTTGCCCTCGACCTTGAAGCGCAGCCTGGCGATGGTCGAGTCGAACTGCCGGTTCCAGGCGGCAGCCGCGGTCACCGATTTTTCGTGGAACAGCTGCTCGACCCGGTCCTCGAGCTGATACGGCCGGTCGCGGCGCACGTCCTCGATCCACGGCCGATAATGGCCGAGCGCCGGAACCGCCATCGCCGCTTCGATCAGCGCGTCGTCGATGCGGTTGAGCTCGAGCGCGAAGAACAGGAGATGGGTCGACGCGGCGGTCAGCCGCTCCTGCACGTCGCCGAAGAATTTAGTGCGCGCCGGATCGACGGTGTCGCCGGCGTGGAGGAGCCCAGCATAGGAGCTGAGCCGCCCGATGAGATCGTCGAGCGCCTCGAACCGGCTGACCGCGTCGGCAAGCGCCGCGCCGGCGTCGGGCGAGCGCGCCATCTCGGCGAGCTTGCCCTTATAGGCTTCCTCGAAGGCGACACATTCGACGTCGGCGCGATCGAGATCGCGCTTGATCTGCGGGTCGTCGAGGCCGGCATAAAGGTCGTTGAGGTTCCACTCCGGCAACGTCCCGAGCGCGGTTTTGGCCCGCGCTGCCCGCGCCGGGCCGTTCTTCGCCGGCCGTCTGGCGGCGGTCTTCTTTGACAGTGTCGCTATCGGCATGGAAGTCTTTGATTGCGGGGTGGCCGGCCTTACCGGCCCTTGATGTGGCGCAGCACTGCGGCTCTCGCAAGGCCGCCGCGGCGCCTGCGCCCGCCGGCCGGAGCGCGCAGATGGCGAAGGTCCTCATTCCGATCCCGAGCCGGGATTTCGATCCGACCGAAGTGGCGG
>Ga0187781_10001043_pt1 | contig 20818 bp, 23 predicted proteins | sample 0715_SJ02_MP02_2_FD_132447 | JGI IMG/M metagenome (GOLD analysis project Ga0187781, IMG submission 132447) | Tropical peat soil microbial communities from peatlands in Department of Meta, Colombia - 0715_SJ02_MP02_20_MG | ecosystem: Environmental > Terrestrial > Soil > Wetlands > Peat | place... | reverse complement strand
GAAGACCCTTGGGCAAATGCTGAAAAATGGTCGACCGGCCACGCGGATCGCCATGCGAAGTCAGCAAGCCGCGAGGCTTGTGATAGAGGAACAAGCGGGTGCGCTCGCGTGCCGGCAACGGCTCACCGTCGATGCTGATGCGGTCGCGACCGGTGATATTGAGCGCCGGCGAATGGATCACCGCGCCATTGACGGCGACGCGGCCGGCGGCGATCCATTCCTCCGCCTCGCGGCGCGAGGCAAGGCCGGCGCGGGCGATCACCTTGGCGATCCGTTCGCCATCCTGGTCGCCATGTTTGCCGGCATCGTCCATAGCGCCTCGATCTTATCATGGCCGGCTTGTCCGGCCTTTCGGCGTCCTTGCGCGCCGACGTGTATAAGGGCGCAGACGCCCGGCACAAGGCCGGCAGGCGGTGGTTGGATGGCTTCGTTCATGGACCTGGCGCTGGAGGAAGCCCGCGCCGCCGGCAAGGGCGGCGAGGTTCCGATCGGCTGCGTCGTCGTGCATAACGGCGCTGTCGTGGCGCGCGCCGGCAACCGCACGCTTGCCGACCACGACCCCACCGCACACGCCGAGCTTGTCGCCATTCGCGCCGCGGGCGCGGCGCTCGGCTCGGAGCGGCTCGTCGATTGCGATCTTTACGTCACGCTCGAGCCGTGCGCGATGTGCGCCGGCGCTATCGCATTCGCGCGCATTCGCCGCCTCTACTATGCCGCTGCAGACCCCAAGGGCGGAGCGGTAGACAATGGCGTGCGGTTCTTCACCTCTCCCGCCTGCCATCATCGGCCGGAAGTCTATGGCAGCATGGCGGAGGCAGAGGCTTCGGCGCTGCTCAAGGATTTCTTTCAGCAGCGGCGCTGATTTTAGCTGGCGAGCAGGGCGCCGAGCCGGTCCTTTACCAGGGCCTTGGTCGTATCGGCGGAGCGCAAGATTGCAGACGCCTGGTAGAAGTCGAGGGTGCGGAAAATTCCGACATTCGGGCGAATGAGCAGGTCCGGCGTCGCGTGCGCGAGCTTGGCGGAGACGATGGCGCTCCCCATCACCAGAATCGTGGTGTAGACGCATTCCCAGGTGCTCGGCATATCGGCGCGCTCGCCGCCTGGCAGGCCGAACAGATCGACGGCGACGACGATGTCGGCGCGGCCGGCAAGCTTGTCGAACGGCAGCGGATTGGTGGTGCCCCCGTCAATCAGCACACGCCCGTCGACGACAACCGGTCGGAACAGGCCGGGGATGGCCATCGAGGCGGCCACGGCCGGATGCAACGGCCCGCGTGATAATGGCATCTCAAGACGGCGGTGCAGATCCGTCGCCATCACGGTCAGCGGAATCTCCAGCGCGGAAAAATCGGCCGGCACCCGCTCGGGCAGAAACTGGGCGCAGAACTTCTCGGCGTCCATCTGCGTCGCCTGGCTGAATGCGCCTGAGAAGAAATGTGCGAGCGTTCCGGCGCGCGCCTTCAGCAGGCGGCGCCGGATTTCGCTGGGGCTGTGGGCGAGCGCGATGACGTAGTGACGGATGTCCTTCCCGCGCATTCCCGCGGCGTAGGCGGCGCCGATCAGGGCACCGATCGACGTGCCGGCGATGGCGACGGGCTTTACCCCCATCTCGTCGAGCGCTTCGATTACTGCGATGTGCGCCAGCCCCCGTGCGCCGCCGCCGCCGAGCGCAAGCGCGACGGTTTTCATGCGCAGGCTCAGGACGCCCCCGCCTGGCGTGCGAATTCCCACGCCTTGGCGGCAAGCGGCCGAACGAGTGTGGCCTTCGCCGCGGCGACGGCGCTCGTGGCGGTGCCGTCACGCACGCGCCCAACGATCCCCTGCAGGATCGCGGCGATGCGGAAGAAATTGTAGGCCGAATAAACCGCCAGGTAGGGGCGAGGGTCGAGTCCGGTGCGTTTCACGTAAGCCGCGACATAATCTTCCAGCGAAGGAATGCCGAGCGCGGCAAGGTCGAAGCCGACCAGCGAGCCGGTGCCGGCCTCCGACGGCGGCATGTGCCACTGCATCAGGTGGTAGGAAAAATCCGCGAGCGGATCGCCGAGCGTCGACAATTCCCAGTCGAGCACCGCCAGGATCTTTGGGCTGTCCGGCGCGATGATCATGTTGTCGAGGCGGTAGTCGCCATGCACGATCCGCGGCGGCTGCGGCGGCGGCAAGTGCGCCGGCAGCCAATCCATCAGCCGCTCCATGTGCTCGATCTTCTCTGTTTCCGAGGCGCGATATTGCTTGGACCAGCGCTCGATCTGGCGTGCGACATAGTTTTCGCCGCGGCCGTAATCGGCCAGTCCGATCGCGCCCGGATCGTAACAGTGGAGCCGCGCCAAAGCCGCGTTCATCGCGTCATAGACCGCGGCGCGCTCGGCCGGATTGGACGAGGGCATTTCCGCTTCCCAGAACACGCGGCCCTCGACATACGCCATGACGAAAAAGGCGGTGCCGATGACCGCATCGTCGGCGCAGTAAAGAACGGGTTCAGGGACCGGAAAGCCTTGCGCGTATAGCGCGCTGATCACGCGGTATTCACGATCCACCGCATGCGCTGACGGCAAGAGCTTGCCGGGCGGCTTGCGCCGCAGCACGTAGCGCCGCGCCGGCGTCTCGATCAGATAAGTCGGGTTGGACTGGCCGCCCTTGAATTGGCGAACAGTGACCGGCCCGGCGAAGCCTTTTGCATGCTCGCGCAGATAGGACTCGAGACGGCTGGCATCGAAACGCAGCCGCTCCGCAACTTCCTTGGTGCCGGAAAAGGTGCTTTGACGGTCGCTTGCGGCCATGCTCCTCCCCGCCGTTCTTTTCCTCCTGATATCGTTGCACAAAGGATAATGCCAGTCGGCTGATTTTGCTTATTTTTCTCGCGCAATCGCGCGCCAGCCGATGTCCTGCCGGCAAAATCCTTCGGGCCAGCGAATGCGCGCGATGGCAGCGTAGGCGCGCGCCTGCGCTTCGCTCACGGTCTTGCCCAGCGCCGAGACATTAAGCACGCGCCCGCCGTTGGCCAGGATGCGCCCGCCATCGCGTTTGGTGCCGGCGTGGAAGATTTCCACGCCTTCGACTGCGGCAGCCTCATCGAGGCCTTCGATCGCTGAGCCTTTCGCGTAAGCACCGGGGTATCCCTTCGCGGCCATCACCACAGTGAGCGCGGCTTGCGGATGCCAGCGAAAATCCAGCGATTTGAGCACGCCGTCGCGGCTGGCGAGGAGGGCGGGCACTAAGTCCGACATCAGCCGCGGCATCAGAACCTGGCATTCCGGATCGCCGAAGCGCACGTTGTATTCGATCAGTTTCGGGCCTTCGGCGGTAATGATCAGTCCGGCGTAGAGCACGCCCTTGTAGGGCGCCCCCATGCTCTTCATGGCGCGCAGCGTCGGTTGAACAATCTCAGCCATGACGCGCGCGCTCATGGCCGCGTCGATGATTGGCGCGGGCGAATAGGCGCCCATGCCCCCGGTATTCGGCCCCTTGTCGCCGTCGAACGCGCGCTTGTGGTCTTGTGCCGAAGCGAGCGGCAGCGCGGTCTCGCCGTCGCACAGGGCGAAGAACGATGCCTCTTCGCCGGCGAGGAACTCCTCGATGACGAGCTCAGCGCCAGCGGTGCCGAGTTCGCCGCCGAGAATCATGTCGATCGCGGCCTCGGCCTCGGCGAGGCTTTCCGCCACGACCACGCCTTTACCGGCGGCAAGGCCGTCGGCCTTGACCACAATCGGCGCGCCGCGCGTGCGCGCATACGCTTTGGCCTCATTGACGGTGCGAAAGCGCTCATAAGCGGCCGTCGGAATACCCGCCGAGCGGCATAAATCCTTGGTGAAGCCCTTGGAACCCTCAAGCCGCGCTGCGGCGCGGCTCGGCCCGAAAGCCTTGATGCCGGAGGCCTCAAGGTCGTCCACAATGCCGGCGCAAAGCGGGGCTTCCGGCCCCACGACCACGAAATCGATGCCGTTTTCGCGGCAAAACGCGATGATGGCAGCATGGTCCGCCAGGTCCAGCGCAACGCATTCCGCCTCCTGCGCGATGCCGGCATTGCCGGGGGCGCAGAACAGCCGGTCCGTCAGCGGACTGGCCGCCATTTTCCAGGCAAGCGCGTGCTCGCGCCCGCCGGAGCCGAGAAGGAGAATATTCATCGGATCAATCGGTTTGCCGCCGACCCTCTAGCACGAGTGCGCGACGGGGCAAGATTGCGGCGGAGGTTGTCCAAGCGTTGTCCAAGACGTGAAGAGGTTTCTGTAGGTTCCCGGGCGGCGGGCCTTGACCCGGGAGGACAGGCGGTTCTAACAGCCCCAAGGCCGATCAAAGACTGATTACAGGCTGATCACGGCGCTAGGCATGAACGAACCACGTCTCAATCTGCCCGAACTGACCGTATCGGAGCTCTCCGCGGCGCTCAAACGCACCATTGAGGATGCGTATGGCTATGTGCGCGTGCGCGGCGAGCTCGGCAAGGTCAGTTATCACTCGAACGGGCATGTCTATTTCGATCTCAAGGACGAACGTGCCTGCATCGCTGGCGTGATCTGGCGCAGCGCCGCCGCCCGCATCAAGCTCAAGCTCGAGGCCGGCCTCGAAGTGGTGATCTCGGGCCGCGTGACCACTTATCCCGGCCGTTCACAGTATCAGATCATCGTCGAGACGCTCGAGCCGGCGGGTCTCGGTGCACTGATGGCTTTGCTCGAAGAGCGCAAGCGGCGGCTCACCGCCGAGGGGCTGTTCGACGAAGCGCGCAAGCAGCTCTTGCCGTATTTGCCGGCGGTGATCGGCGTCATCACCTCGCCGACCGGCGCTGTCATTCGCGACATCCTGCATCGTTTGGCCGACCGTTTCCCGCGGCATGTGCTGGTGTGGCCGGTGCGCGTGCAAGGCGACGGCTCCGCCGGCGACGTCGCCGCCGCCATCGCCGGATTCAATGCGCTCCCGGAATGGGGCGCCATCCCGCGTCCCGATCTTCTGATCGTCGCCCGCGGCGGCGGCTCGCTGGAAGATTTGTGGTCGTTCAACGAAGAGATCGTGGTGCGCGCCGCCGCGGCAAGTCTCATTCCACTGATTTCCGCCGTGGGTCACGAGACCGATGTGACGCTGATCGATTTTGCCGCCGACCGCCGCGCGCCCACACCGACGGCGGCGGCCGAAATGGCCGTGCCGGTGCGCGCCGAACTGACGCTCGATCTCGAAAGCCTGGAGCGCCGGGCGCTTGCCGGCTGGCTGCGCAGCCAGGAGGCACGGCGCGCTTCGGTCCGCTCGGCCGCCCGGGCACTGCCCGATGCCGATGAAGTGCTGGCGGTACCGCGGCAGCGGCTCGATCATGCGGCAGCCGGTCTGGGGCGGGGGCTTCGCGCCAACGCCCACATCCATCGCGTCAGTCTCTCCCGCATCGGCGGACGGCTGAGCGCACACCTTTTGCGCAGCCAGGTCGAGCGCCGCCGCGAGCGCTATGGCGCGCTGGCCATGCGGCTGCGGGCGAGCGCCGCCGCCAACGTCACAGCGCACAGCATGCGGCTAGCGCGGGAGCGCGAGCGGGTCGCTGCGCTCGGCGAGCGCGCAGGGCGCGCCATCGACAATCTCCTCGACGCGCGTTGGGCGCGGTGCGAGCGCGACGCCCAATTGCTGGCGGCATTCTCGTATCGCGGCGTTCTGGCGCGCGGTTTTGCGCTTGTTCGCGATCGCACCGGCCGGCCGCTGCGCGCGGCGGCGTCCGTCACTGTCGGCATGTCAATGGACGTGGAGTTTTCCGACGGCCATGTCGGCGCCCGCGCCGAAGTGGTGCAGACGACGAGCGCGCCGCGCGCGGAACCGGTGCGGCGCCGTCGCCGCCGTGCCGGCGATCCAGGGCAGGGAAATTTGTTCTAACCGGTGGTAGCGCCAGTCGCGCGCGGCGCATGGTTTTCCGCTGGTCGAATGACTATGTTGGCGGATGCGGTGAGCCGATGAGGAGCGGTTCATCGGCGACGGAGGTTCCCTTGCTCAATCGCACCGATCGGCGGTCCCCAGGTCCCGGAGAGGCCGAAGTCAAATACCTGGACGGCGATTTTCGCGTCGTGCGGCCGGGCGCGTTCGTCCGTTGCGCCGTCTCCGGTGTGCCGATTCCGCTCGAGGAACTGAGATATTGGAGTGTCGACCTGCAGGAGGCGTATGCCTCTCCGGAGGCCGTCCTGCAGCGGCATGCGAATGGATATCCGCAAAAGCCGTAGGTTGCTTTCCGTCTTATTGAGCCGTCGGTGGGTTCACGCTCCGCTGCGCGACCGTTTTGAGGATCATCGCGCGGAATGCATCGGCTTCCTCAATCACCAGCCTGACCGGTAAGGCGTTGGCGCGCGCCGCAAGCGCGGCCAGCCGCCGCCGACCGCCGAGCCGCACCAAGTCCTTCTCGGTGGTCAGCAACATGAGGTTTTCCGCATCGGCGCGCTTGAGCAGCGCGCGCGCGTCGCCTCCCGTATAGCGGTGGTGATCGGGAAAGCTTTCCTCTTCCACCACCGCGATTCCCGCTTCCAGGAGCGTTGCGAAGAATTTCTCCGGGCTGCCGATCCCCGCAAAAGCCAAGACCTTGCGATGGCCGAGCGCCGCGATCACGGCTGCATCCGGTTCAAGCCGCGCATGAAAGATCGCGACACCGTGCCGGCGCGCGCTCTGAATGACCGCCGTTGCTCCGTCCGGCGGGCCGACCAGGACAATCGCCTGCGCGAATTCCATCTGGGCATCGAGCGGCGCCCGCAGCGGCCCAGCCGGGATGATACGGCCGTTGCCGATGCCGCGGCGGCCGTCGACGAGCAGGACCGAGAGATCTTTGCTCAGCGCCGGATTTTGAAACCCGTCGTCCATGACGACCACGGTCGCGCCGTCGCGCCGTGCGGCTTCGGCGCCCGCCACGCGATCGCGCGACACGATGGTCGGCGCGAGCCGCGCCAGCAAAAGCGGCTCATCGCCCACAGCGGCGGCTGTGTGTACTGCCGGATCGACACGCACCGGTCCGGCCAGGCGTCCGCCATAACCGCGCGTGAGGAAATAAACGCGTTCGTGCGCGGCGAGAAGGAGGCGTCCGACTTCGAGTGCAGCGGGAGTCTTGCCGGCGCCGCCGACCGTCAGATTGCCGAGGCAGATCACGGGTACGCCGGCGCGTCGCCCGCTTGAGCGCATGCGCAGCGCCGCAGCAATTCCATAGACGCCGGCAAAAGGGCTGAGCCACCAGCGGCTGCCGTCAGGGTCCCACCAGAAATCCGGTTCGCGCATCAGAGCTTGATCCTGTCAACTCGCGTTGCGCGACGGCGCCAGAGCATGATCCCGAAATGTGGAAATCGGTTTTCGGACAAGATCATGCTCAAAACAATGAAGCTGGACCGTGATCCGATTCAATCGATTTGGATCACGGTCTAGGACACCCGCTGTTCGAGCCGAAGCTGCATCAAATAAGGTTCGATGGCGACAAGCGTGCGGTCGAGCGCACCGCCAAGTTTTTCGATCGTGGCTGTTGCCGCATCCGCCACGGCCTTGCGCGCAGCGGGATTGACCAGCCATGCCGCCAAACAATTCGTCAGCGCGTCCTGGTCGGCAATGAGCTGGGCGCCGTGGGAGGCATCGAGCGATGCGTAGATCTCCGCAAAATTCCATACGTGAGGTCCGTGGACGATGGCGGCGCCAAGCCGGATCGCCTCGATCGGATTCTGACCGCCGCGGCTGGCGAGCGAGCCGCCCATGAATACGATCGGAGCAAGGCGGTAGATCAGGCCAAGCTCACCGAGAGTGTCGGCAATAAAGACGTCGATCCCGGGCTTGGGCAAATCGCCATGCGAGCGCAGCGCGACAGAGAGGCCGGCGCCTTTGGCGGCTTCGGCTATGCCGGGCCCGCGTTCCGGATGGCGCGGCGCGATGATGGTCAACAGCGTCGGATGTTTTGCCCGCAGCCGCTGATGCGCGGCGATGATCTCGTCTTCCTCGCCGGGATGGGTCGAGGCGGCGGCGATGACCGAGCGCGTGAGCACGATGCCGGTCAGTTTGCTCAATGTCGGCGCGTCGGCCGGTGGAGCCGGCACGTCGAGCTTGAGATTACCGATATTGCTGATGCGCGGGGCGCCAAGCTGGCCGTAGCGCTGTGCGTCGCCGCTCGATTGCGCCAGGCAAAGATCGAAACGCGCGAGGAGCGCAGCGATCGCATGCGGCAAGAAGCGCCAGCGCTTGAAGGAGCGCTCCGACACCCGGCCGTTGACCAGGATCATCGGGATTTCGCGCTCGGCGCAGGTGAGGATGAGATTGGGCCACAAATCCGATTCGACAAATAGCGCCAAATCGGGCCGCCAATGGTCGAGGAAGCGGCCGACGAATTGCGGCGCGTCGAGCGGGACGAATTGGTGGACGGCGCCGGCCGGCAGGCGCTGCTCGGCGAGTGCTGCCGACGTCACCGTGCCGGACGTCATGAGCACGGCAAAGTTCTTCGCCCGCAGACGCTCGATCAGCGGAATGACGGCGAGCATTTCGCCGACACTGGCGCCATGCAGCCAAATGAGCGGTCCAGGCGGACGCGGCTGGCTCGCCTCGCCGTAACGTTCGCCAAGCCGCGCAGCATTCTCTTTGCCGCGTTTAAGCCGCCACCGCAGAAAGCGCGGTGCCAATGTCGGCACCGCCGCCAGCGAGGCGAGCCGATAGAGTCGCAGCGCGAGCGGCAGCTGATCGCGCACGCTCATTCCTCCCCCTGCGACCGAGCGGTGGCCTCAATGAAGTCCCGCATCGCAGCTTTCTGTCGCCCCCACACGCCTCGGCACTTGCTCGAACTTCTACCGCACTCGGCCGCTCAGCGCGATGGCGCCAGCCTCTCCGGGTCCAGCAGCCGATGCAAATGCACGATGAAGTATCGCATCTCGGCGTTGTCGACGGTACCTTGCGCCTTCGCTTTCCAGGCCGCATAGGCGCTGGCGTAATTCGGGTAGATGCCGACAATGTCGAGCTTGCTGAGGTCGCGGAACTCCATGCTCGCCACGCTCTCCAACTCGCCGCCAAAGACGAGATGGAGCAACTGCTTTGTTGGCTGTTGCGGGATGTCCGACATGAAACTCGCTCCGCGCAGGATTCGCACTTATGAAGACGCGAGGCGTTCATCCCTAAAGAGTTCAGCAAATGCCGCGTGCCTGTCCCGTCCGGCCGCGATCAGTGTCCCGTGCCGCAGTACGGGGCGATTATAGATGACGCTGCCGCCCCCCACCGGTGCAAGCACGCCACCAGCTTCGTGCACTAAAAGATCGGCAGCCGCAAGGTCCCAGTCATGACTGTTGGGACCGGCGATCGCCACGTCGCAACCGCCTTGCGCGACCTGCGCGAGCCGCAGCGCCAGCGAGCGCACGCGCGGCACCACCGTGAATGAAGGTTCCCGGGCGACCAAACGCTCGACGAGCTTTCGCGGACCGGCAATGCGCAGCTGTTCGAGCGAGGCGCCCGCGGTCGTTGCGATCGGCTTGCCGTTGCAGGTCGCGCCTTGGCCGGCGATGGCCACGAAGAATTGGTCGCTCACCGGCGCGTAAAGGCAGGCGGCAACCGGCCGGCCATTGTCGACGAGAGCAACGGAAACGCTCCAATCCGGTGAGCCGGCAAGGTAGGCGCGCGTACCGTCGATCGGATCGACAATCCACAGACAACGCGCGTCAAGGCGAGACGGATCGTCGACGCTTTCCTCGGACAACCAGGCGATGGAGGAACCGGCGCTTGTCAGTTGCCCGTGCAGCAGCCGGTCAACGGCGATGTCGGCATCGCTGACCGGCGACGATTCGAATTTCGTCCAGTTGTGAATCGGCCGGCCGAACATCGATAGCGCCAATGCGCCGGCTTCGCGCACACAGGCGGCCATCCGCCCGGCCGCCCGTTCCAGGTCGACGGCCTCACTGGCCGGCAACGGTCATGCCCTCGATCCGCAGCGTCGGCGCGTTGGTCCCGTAGCGGAATACGAGGTCATTGGCCGGCGCCAGACTCGCGAATATTTCCGAAAGGTGCCCGGCGATCGTGACCTCGCTCACGGGATAGGTGCGCTCGCCATTCTCGATCCAGAAGCCCGACGCGCCGCGGCTGTAATCTCCGGTCACCAGATTGACCCCCATCCCGATCATGTCGGTGACATAGAAGCCGTCGGTTATGTCGGCGATGAGCTCGTCCGGGCTTTTGCCGCCGGGCGCCATATGCAGGTTGCTTACTCCCGGCGAGGGCGTGGAAGAAACGCCGCGCTGCGCGTGGCCGGTCGTTTGCAGGCCAAGCTCGCGCGCTGTCGCACAATCTAAAATCCACGTCTTGAGCACGCCGTCCTCCACCAGATGACGGCTGCGGCCGGCGATGCCCTCGGCATCGAATGGCCGCGACCGCAGGCCGCGCGGGCGTAGCGGATCGTCGATGATGTGGATGCCGGGAGCAAAGATCCTTTGGCCGAGCTTCTCCCGCAAGAAACTCGTCTTGCGCGCGATCGAACTGCCGTTCGCGGCGCTGGCAAGGTGTCCCACCATCGAACCGGAAATTCGAGAATCAAACACGACCGGCACGCGGCGGGTCGTGACCTTGCGCGGATTGAGCCGTTCGACCGCACGCTTGCCGGCGCGGCGGCCGATGGCTTGCGCGTCCTCGAGGTCGGACGCGTGCAGCGTCGAGGAAAAATCGTAGTCGCGCTCCATGCCGGTGCCGTCGCCGGCGATCGCGGTCATCGAGATGCCGTGACGCGAAGCGATCGTGGCGCCATGAAAGCCGTGGCTCGTCACCAGCACGAGCCCGCCAATGCCGGCTGAAGCCGAAGCGCCGCCCGACTTGGTGACGCCGCGAACCGCAAGACCGGCGGCTTCCGCCTCGCGCGCACGCGCTTCGAGCGTGGTCACGTTCGGCATGTCGGGATCGAGAAGATCGAGCGCCGGCACCCCCCGCGCGAGTTGGCTGGCGTCAGCCAGGCCGGCAAAAGGGTCGTCCGGCGCGGCGCGCGCCATCGCGACCGCGCGCTCGGCCAAGGCATCGAAGCTGTCGCCTTTGAGATCGTTGGTCGAGACGACAGCTTGTTTGCGGCCGACAATCACACGCAGCCCAAGGTCGTCGCCCTCGGAACGCTCCGATTCCTCAACGGCGCCATCACGCACCTCGACCGCAAGCGATACCGAGCGGACAGCGAGCGCGTCGGCTTGATCGGCGCCAGCGCGACGCGCGGCGGCTACCAGACGTTCGGCGAGATGGGTGAGGTCGGACTGGTCGAGAAGCGACTGCATTGCGAAGCCGGATTTATGCGGGGAGACGAACGAGCACAAGGCCAAGATGTAGCTCGCGGGGCGGCCGATTCAACCCAATACCGGGACAGCCACTCCGGTCGCCTGACAGGGACCTCGAACCGCGCCGCCGCGAGGATTACGGCTTCCGCGGCAACCGCTTGTCAATCATGCGATGCATTCGCGGGGGTGATACGAGCTTTTAACCAGGGATTTTAAGCGGAATGCGACGGCCCTCTGGCATTGTCGCGGCAACCGGGCGGCAACAGCCCGGCGGGGGCAGAGTTTTCGGGGCGTCAAATGGAAGCCGGCAGGATTGCTGCCGGGTCGAGCCGCACAGCGCGGCTCGACCCTTTCTCTTTGCCTGTGCGCTTTGAGGCCGCCGATGAGGCGGCCGACGAGCGCCGGCGTGTCGTCGATCTTCACCGCGAACGCGTCGTGGTCCGCCGCTCGGTCGGCGGCATGCGCATGGCGCTTAACATGCCTGTGTCGGCTTTCCGTGGTGTGGTCATCCGGCTGAACCAAAAGGACGATGAGCCGCCGAGCACCATTGATGTCGTGCTTGAGCATGGCGACCCGGCGCTATCGCTGCCGCTTTTTTCCTCGGAAACCGCTGACGAGATCGTGGCCGAATGGCAGGCATGGGGCCGCGTGTTGGGACTGCCGCTTCTCGTCGCGGAACGCGACGGCAGTCTGCGTGAGCCGTTTGCCCGTATCGGCGCCTTGTGGATCGAGCGACCGACGTGGCGGCGCCGGCGCCGCAATGCCCTTGCCCGCCGCCGGTCTTCGATGCGGCTGCGGCGCCGCGCGGCAAGCTTGCCGGACAATCCCACGGTTCAGCGCGACGAGCGCGAAATCATCGCTCGGAATTGAGCACCGCCGGCGCGACAAGGTTGTCCGGTCTTTATGAGGCGTTTTTCCTTCTGCTCTCGCGCGCTAGACGAGGCTTCGCACAAACGCGTCGAGCAGTAGGCCGGCAAATAGAATGAGGCCGGCGTCGCGGTCGGATTTGAATAACGCCAGGCAACGGTCCGGGTCGTCGATATCGAGCCGCGCCACCTGCCAAGAAAGATGACCGGCAAAGGCGAGAAGGCCGATCCCAAAGACCGGACCGGCGCCGGCGGTGTAACCGGCGGCGGCAATCAGCAATACCGCGAGCGTGTAGAACAGACTGAGCATCAGCTTGGTGCGGTCGCCGAACAACAGCGCCGTCGACTTGATGCCGATGAGCGCATCATCTTCGCGGTCCTGATGGGCGTAGATCGTGTCATAGCCGATCACCCACGCGATCGAACCCGCATAGAGCAGCAATGGCGGTGCGCCCAGCCGGCCGAAAGCGGCGGCCCAGCCCATCAGCGCTCCCCAGGAAAACGCCAAGCCCAGCACGATTTGCGGCCAATAGGTGATCCGCTTCATGAACGGGTAAACGGCAACGATCGCAAGCGAAGCGATGCCGAGCGCAATCGTGAAGCGGTTGAACGAGATCAGCACGCCCAACCCGATCAACGCCTGCAACAGCAAAAAGGCGAACGCTTGCTTGACGCTGATCTGCCCGGATGGAATCGGCCGTGAGCGCGTGCGTTCGACGCTGCCGTCGAGATCGCGGTCGACGATATCGTTCCAGGTACAGCCGGCGCCGCGCATGGCGAAGGCGCCGACAAAGAACAGCGCGATGTGGATAAGGCTCGGTGCGGCACGGCCTCCGGCGACGGCGGCGAGTGCCGCCGACCACCAGCAGGGCAACAGCAAAAGCCAGGAGCCGATCGGACGATCCAGCCGGGCGAGCCGCAGGTAAGGACGCGACCATGCGGGCGCGAGGGTGTCGACCCAATTGCCGGTCGCGTCGGCGACCGAACCGGCCACCCGGTTCATCGGGCCAGCGGATTGCCGTTAAGCGAATCGAGCGTTCCGCGGCCTGTTTTGGTGTTCGCTCCGGTGTCCACCGAAGGGGTGCCGATCGCGTCGCTCAAGGTCGGCACCTTCGGTTTAGCGACCGGCCCTTCCGCGCAGGCGGCCGTGCGGAACTTCTCAGTATGCTCGTGATTGCCCTTGGCGGCCTTGATCGCCTCATCGGGAATCCCGCACCAGGTTTTGTTGTCTTCCAGAAATTTCACGACGGTGCTCTCGGCCGCATAGTAGCGCTGGACGAGCGCGCAGATTTCTTTGCGTTCAGCTTTATGCTCCACGGCAGTACGAACGGCCAACGCCTTCTTCTGGGCGTCGTCGCGGAGCGACATAAATGCATTGCATTGCACCGGCGTCGATTGGGCCGACGCTGCGCTGGAAGCTGCGACAATGGCGAGGACCGCCAGCGCTGCAGCAACGCTCCGCCTCATATCAGGTCCTTTCCCGGGTTCCCGATCTTAATTCTAAGGGCAGAATTCTCTATGCGCCATTAAAAGCTCGTTGATTTCGGCGACAAGGCGGCAGAACCTCGCGCCCGCGCAGGTGCGACGGCGACGCACGTAAGGGGTTTGCACGCCACGCGTCGTGCTGCAACCCGCTCGCGATATTTGCGATTCCTCATGCCGGCCTACGATTTTCACAGTCCTCGCCTCTATGTCGAGACACCGCTGGAGGAGGGCGCGCAGGTCGAGCTTAACGCGGCGCAAGCGCATTATCTCGGTACGGTTCTACGCCTCAAGTCGGGCAGCCGGGTTCTTGTTTTCAACGGACGGGACGGTGAGTGGAACGCCAGTCTCGTCGCGGCGAAGCGTGCTTCGGCGCTGCTGATCGACGGCAAAATCCGCGCCCAAAGCTCGGCGGCGGACCTGCACTACCTCTTCGCGCCGCTCAAGGCGGCCCGGCTCGACTACATGGTGCAGAAGGCGGTCGAGCTGGGCGTCTCGCGGCTGCAGCCGCTTTTCACTCGGCACAGCCAGGCCGCCCGCGTCAATATCGAGCGCATGCGTGCCAATGCGATCGAGGCTGCCGAGCAATGCGGTATCCTGTCGTTGCCGGATATCGGGGAGCCGATGGCCTTTTCACGGCTTCTGGCCGATTGGGATCCTGGGCGCCGGCTGGTTTTTTGCGATGAAAACGCCGAAACGTCCGATCCAATTGCGGCATTGTCCGGCTTGCCGCGCTCGCCGCTTGCCGTCCTCATCGGCCCGGAAGGCGGTTTCGCCGAGGACGAACGCGCCTCCTTGCTGAAACTGCCGAATGTGGTGCGCCTCTCGCTCGGCCCGCGCATTCTGCGTGCCGACACCGCGGCCGTTGCGGCACTGGCGCTGGTACAGGCCGTGCTGGGCGACTGGGGCCCGGCCGTCGGCTAGAGCATGACCCCGAAAAGTGGAAAAACCGGTTTCCGGACAAGATCATGCTCAAAACAAAGAATCTAGACCGTGATCCGATTCAATCGAATTGGGTCGCGGTTTAGTGGATCATCCACGGGCGGTCGATGCAGACAAAGCCGACATAATCGCCGTAGATGTGGTGCACGCTGGTCAGATGCGAGAGCCGTCCCCAGCGCGCGCACCAGTTGGCGGCGATCTGGTGGTAGGCGCCCCGATCGAGACCGGGCGCGTAGGTAATAATACCGCCGGTATCGTTTCCGGTCAGTCCCGGACCCGGGCCGAAAAAGACGTTGCCCGCCCATGCCGCGTGCTCTGCGCAAAATAGCGAGAAAGCAAGCGCCAAGACAAAGATAAGCTTCGGACGCATGGTTCTCCCCGCCAAAAATTGACGGATAAATCTTAGAATCCCGCGGCGCGAATGAAAAGCGGTCGCTGTGCCGGACACGGTACGATTGCGCATGCGGACGCTCGACCGTGGCCGCTTTGTCACGCCCCGCGGGCTTTGCGGCATGAAGGCACGCCTGCGCCTTGACCGCCAAGCGCCGCCACGGCACGGTTGTGACAAGGTTTCGGCAATTCAGGGGCCATTGGTCAGGGGCCATTGGTCAGGGGGCCATTGGGGGCTTAACGCGCATGTCAGCCCGAATCACTTATCTCGCGCTTGCACTGGTGTTGACGGTGCTTTCGGTGTCGCAGTCACGCGCAGCGAACCTGCTCGAGAAGAATTTCTGGCTGTCCGGGCCGCGTTACGACGTCGTCCTGCCGCCGTGCGACTACCACGCCGCGCTTGACCGCATCATCGGCGACTTCCAGATCAAGGAAGCGCGGTTCTGGAATTCACGGCTGCAGATCGTCGGGATCGAGAATATCCAGCAGACGGCGCTGATGCCGTGGGCAGCACAAAGCATTCCGCGCCGCTTCTGCAGCGCCACCGCGGTCATCAACGACGGTGCGCGGCACGCGATCTTTTACTCGATCGCGGAAGACACCGGCATGATCGGCATCGATTGGGGCGTCAATTTCTGCGTCGTCGGGCTCGACCGCAACCTGGCCTATGGCCCGGCCTGCCGCGCGGCGCGGCCCTGAGCGCCCCCGACAAGGTCAGCATAAGTCTAGCGGACGCCGCGCCAGGGATCGAATTGCTTGTCCGGCAAATTGCGCAGGGCCGCGTTATAGGCCTTGTCATTCGCCTTGACCTTCGGCTCATCCCCGTTGGAACGCGAACTCGCGTCAGATGCATGGCGGCCGACATTGGCGGCGTTGTTCATTTGGCCTTGCTGTGGGGATTGGGCGCTCACCGTCGTCGCGGCGCACACGATCGCGGCCAACGCCACGCTTCCGACCAGCAATCTCATTGCCCTAACCCCCTACCTTGCCCCGCCAATCGTAACGCAGCCATTTGCGCATATTTCGCAAATCGGCCGAGCGCAATGATGGGCATAAAAATCGGGCAAATATTTAACCTCGTCTAGTCCCTCGTACCAAAATTTCGGGATTTTGGAGGAGATGGCCGTCTGGTTGGAGGGCACTGAGACCGGGCGGGCGCCAGCCGGTCGCCGGCCCGGTCTGCTGCTATTCGCGCCCAGAATCACCGACAGCGCTTTCCCGTCCCGTGGCCTCGATCTCTTCGGCCAAGCGGGACCATACCTGCGCCATTTGCAACATGACCGCTTTGGTCTGCGAATCCGCCGTAGCCCGCGCAACCTCCAGGCATCGCGCCGCAAATATGCGGTATTCTTTTGCCCGCCCCATGCCGCAGAACCTTGCCGCCGTTTACATCGCGAACGCGACAGGGGCCGCCAACGTTCCACGAAGAATGAATTTCACGAGTGCGATGAAGCGTTTGCGGGTTCCGAAGCTGCAGTCCTTGCGGCCCTTGCCGGTTCGGCCCGTTAGCGCTGAAAAGCTTGCAAGACCTGGTTGCGCAGCCGCACCGGATCCCGCTCGCCGCGCTGGGCAAATTCAATGACCTTTTTGGCGACGGCGTCAGCTTCGGATTTATCGCGATCGTTCAGCCCAAGCGTGCGGCACACGTCCGCATAGGCGCTCGTCATGGTGGCAATCGTTTCCGGCTCGAAAGCCCTATTTTTGAACAAGCGGTAGACGGCCATCGGAGTTGTGCTCGCCTCTCGCAGCTAAGGGGCTCGATTCTGCGATCTTGGCCGCGCGCTCGGCCATTGCCCCCGCCGCGGAAAAATACATCGACGAATTGCGTTGCTCAAGGTGACGAATTGCGTTGCTGAAGATAGTGACCGTATCGAGACGCGCCAGCCCGCCATCGCAACGAGGAATCAACGCCACACCGACGTACCCGCCGCGGCTCAAGCGCGCGTCTTGCTCTTTATCTCCCACCATCCGGGCATAACTAAGGATGCGCCTTCGCGCACGAGATCGGCCTGGCAGCTTGGCAAGACGCTGGCCGAAATTTGTTCTTGATTTGTTCAATACCTCGATTAGTCTGGCAGAAGCCGTTCCGCGCGGCGGTGTGGTGTCGTTGGGGGTTGATGATGACCAGGTTTGTTGTCCGTTTCGTTTTCGCCGGCTTTCTCTTCCTGGCTTTGCTTGCGCCTGCTTTTGCCGAGCCAAGCCGAGACAATGACACCGGCCAGTTCGACTTCTATGTTCTTTCGCTGTCCTGGTCGCCGTCTTTCTGTGCGGCGGCGGCGGAGCGCGGCAGCGGGCGGGGACCGACCCCGCAGTGTGGCCCGCGGCCCTATTCATTTGTCGTGCACGGTCTATGGCCTCAATACGACAAGGGATTTCCGGAATATTGCGAGGTTCCGGCGCCGCGACTGAACCGCGCGATTGTTTCGTCGATGCTCGATCTGATGCCGGCGCCGCGTTTGATCTATAACGAATGGGATCGACACGGCACGTGTTCGGGCCTTGCGGCGCGCGCCTACTTTGACACCGTGCGCAAGGCACGTGAGGCAGTAAAAATCCCTCCCCAATATGGCGATCTGCAAGAACCGCTCAGCGTCACGCCCGCCGCGGTGCAGGAGGCTTTTATCAAAGCCAACCCGGGACTATCGGCTGGCAGCATGGCCGTCGAATGCGACAAGAAGCGGTTGACGGAAGTGCGAATTTGCCTGTCGAAAGATCTGCAGTTTCACGATTGCGCCGAGATCGCACGCCGCAGCTGCCGGCGGGACCAATTGGTAATGCCGCCGATGCGTTAAGCGCAGCGATCTCAAATTCCCTTAGCGGGCGGCCGCGCTGCCGCGAATTTCTGCGGTAGGAAATCGCGAGATCGTTCTGTTTGTTTGATGCTCCGGTTCGCCGGTGGGCGCTCGCGCCATGGGTGATGTGAACTTCCGGGATTTGTATGCGAGCGGCCCAAGAGTTGGGTCGTTCAAGGCGGTTTGCATATCGAGGGGAGCGAATCGGCGTTGTCACAGCGCGATCGTCTCTGACCGATCGGTCGCGTTTATTTCCCGGCGAAGGTGATCTACGCCGGATCAGGTCCTGACCAGGCTTTTTGATCATGCACTAAGCGGCTCATGAATTATCGCCACGCTTTTCATGCCGGCAATTTTGCCGATGTGCACAAACACAATGTGCTCGTGCGCGTGTTGTTGCATCTGCGTCTGAAGCCGGCGGCGTTTCGCGTTATCGACACCCACGCCGGATCGGGCCGCTACGACCTGGGCGGTCCCGAAGCGGCGCGCGGCGGTGAATGGCATCAAGGCGTCGAGCGGCTCTGGCAAGCGGCTCAAAGCCAGACGGTGCACGACCTGCTGCAGCCTTATCTGGACGCCGTGGCGGCGCAGAACCCTGGCGGCGAGCTTCGCCACTATCCCGGCTCTCCGCTCATCGCCAAAGGCCTCCTGCGCGCGCAGGATCGCCTGATCGCCTGCGAACTTGAACCGGGGTCGGCCGCAGCGCTTGCCGCGGCCTTGCGCGGCGACCGCCGCTCCAAAGCGCTGACGATCGACGGCTGGACGGCTGCGGCCGCTTATGTTCCTCCGCCCGAGCGGCGCGGGCTCGTTTTGATCGATCCGCCATTTGAGGCGACGGACGATTTCACGCATTTGTCTAAAGTTCTAGCATCGGCCCACCGCAAATGGCCGACCGGCATTTATCTGCTTTGGTACCCGATCAAGGACCGCCAGGCGCCCGACGCGCTGGCGCGCCAGTTGCGAAGGCTGTCGGTGCCCAAAGTTCTGCGCTCGGAGCTGACGCTTGGGCCCCCGCGCGCCGAGGGGAGTTTGGTCGGGTCGGGCCTGGTGGTGGTCAACCCGCCTTTTACGCTCGAACAGGACCTGGGTAGTCTGATGCCGGCCCTGTGCCGGCTCCTCTCACAGGAAGCGGCCGCCCGCACCGACTGGCTCGTTCCCGAGCAAACTCCTGGGCGCTAGGCGCCCCCCGGCCAATTGGTTCATATTGAAACGGTTGGCATTCTAACGTCTTGCTGGAGCGTGATCTTTTCGGAACGCTCGTTGCTACTTTTCCGGGTCCTGCTCCCGCCGCCCACTTTTCCACACGCAAAAAATGTGTCTAACTGATATGTTGCTGGCTTAGACGTTCCGCCTCCTGTGGGGGCCGGCGGAGTGACTGAGGCCGTATCCCGGCCAAGGCCTTGCCCGTGTGGATGTCCAGCCAAGCCGTCGCGCCGTGGGGGCCGGCGGTGAAGCAACCACGGGGAAGGAGTTGCTCGATGGCAATGACCGGTACGGTCAAATTTTTTAACGGTGAGCGTGGGTATGGTTTCATCAAGCCGGACGATGGCGGTCGTGACGTGTTCGTGCACATCACCGCCGTGGAGCGTGCAGGGTTGAAATCGCTGATCGAAGGCCAGCGTATCAGCTTCGATGTCGAGCCGGATAAGAAGGGCAAAGGTCCCAAGGCGGTCAATCTGGTCGTCACCGGCTAGAGCATCGACGCGGAGAAACCATAAAGGCTTTTCCGCCACGATCTTGCTTCACTAACGAGACGGCAAAGTGACGGCGCCGCATGGGAAGTGCGGCGCTGCGCTGAAACTGGCGGCGCGGTTCGGCCGCCGGGACGTTATTTTTTTGCTGTCGTGTTTATTTTGTAGTCGCCGCATTCGGACAAGCAAACCGAAAGGCCGTATCGTCATGATGATCCTCCGCTCCGCTGCGCCCTCGCCATTCGGCCGCAAAGTGCAGATCGCACTGTCATTGCTCGGCCTCGACGACGTAAAGATCGAGCCGACCGACACGATGGATGCGGCGAGCCCGCTGCGTCAGCAAAACCCGCTCGGCAAAATTCCGGTTCTGATCACGGAGGACGGCACGCCTTATTACGACTCGCGCGTGATCCTAGAATATCTCGATGACCGCGCCGGTGGCGGCAAGATCATTCCGCGCGCGGCTGCGCAGCGGTTTCCGGCGCTGTGTCTGCAGGCGTTGTGCGACGGCATTCTCGATGCCTCCATTTTGGCGGTCTACGAGGGCCGCTGGCGGGCGCCCGAGAAACACGAGCCGAAGTGGTTGGAGCACCAGGCGGGCAAGGTCGAGCGCGCATTTGCCGTTCTCGAAGCGGCTCCGCCGGCGCTCGCTTCTGACGGCGCACTTCCGCATGTCGGACAGATTGCGCTTGCCTGCACGCTCGGCTATCGCGACCTCCGCTTTGCCGGAAGCTGGCGCAAGGATCATCCTCGCCTGGTCGCATGGCTCGATGCATTCGCCGCGCGCGTGCCGGCATTCGCCGCGACCACGGTCAAGGGCTGAGGAAGCGGCAGAATCGGATCGATAGACGGTCGCTCGCCGCCGCTGCCGGCGAGCGAGATATCGTCGGCAAGTTCATCAACGGCAAATTCGCCCGATGAACGAAAAAAGCCCCGGGAATTGCCTCCGGGGCTTTTCGTCACGTCTCGCTCTGCCGACCGCCCGATCTTAGAACCGGTAATTGATGCCGCCGCGGACCAGGTTGGCGCTGAACGACACGTTGTCGGTCGGCGCACCGCAATTGAACCCGCAATTGAACTTGCCGAGGCTGACATAGAGATATTCGGCCTTGGCCGACCAGTTGGGGGTGACGGCGAATTCGAGGCCTGCGCCGATCGTCCAACCGGCATTGGAGGCGCTGGTGGTCAGGCCATTGGTGGTGGCGTTGATGTTGCCGAGCGCGGCGCCGCCGGTCACGAAGGGCAGAAACCGGTCAGCCGCATAGCCGATACGCCCGCGCACCGTCGAAAGCCACGAATCGCCGGTCTTGCAGCCCGCCGGGCAGGCCGCAGTCGTAGTGGTGCCGGAAATGCTGGCCCAGTCGATGTCAGCTTCGGCGCCGAAGACGACGTGGCTGACCTGGTAGTTGTAGCCGACCGTGCCACCGATCAGCCCGCCGGAGGTGTTGATG
>Ga0187781_10001042_pt1 | contig 20824 bp, 14 predicted proteins | sample 0715_SJ02_MP02_2_FD_132447 | JGI IMG/M metagenome (GOLD analysis project Ga0187781, IMG submission 132447) | Tropical peat soil microbial communities from peatlands in Department of Meta, Colombia - 0715_SJ02_MP02_20_MG | ecosystem: Environmental > Terrestrial > Soil > Wetlands > Peat | place... | reverse complement strand
TTTGAATTTGCTGGGGACGGAATCCGGGTGACATGGTGGCCAGGTTCCAGAAACTTCTCATGAGGAGCACCGCGCCGATCACCAGCATCAGTGCCATGGCAAACTCCAGGACCACGAGCGCGGCCCCGATGCGGTTGCTTCGCACTCCACTGGTGGCGCGCAATCCGGTTTGCCGCAGGGTCTCCTGGACGTTCGCGCCCGACGCGGAGAGCGCTGGAACCAGGCCAAAGAGGATTGCCGTCAGCACGCAAATTCCAAGCCCGAACCACAGCACGGAGCGGTCCATCTGAATCACCTGCGTCTGCAGCAGGTCCGCGGGGATAAGCCGGACAAGGAAATCGAACGTTGAGAACGCAAGCACCAGTCCGAGCGCGGCCCCAAGAAAGGAAAGCAGCAGACTTTCCACCAGAAGCTGCCGCAGCAAGCGGTATCGCGTTGCTCCCAGTGCCAATCGAACGGCGATCTCTCCTTGCCGGGCGCCCGCACGCGCAAGCAGCAGATTGGCGACATTCACGCAAGCGATCAAGAGCACGAAGCCAACCACGGCCAGGAGCACCAGCAGCGCCGGGCGCACGTTGCCCGTCAATTCCTGCTGCAAAGGAGTGACACGCAGTGTCCATCCGTTGTCCCCGGTATAGGAATCGGGATATTGCCGCAGTAGCGCGTTCGAGAGCGACTCGAGTTGCGCCTGGGCCATGGCGACAGTCACGCCCGGCTGGAGCCGCGCGATCGCACCTTGCAAAAATCTTGCCGCGCGAACCGGCGGATCCGGAAACGGCGTCGCCGCGAAGCCCGTCGGCCCCCACAATTCGGTTTCGCTCAGCAGCGCCTTCCCGGGATGCCGAAAGTTGGGGGGCATTATGCCGACAACGGTATAAAGATCGTCGTCGACTCGTATTTGTTTGCCGATGATATTCGGGTCCGCTCCGAACCGCCGCTTCCACGCGCCGTCGCTCAAGACCGCGACTGTACCGATTCCCGGTTCATCGTCCTGCGGGCCAAACACACGCCCCATCGCTGCATTCACTCCCAGGACGGAAAAATAGTTGGCAGTATGGAGGACGGATTCCACGCGTGCCGGCCGTTCGCCGCCGGTGAGGTTGCAGTTGATGGATATCATTCCTACAACTCCCTGGAAGAGTTGTGTATCCCGCTGAAGATCTTGAAGCTCCGGCACGGACAATCCCAAATCATGCTGATTGAGCTTGGTGAATTCGCTCGTGACTTTCACGAGCTGCTCGGGATTCTTATAAGGGAGCGGGCGCAGCAGGACGGAGTTCACGACACTGAAAATGGCTGCATTGCCGCCGATACCCAGCCCGAGCGTGAGAACGGCAACGGCAGTGAAGCCGGGGCTCTTACTGAGCATGCGGAAGGCATAGCGCAGGTCCTGCCAGAAAGCGCCCATTCGCGACACCTCCGGTGACACGCCCCGGAAGTTTGAGGCACGTGGAGTGCCTTGATGGACGGGCTGCTAAGCCATTGAAGCACGGATGGTTACAGCCCCAGCAGGAGTGTTCGACGACGTAATTTCGCCCGGTTTTGGGATGGCTGTGTCGCTCAATCGGACATGCGGGACAGCTCTTTCAGTGCGGGCTTACTGCCGCTTCTGGACCCTGGCGGCTTCACGAAAAAAAGATTTGAAACATTCGCGCAAGGGTAGTCCAATAACGCCACCTATGCGAAACCAATACCGATTCATGCTCTCGATCCTGCTCCTCACTGCATTCTCATTTGCCGGACTGGCGCAACAGAATCCTTCCGGGAAGGAGTGGCGAGAGACCTCCAAGAGCGATGCCACACATGATACGCCGTACACCGAGTTCGCGGTGGCGGGGAAGTGGGTGAAATGGCCGCAAGCCGAAGTAAGCGTCCGGCCGTCGTTGATCTTGAATTGCGCGCCGGAAGTGCGTTTTCATGGCCGGGGAAACCTGCTCCAGAGCTACGTGGTCGTCGGGACGGCGTTGAAAATTAACTACGTCGAGCCTGAAGAGATTCACGGAACTTCGTACTACCCGATGGTATCGGTGAAGTATCAACTGGACGGCGGCAAAACGAAAACGGAGAACTGGGCGCCTGGGCCCGAGAAAAACTCCGTTTCCATTCCCGAGAATGTGGTGAAGGAGCTGCTTCGCGCGCACTCTTTGCTCATTTATGCGAATGAAAACGAGGCGGGCGAAGTGAGCATGCAGTTCGATATCCCCGATCCGGCGCAAGTGGAAGCGGGCTGCGGCGTCGATTTACACAAGAAATAAGAGCTGAAGAACCTGTGTGAGGATATCGAACTCGGTTCCTCAGCGGCTGAAGCCGCACTCATTTTGGAGCGCTTACGGCACGACTAAAGTCGTGCCCTGACGAAAAACGGGCGTCGTCACACAGACTCTGAAGTGGGGGACCGGCTTGCCGCTATTGCGATTTGGGTGAGCCGATCTTCGAGAGTGTTTCCACGCGGAATTTTTTGTAATCGGAGTAGTGGATCACTTCAGTGACGCGCAGGCCTTTCAGTAGAAGGACGCGCGCGCCCACGCGCGCTTCGACGTACGTCGGCAGCCAGACTTCGTTATTGACGTACTCCTGCTCGAAGACGAAGCCCGTTCCCTTCTGGACGTTCGCGAGCAGGCCGCCCGCGATTCTCGCGTCGCCCACAAAATAGGCTTCCAGGCGCGCCACGTCGTGAGCTTTTTCGTCCACCCAGACGACGCCGGCAAGCTTCTGCACGATTTTTTCCTGCCAGTTGCGCGGTTTGTACTCCGGATTGGCCTCAAAGTCGAAGACGAGCACGTCTTCGCCGCGGAAGCGCTCGCGGCGCGGATTCACGAACTGGCAACTGCGCAGGAACATTTCGATGCCGATTTCATCTTCGTCCTTTTCAGGCTTGCCTTCCGCTCGAGCCTTCTCTTCTTTGGCTTCCTTCTTGGCCTGCTCCTTCTGAATTTCCTCAACGCGCTTCTGGGCCTTCTCGGTTTCCTTCCTCTGTTCGGCGGGGCTGAGAGGCTGGCCGTCTTTCTTGACCAGAGTGCTCACTTCTTCGCCGTCGAGATAGAAAAACGAATATTCCGAGAGAGTGCGCTTTTTCACTTTGCCGTCGGAATCGTATTCGGTCTCTTCTTCGCTGCGGCTGCCGGCGTAATCTTCGCGGATTTTATCGATCGCTTTCTGGTTGTCCTCGAGTTCTTTGAAGAGCGACTTCAGATCCGGCAGCTTGGCCTGCGATTTCAGCGGAAGGTCGAACACTCGCTCGCCGATGGTTCCGTTGACGGTGGCGCTCGTGACGTCAATCGCATACTTGTCGGAGCCGCGGCGCAGCCCGATTTTATGCGGAATCTGGAGGCCGCTTTCGGCGCGGTAATCGCCGTAAGAAAGCTGCTCTTCGACGCCGCCCACGGATGCGGATTCTTCGAGCAGCAGATGCGTTTGCGGGTCAAAAAAGAATTGACGCTTCACGCCTGATGCGGTGGTCAATTCCACGTGCAGCGCGTCTTTGCCGCCGGCCGAAGCGTGGCCAAGGAAGGCGACGGCGAACCTGTTCTTTTTCAGATTCAGAAGCCGTGAATTGGCAATCTGGGCCGCGGCCTGCATTTCCGCCGAATCCTCGCTGAACATCGTGGCGGGATTGCCGGAGGCGTCCTCGCGCCAGGCGGACTTGCCGTTGTAGGACTCGATGGAATGCTTTCCTCCGATGATCAGCTCCGAGTAGTAGCGGTTGGGCAGCTTCAGATCGAAAGTGTAAGTGCCGGAGTTGGCGTCGCCCGCGCCGGCGACCGTGCCTTCGATAGAAAGTGTTTGCACGCGGGCCAGTGCGCGGGCGCCTCCGGCGGCTTTTACATAATCGGCTATGATTTTCGCGGCATCTTGGGCGTGCGCACCTGGAGCAATTCCCAGAGTGAGGGCGCAAAAGGTCACGACAAAGGCAAGCCGGCGCATATTCTCACAGTTAGATACGCTTGAGCGCTTGAAATGTTTCCTAAACGCTTAGGGGAAAAACCAAGACTAGCAAGTCGCGAGGCTAGACCACCTCGACGGTTGCCTTGTGGCCCGGTGCGGAAGCGATCCGGCCATCGCAGGTCAAAAGCGGAGCGCCGAGCAATTCTGCGAGCGCCACGTACGCCGCATCATAGGCTGACAAACTGTTGCGAAGCTGCCAGATCCGGTGCAGCAGCACGAAATGGCCATAGCGAGTAATCCGGAGATCCAGCAAATCCTGGATTACCTCACCGGCGCGGTTGGCCGGAACCAGCCTCTGCCGAACGAGGCGGCGCAGAACCTGAGTGACCTCAATATCGCGGTGTGCAGGCATTCGTTGCGCGAAAAAATCCGATTCTCAAGACGCCGGCCTGCGGGTGTTTGGAGAAGCCAGTCAACAGTGGCCGACGCATCGAGGACGATCAACGAAGCGCGCGCTCCTCTCGCACCATGCGCGCCGTGTCCAGTGGAAGCGAGACCCGTTTGCGCTTGTGCAGCCGCTCGCGCAACTCCGCAAGTGTCGGCCGCTCTGCAATCTCTTTCATCTCCGCCAGCAGATAATCGGAAAGAGACATTCCCGCCAGGGCCGCCTGCGCTTTCAAGGTGCGATGCAGGCTATCGGGAACATTGCGCACCTGGATCATCTTGGACATGTGCCAAGCATGAACTTATGTGCAGCACATGACAAGCCGCCAAAGGGAACCGCACGGGGAGGACAATTTGCGCACCTCGGTGGTACAGCCAATGCCGATCGCCGGTTGGCTCAGGGATCGGCGGGAAGGCTCAATTCGGCTGGGCGGTTTCCTTCGGCCATTTCCATGCATACCAAACGATCAGCGAGGTACAAGGCACTTCCATCACTCCAAAGAACAAATAGTAAGAAGATGTGCCCGTGATATGAAAGATTGGAAGGATGAAAGCGGACAAAAGAACCGCGGCCGTTTCGATGATGCCCGCGACGATGTTGGCCCAGCGATTGGCTCCGCGGTTCAGGATCAGCGGCAACAGAATCATCGCCATGGGGATCTCCATGAGTATTGCGATTGCTAACCACCCTCCCTGGGAAAAATGCATAACACTGATAGCTCCTTTATTCGACCCCAAGACGTCGATGCAGAAGAACACGTCTGCATAGATGTAGTTGAGCGTCGCAAACAGCCATAACACTGAGAGCCTGACTCGAATGTCTCTCATGGGGGTCTCCAATGCCGCTTAAGCGGGCCGTAACGCTAGGCCTACCGCAGTGAACCCAGGCGATCTTCGCAACATCCAGAGCCCAAAACGCGCATCCTGCCACGGCGTTTGCATGGTTGCATCCCTTAAATCTTTTGAGAGGAAGGCACATTTGCTTCCGAATATGCGCGCGCTAAGTGCCCGAATTGCGAGTGATTATCAACCACCCCGAGGAGACAAATTTCGAAACTGTCCGCTTGCGGGATTATGCTGCCAGGAAACCGGACAGCGACTCAGGGGTAGGCGATGCCGAACTCCTTCGCCAGGATCGCCAATCGTGGATCGGCTGTCCACAGTTTCAGGTGCCCGACAAGCGCGGACGCCAGTAAGTGGGCACCAATCCAGCCAATCTCGCGGCCGTGGACCCGGCGCTCGCGTACAAACAGAACAACTTCGCCGTGAGTCGCCACGGGCGCCCGATGCATTTGCTCGTAGCTGGCCAGCAGCTGTTTCCTCCCGGCCTTATCCCCGATGAGCAGTTCTCCATAAACGAAGTCGTGGCCACACACCTCGTCGCGGTTCAAAAGGTGGTCCAGTTCAGCCGCATAGGGTGCGCGGTTCGATAGGAACCGAATCCAGACGGAGGTGTCAACTAGGACAATCACGGGGCGGAGTGCGCGGCTGATGATGCGCGCTCGCGCCGGCGCGGAACCTCGCGAGCGCGTGGCTCCGACCCCCGAAGGGCACGAAGTCGTTGGTAGGCCTGCTGACGGATTAGGGCCTCAAGGCCGAGCCGGACTGTGTCGGTGTCGGTCCTCGCCCCGGAGGCTGACTTCGCGTCCCGCAACAGAGCGTCGTCGATGTGCAGGGTCTTTTTCATACATCTCATTCTACCATGCATATATGGTAGATCAGCCCTTACCCTTGTTGGTCGTGCCCAGTGCGGTCGCTTAATAAGCGAGGTGGGTCCTAACAAGAATGAGCTCCACAAAAATTCAAAGGATTAGTCGGCCCTAGTTGACGATCTTAGAACTCTTCCGCCGGGTCAGATCGCGGCAGGGATTCCGCACATTCGAGAGCTTTCGCTGCTCTGATTCGAACAAGAAGCATCGACCGCGGGTTGTCGACCGTGCTGTGGGTTAACTGTCCGGTGCCCGGAAAACCGAGTACCACTGCCGCTGGTCTCCTCGCCGGCCTAAGATGGTCACGTGAACGGTGTCACTCCACTTCTAGCGGATGCAATACTGCCTAGCCTCATCAGGATTTGGCCAGTCACTGTCGTACTGCTGCTACCCGTTATCCTCGTTGAAGCGCAGTACGCTCGAAGGCGCCTGAATCTGACGCTTGGTCAAGCATTCCGCGGCCTTGCGGTCGCAAACGTAGTCTCAACGATTATAGGATTTCCCTTAGCAACCGCGGTGGCCAACATTCTTCAAATCAAGGTGCAAAATCACCTTTACGGCAATCCGCAGTTGAACTTTGAACAGTGGAGTCGCAGTGGTGATCCCTCCAATCTTGCTCGCGGTTTGGGGCAGTATCCGCACTGGCCCCTGTTCGCGGCCGCCGGACTAATGTTCATGTTGTGCTTTCTGATTTCCTGGTGGGTTGAGGCCGCGTACGTAAACTGGTGGATTGCACGAAGAGGCCTCGGCGGGCCTCCGGTGAAGTCCCAGACCTCCTTAGTGATTCGAAATGCCAACCTGCTCTCTTATGCTCTGTTAGCTGCGATTTCCATCGGACTGCTTGCTTGGATTAGCAGGTGAATCAGTCAGATTCGCTACCTCCTCCCTTCCATGTCGTTCAGCGCGGGAGAACACTGAAACACACGTAATGTTCTGGCCGAAAGATACCCTTCGCGTTCTGCGATGCGCCGGCAACCGTGAACACATGAATACACGAAGTGTTCACCGCTAAATATAGGCCTTCCGTTCACCTAGGCTCCGCTGGAAGGCCCGGTCGAACAATGTATTGCGGCAGTTAGCTCTGCAAAAAGGCCGGGGACGAAAAGCTCGATTTGGGTCCGCCTTCGCCCGTTGGGCTACGGCGCGAGGACCCCGCCTTCATCCGCCGCGGCGGACTTCGGCGCGGCAGCCTTCGCTCGCTTACTAAGAGTCAGGCTGGCTCGCCGAGCCGTAGCTCGCGGAATTGCTAGTCGCATTCACTTTGCCGATTACACGCGAGCGAAGGCTGGTGGGCCTGGGTTGACTTGAACAACCGACCTCGCCCTTATCAGGGGCGCGCTCTAGCCACCTGAGCTACAGGCCCACGGAGGGATTGCTTCACAGGGATAGATTCATGATAGGCGGGCGTGCCGATGCGGTCAAGCCAATGTAGGCCACAGAAAATGAAGTTGTCTGGCTCTGTTGACATCCTAGCGAATTTGGCTCGGCCCTGATGCTGGCAAGCGTTGTATCGGAATTGAAAACAAAGCGGGAGCAAGCTCCCGCACTCCAAAGGTCTTTGTGGGCAGCGCGCAGACAAATAAGATTTCACCAGAGCCGGATGGGGACATCTCAAAGGGCCGGGATTACAGCTTGTTGAGGCCGTCGAGGGCGGCCACTTTGTAGGCTTCGGCGAGAGTGGGGTAGTTGAAGACGGTGTCGCGAAAATATTCGATGCTGCCGCCGAACGCCAGAACCGCCTGGCCGATGTGGATGATCTCGGTGGCGCGCTGGCCGATGACGTGGACGCCCAGCAGCTTGCGCGTGTTGCGGTCGAATAGCAGCTTCAGCATTCCCGTCTCATCTCCGAGCATCATGCTCTTGGCGAGCTCGGCGTATTTGGAAATTCCGACTTCGTAAGGGACTTTGGCGGCGGTCAGCTTTTCCTCGTTTTGCCCGACCATGGAAATTTCCGGAATCGTGTAAATGCCGTACGGGAAGAGCTCCGGCATATGCTCGCACGGCGCGCCGAACATGTGGCAGCTTGCGAGGCGTCCCTGCTCCATCGAGGTGCTCGCGAGCGCGGGAAAACCGATCACGTCACCGGCCGCATAGATGTGCGGCACGCTCGACTGAAAGCTGTGGTTCACGCTGATTTTGCCGCGCGCATCCGTCTGGATCCCGGCGGCCTCCAGGCGAAGCTGATCGCCATTGGCTTGCCGGCCCACGGCGTAGAGCAGCACGTCGGCCTGAACTTTTTTCCCGCTTTCGAGTTCGGCGAAGACGCGGTCGCGCTGCGGATCGATTCCCACGCGGGTGACTTTTTCGCCGAGGCGGAAAGTGGTCCCCATTTGGCGGAGATGGTACGCCAGCGCCTCCACGATTTCCCGGTCCACGAAATCCAGCATCACGGGGCGCTGGTCGATCAGCGTGACTTCCACTCCCATCGCCGCCAGGAACGACGCGTATTCGAGCCCCACTACGCCCGCACCGACGACGATAATTTCCCGCGGCAGGCCGGTCATTTGCGGAAGCTCATCCGTATCGATGATGCGCTTGCCGTCGAAGGCGACTTCGGGATGGCGCGCCGGCCTGGTCCCGCAGGCAACGAGGATATGCTCACCCCGCAGAGTGAACTTTTCGCCGTCGCCCTGGACTTCAATCGTGTGCGGATCGGCAAATTGCGCGACTCCCTGAAAGATGGCGACGCCGTTGCGCTTCAATTGCGCGCGGATCACTTCTGTCTCGCGCGCGACGATCGTATTCACGCGAAACGAGAGATCCTGGACGGAAAGGTCGCCGTTCCCGCGATACGTGTTGCCATAGAAGGAGCGCACGGCGATGCCGGTCAATTGGAAGATCGCTTCGCGCACGCTTTTGCTGGGGATCGTGCCGGTATGAACGCACACGCCGCCCATCATCATGCGGCGGTCGATCACGGCGACGCGCTTGCGCATCTTGGCGGCGCAAATCGCGCCTTTTTGCCCGGCCGGGCCGCTGCCGATTACCACCAAATCGTACTGTTGATCGTTCATTGGCCTAGCTACTCTAGCTCCGATCAGATGCCCGTACAACGTTGCGGCAGTGCGCCGCAGGGCCTTCGAATTTAGTTCGGATAGGCGCCTCTTCGGAAGGGAGGGGAGGCGGACCCGGGCAGAGTCTTGCAAAACTACTTTACAGGAATGTGAATGAAACTCCTTGGAGAGGACCCGCAGTCCACGCCGAGCCGCACGATCCAAGGTGGACCGTTCGGCATCCGGACTCCCGCGTGATGTTACGCCAGCGCGATCAAGTCGATTTCGACGCGGAAATCGCGGGGAAGCCGCGCAACTTCGACCGTCGAACGCGCGGGGGGATTCTTTGGAAAATACCGGGCGTAGACTTCATTCATCGCGGCGAAGTCGTTCATGTCTTTCAGAAAGACGGTCAGCTTGACGGCGCGATCGAGCGAAGAGCCCGCGGCTTCGACAATGGCTTTCAAATTTTCCATCACGCGCGCCGTCTGTTGCGCCGTGTCTCCTCCGATGGGCTGGCCGGTGGCGGGATCGAATGCACATTGGCCGGAGACAAAAACGAAACCATTCGCTTTGATCGCTTGCGAGTATGGGCCGATTGCCTTCGGCCCTTGAGAGGTAGCAATCGTTTCTTTCATGTTCCCTCCTGGCGTGCGGAACAGCGAACATCCATTCGATGGTTCAAGGCGCCGGTTGGTTAGCACCTGCGAACTTCAGAAGAAATTCCTTGGGAATTCCGGTTTCGTAGATCCACGCGCGGAACGGCGCTGCGAGATTTTTTCCGGTGGATTCTTCGAGCGCGGCGCGCAAATCGTCGTAGCCCACTTCGCGGCCGCGCAACAGGCTGACGAAGCGCGCAAGACCTGCTCGCACCGCCGCTTCACCGTAAGCGTCCTCGAGCGCGACGTAAAAGAGCGGCGCCTTCACCAGGGCAATGCGCCGTTGTTCGGCGGGATCATCCGGCCGGGTGAAGCCGACCGGCTTCTCTGCCGCGAGCGCCGAAGCTGCCTTATATTCACTGAGCAGCTTCGCCACGCGTTTCTCGCGCGCGGCGGCGCCACCGCGCGCTTCATCGATCACAATCGTCGCGTATTCCGGCAGCCCTTCGCCGATCCCGATCGAAGAATCCTCGGAGGGATACACTTCGCCGCTGAACCAATCGTGCGCGAGCGCGTGCGCGACTTTTTGGAGGAACTCTTCGCTTCCGATTCCGAGCGAAAGCGCCGCCGGATTGACGAGCGCACCGCCAGGGAATGGCGACGCCGCAGGGCCTTCCTCGCCAGAGAAATGGGCGCGCAGACTGGTGGATTCGACGATGTGCGGCACGGCCGGGTTTTTGTCGAGCGGGCCAAAATCAGACTTGAGAATTTTCCAGGCGGCAGCGATCTGTGCCGCGGCGGACGACTCGTCTTGTTTGAGCGGCTCGAGCGTCCAGAAAACCGCTCCCTCGGATTTGGCGCCCGCCGCGGACTCGGCGTAGCGCCCGGCGACGACGTAAGGCGCAAGATCCGCCGTTCGCAATAGGAAGCGATACTCCGTTTCGCCTTCGCTCTGCTTCCGGCCGGAAGGCTTGCCGCGCGAAAGCAGCCGAAAATCCGAGGGGACGACGATCGCGACACTCGTCTTGTCCGGCCGCGCGGGAAACGGCGCGAGCACGTGGCGGGGAGGCTCGAGCACGGGAAACCAGCCGCTGGACCCCAGGTGAAAATCATTTTCGCCCAGCGTGATCCGCCGGCCGCGGTCTTCCGGCGAGCTCAGCGTGTATTCGAGCGCAAGCTTGCGCTTTTGTTTTTGCTGCCACGGAGCATCGAGTTGAATGCGAAGCGTCCAGGGAGAACTGTGCCGAAGCTCTTCGGGCAGCTCTGCGATTGCTGCATCCCGGCCGTCCACTTGCGCCCGCAGATTTTTGCGGCCGAATTCCCGCTCGCCGGGAAGCACGGCGTCGATGAAGGCAAGTTCGCCCTGGCCGTAATTTTCGAGCGTGAATTCCGCGCGGATTCGCAATTCGAGCGGCGGCCCAGGGACAAATCTGATTTCCCGCGATTCTTTGAGAATTCGATATCCGGGAGCGAGCGGCACACTGCACCCGGCGCTGCAAAGGATGAAGAAGCAGACAAGAGAGGCGGCGAGCGGAGCGCGCAATCGGGTGAACATGTAGGCGGGGAGATTCTACCGAGGCGGCATGAAGCGGGAAAGGTACAAAATGGCGGGAACTTATCTGGCTCTGTTGACATCCTGCCACCGGTGGCTCCGGCCGGATGTTGGCGTACGTTTTCTCACCATCGAAAACAAAGCGGAAGCAAGCTTCCGCACTCCAAAGGTCTCGTGGGCAGCGCTTAGAAGCATAGGATTTCAACAGAGCTGGATGACTTCAGGATCAATCAGGCGCATGCCCAAAGCGGCGGGTGCATCAGGCGCCGCTGAAGCGGCGAAGAATATCCGCGTCGGTGGCGCGATGGCGGCGGAGCGCGACAATCTCGCTGACGCTCGAATCGGGCACGCCGCGCCGGACGAGCTCGAGCAGCGTGGATTCGCGCAGGCCCGTATTCTTCAGCGCGCCGAGCGACGCTCCGGAGAGAACCGGCTTGCCTTCGGAATGGCGGCGCGCCACTTCGAGCACAACCGAATCGGAAAGCCCCACGAGCCGGATGGCCTGAAGCTCTCCGGCGCCGAGGCCCAATTGATTCAGGCGGGCCAGCTCGAGAATGGAATCGTCGCGCAAGCGAACCTGCACGAGTCCGGCTACGGTTTCTCCGGCGTCAAATTTCTGTGCGCGGCTGTGAAATATCTGGACGATTTGGATGCAGTCCCGGTCGGTAAGGCCGCCGTTTCGCGCCTTGGCAATCTCGGCTACTTCCGCCGGGGCGATGTGAAGGGATTCGAGCGTCTTGATCGAATCGTAATTCATTCCCGCGGCGTCGAGCGGCTTGGTATCGAGCGGTTCGATGTGGTTGCAGGCGGCACAAAAAACGGCGAGCGCTGCGAAAAGAAGCAGGAAGCCGCGAGCGCCACGGATTCGCACACGGGCATTGCGCGCCGGAGCGGCCGCTGGGATGACCATGAAACTATTCTACCGGCTGCGGCTGCGCGGAAACGGCCGTGTGGCGGAAAGATTACGTCTCGCTGCGCGTCGATGCGCCGCGGAAGCCCTCGGACGCGATGCGAATTATTTTTGCGGGCCCCACTCCGCGTACAACTTCGAAATCGCCGGGCCGATGGTGAAGCTCCAGGCGAAGACGGGCAAATTTTTGAACTTGTCGGGAATTGTGTAGCGCTCGCCGGCTTCGTCCACCGGGACTCCCGCTTTATACATTTTCTGCGCGTGCTCGGCCAGGTCGTCGAACACGCCCCGCGAGAGCGCGATTCCCTCCTGCCCGCAAACCTGTCCGTGGCCGGGAACAAAGAGCGTGTCCTTGTCGAAGGCGGCAAATTTCGAAAGAGTGGCGCGCCAGCCGCTGATTGTGGCGCTCGGGTCAAACGCCACCGGGTACCACGCGTTGAAAAGGAGATCGCCGGTGAACACGATGTTCTGATCCGGGATGCGGGCGATTACGTCGGTGCCGGAGTGGCCGGGATACGATTCGAGCACGACGGAAGTGCCGCCAAGATCGAACGTGAACGGCAATCTGGCGGGATCGAGCGAGTGATTCGGCAGCGCGATCACGGTGGAGCTGCTGATCATGTAGACGCCGGTGGCGGCGTTCAAATCACCTTGTGCCCGCTGGCGTAGCGTATCGTTTTTCGCATTTTCAACCGCGGCCCTGTAAGGGGCAAGCACGGTAGCTTGATCCATCGCCTGCAACGGGACGTAGCTTTCCACGATCCGAGCGGGAACTTTGGCATGGGCCCAGACGGGAATCCCCTGCGCGCCGTAGAACGCGTTGCCCAACGAGTGGTCGAAGTGGTAGTGGGTATCGAGCGCCGCGCGCACCGGCAGCTGCGAAACCATGCGGAGCACGTCCATCTGGAATGCCGCGCCACCGGGCGATGCAAAGCCTTCGATGAGCAGCGCTGAGTCGCGCCCGATTACGATGCCGCCGTTCGAAATCGTCTGCGCTCCTTTCGAGAAATCCGAGACGGTGGCGTACACTCCGTTGCCGATTTTGCGCACCGACGCGAAGCCTTTATCGACAAGCGGCTGGGCCGCGACGCGCGAATCTTGCAGCAGCGGCTCGGCGAGCAGGGGCAATGGAATCATTTGGGCGAATGCGACAGCCGCCCCGAAACAGGAAGTGGAAGCCAGGAAATCACGGCGGGAAACGGTGTGAGATGGATGCATGCTCGCTCCTCTCGATTCAAATTCAGGCACTTTAGATGCGAATCATAGCAGAAAGACTCCGCCGCGAATGGGAGACGGCGCGGGGGACAGGTCAGACGTTGTAGACGCGCTCGATATCAAATACGCCGGGGATGCGCTTGATGCCGCTTACAATGCGCTCGAGCTGCTTGCGGTCCACCACATCGAGCGCCACATCGATGCGCGCGTGCAGGGACTCGCCGCCGCTTTCAAACGTGCGAATGTTCGCTCCCGCATCGCTGATCACGCTGGTGATGTCGGCGAGCATTCCGGGGCGGTCCTCCGTGAAAATTCTCAGGCGCACGGCGAAAGTGGTCTGCGCCGTTCCCGCCCATTCCACGGGGATGCGGCGCTCGGCTTCGTAAAGCAAATTTTCCACGTTGGGGCAGCCTTTGCTGTGGACGGCAATGCCGCGGCCGCGCGTGACGTAGCCGATGATGTCGTCTCCGGGAATCGGATTGCAGCATTTCGAGCGGTACACCATCAGATCGTCGTGGCCCTTCACCAGGATCGCCGCGTCGTGCATGCCCAGCATGCGCTTGACGGTCGAGACGATTTTCGGCGGCTGCTCCTCGGAGGGCTCGGTGAGCGGCAATCCGGAAGCTTTCGCGAGAACCTGCCGCGCGGACCATTTCCCGTAGCCCAGATCCGCATACAGATCTTCCACGCGCGAGCAGCCGTAATCGGAGGCCACTCGCTGCCAATCCGCTTCGGAGATTTTCTTGAGCACCACGCCCGCGTGCCGCGCTTCTTTTTCCAGCAGGCGCCGCCCGACGTCGGTGGCCTGCGCGCGTTCGTGAAGATTGATCCACTGGCGGATTTTGCTGCGCGCGCGGGAAGTGTTCACGAAAGAAAGCCAGTCGCGCGAGGGCTCGTGGCCTTTCTGCGTGAGGACTTCCACCACGTCACCATTCGCGAGCGCGTGGCGCAGCGGGACGATCGCGCCGTTCACTTTCGCGCCGGTGCACTGATGGCCCACCTCGGTGTGAATGGCATAGGCGAAATCGACCGGAGTCGCGCCTCGGGGAAGCACGACGACGCGCCCCTTCGGCGAAAACGTATAAACTTCTTCCGGATACAGATCGACTCGCAAGGTCGAGAGAAACTCGCTCGGCTCCTGCATCTCCTGCACCCACTCGATCAATTGCCGCATCCAGACGATGCGCTGATCGTCCGCGTGCGAAATCTCGCGCCCGTCCTTGTATTTCCAGTGCGCGGCCACGCCCTGTTCGGCGATGCGGTGCATTTCCTGCGTGCGAATCTGCACTTCGAAGGGCTGGCCGGCGTGGATCACGCTGGTGTGCAGCGATTGATAGAGGTTCGGCCGCGGCATGGCGATGTAGTCCTTGAAGCGGCCGGGGACGGGCGGCCAGATCTGATGGATCACGCCGAGCGCGGCGTAGCAGTTTTTCACCGTGTCGGTAATCACGCGCACGGCCAGCAAGTCGAACACCTGGTCGAGCGTGCGCTGCTGCTTCTGCACTTTCAGGTGCAGCGAAAAGAGCCGCTTGATGCGCGCCTGGACTTCGGCGGGAATTCCATTTTCCACCATTTTGTCGCGGATGGCGTCCTGCACTTCGTGAAGGAATTTGTCGAAGACTTTCTGCTTGGTGGAAATCTTTTTTGTGAGTTCGAGGAAAGCTTCCGGCTCGAGATAGCGGAAGGCAAGGTCTTCGAGCTCGCCGCGGATCAAGCCCATGCCGAGGCGATTGGCCACCGGCGCGTAAATATCGAGCGTCTCGCGGGCGATGCGCTGCTGCTTTTCGGGATCGAGATATTCGAGCGTGCGCATATTGTGCAAGCGGTCGGCGAGCTTCACCATCACCACGCGCACGTCGTTCACCATCGCCAGCAGCATTTTGCGGACGTTTTCCGCCTGGCGCGCTTCCGGAGCGAGCAGGTCGAGCCGGCTGATTTTCGTGGCGCCTTCCACCAGGCGCGCCACGTCGGGCCCGAACTGCGCGGCAATCTGTTCGAGCGGAATTTTCGTGTCTTCCACCACATCGTGAAGCAGCGCCGCGCAGATGGAGGTGACGTCGAGCCGCATGTCCGCCAGCACGTGCGCCACTTCCACCGGATGCGTGAGAAACGGCTCACCGGATTGCCGGAGCTGCGTTTTGTGCTGTTCGGCGGCGAAATCGAAGGCGCGGCGCAAGAGCTCGAGGTCGTCGCCGGGGCGATTGCGGCGCACCTTGTCCATCAGCTCGACGAAGCGCCGGTCCACGGCGCGGCGGGCTGCCTCAGTGATGGCGGGTTTGCCGGCAGGCTCAGGCATGGAAGCCTTTATTCTATGCTTATCTTGGACTCCCGCGCGAGCCCGCCGATTTCAGGGTGCTTCAAACCCCGAGATCCACGGCGAGCGGAAGAGCTGGGTGGGCAGAGCTTGGCAGCGAGATGGTCCGGGACCGCCGGCATTTACCGGGCGGCCTGGGTCTGGCCCGCGGCGACCAGCTGGCGAGCCGCATCGAACCAATTCAGAACAACGATTGGCTCAGAGGCCGCAGCTATTTTGCCGGCGGGGAATTTGAACACGAGGAAGTGCTGGCCATCGGGCGACACATCGTAGGATCGGAACGGAGCGCGCAATTCCAGCAGCGCCGCGAAAAGCGTCTGAGGCTTGCCGGGTTGAAACGTCCCTTTCTCCACCGAGTAGGGAACTTCGATGAGCGAGCTATCCTTCGTCACATAAAAAATCTCATGCCCGGTTTGCGACCAGAGTGGCTCAGCTCCCCCACCCGTAGATATTTGCCACTTCCCGGATGGGGTCGGGAAGGGCACCACGTAAACCTGTGGGATGCCGGATTCACGCGAAATGTAGGCCACCCATCTCCCATCGGGAGAAAATGACGGCTGGCCGGCTTTGCCGGGGAGGAACTGCCTGGGGGGCTCCGGTTTCCCGTTCGCATCGAGAGTCAAACTCCATACCTCGCAACAAGAGTCATCCTTGTCGGAGAGCCGGTCGAACAACAATACCTTGCCGTCGGGCGACCAAGAGCTGGGGTAGGAATTCAGAGCCGACTCCGGAGTGAGCGCCTCCTCTTCTCCCGTGCCATCGTACCGTTTCCAGTAGATGCCTTGCCCTGATCCCTTCGAAGTCGTGCGAGGATGGGAGTAGGTGAGGCGGTCACCGTCGGGCGTCCAGGTCGGGAAAGTCGCTCCGGGGCCGCTCAAAGTCATCTGGGAGGCGGTACCGCGCGCGAAATCATAGATCCAAATGGTGCTGCTGCCCTTCTGAAACGCGAGATGCTTTCCATCGGGAGAGAAACGTGGAGCTGCAGCATCCTGCTGATCGGCCGCCAACACGGTAGGATTCCCTTTGCGATCGAGCAGCGCGACATCGATATTGTGATTCACTCCCACTCCGGACAGATAAACCGCCGTGCCGTTATTGGAAAAGCTGAGTTGTGCCCCGCCGTTGGAAATATCCGAATCCACTCCTTGCAAGACGGGAATGGCTGTGCCGGTTATTTTCAAATTTTTTGCGTCAAAGGGAACTACGAAGACGGTGCTTTGCGAGACGTAGGCCAGGTAGCCACCGGGGAGATAACGTCCGAAGTAAGCGTTCTCAACAAGCACCTTTGGCACGCCCGTCTCGATCGGCGCCGCGTCCACCGCCGCGTGCCCGAAAAAATTGTTGTCCGAAGATCCCGTGAAGAGCAGGGCCTTTCCACCGGGCAGAATTTGCGGCCAGCGGTGAGTGATTTCAGTCCGCGCCGTGTCGAGGTGAGTGACTGCTTGCGCTGAGCCGCCGGTCGACGGAATGCGGTAAATCGGACTGGTGAACTGCCCGGTGAAAAAGATAGTTCCGTCATCCGCCCAGGTTGCGCCCCGCGCGCCGCCGACGTCACACAGCGCAATCGATGCGCCGCCGCGGATAGACACTTTCTCCAACTTGCCGGCGCCGAAGAATCCGATCCATTGGCTATCCGGCGAAAAGAACGGCGCCGCGGCACTGACGGCGCCTTCGAGCAGAACGGGAGCCCCCTTGTCCAGTTCGCGAAGGTAAAGGTCACTCTTGCCTGTTTTCGGATTGACCGTGGTGTAGGCCATCCGGGATCCGTCGGGCGAGAGCACAATGGCGGGGCCGTCCACCAGGTTGAGATGCTGGTCGGGAGGAATCGCCAAGGAAAGTTCGATGGGTTTTCGCGCCGATGATTCCGATGCCCGGCGCAGCGCAACGAGCGCAAAAGCCAGGGCTGCGGCGAGAATGGCGGAAATGGCCCAGGACAAGAATCGAAATCGCGGCGCCGCGCTGAATCCGGGTTCGGCTGCGGCGGAAATTGCCGAGCGCGTGGCAGAGGAATCGCGCACAGCAGCCACGGCGGCTAAAGGTGACGACGCGGACGGTGCGTCCGTGGCCGGGATCGCGCGATAGGTAGCCGAGCGGCTGGAATCGCTGTCGCGCTTCAGCCGCTTCAGGTCGGCGCGCACGTCGGAAGCGTTGTGGTAGCGCAGATCGCGATCCTTCTCCAGTGCCTTGCTGACGATTTCTTCGAGCTTGGCAGGGAGATCCGGGTTCAACCGGATCGGCGACACCGGCGCGCGATTCAAGGTCGCTTCCGATATCATGGCGGAAGTTTCTCCGCGGAAGGGCAGCGCGCCCGTTGCCATCTCGTAAATCACCACGCCGAAACTGAAGAGGTCACTGCGGGGGTCGAGTGTCTGTCCGCGGACCTGCTCGGGAGACATGTAGGCCACCGTGCCCAATGCGGTTCCGGGGCTCGTGAGCAGCGCTTCCGAGACGCCCTGTGTCATGGAAGCATCGGCAAGCGCATTGGGCCTGCCTGTGCCGGTGACTTTGGCCAGCCCGAAATCGAGAATCTTCGCGTGGGCCCGCTTGGTGACGAAAATGTTCGCCGGCTTCACGTCGCGGTGCAGGATGCCCTCGGCATGAGCTGCATCCAAAGCGTCCGCAACTTCGATCGAAATTTCGAGAAGCCGATCGATCGGCACCGGCTTGCCATTGATCAGGTGTTTCAGCGTGCTGCCGTCGAGAAACTCCATGGCGATGAACGGATGGCCGTCCTGCTGGCTGATCTCGTAAATGGTGCAGATGTTGGGATGGTTCAGCGCTGAGGCTGCGCGGGCTTCACGGCGGAAACGTTCGAGGGCCTGAGGATCGCGAGCGACTTCATCCGGCAGGAATTTCAGCGCCACAAAACGGCCGAGCTCGGTATCTTCCGCTTTGTAAACGACGCCCATGCCCCCGCCACCAAGTTTCTCGATGACGCGATAGTGGGAGATGGTCTGACCGACTGGAGATTGAGTTTCCGGCATGGATAGCGCACATGTTAGGGTTCGGGATGAGCGAAGTCAACCGAGGCGGAATTTACGATTCGAAGCGATGGCGCCTGCTAGCCTTCGCGGAGTTTGTGGCCGGCGAGGTTGCCGAGGCCGTCGTAAGCGGCGTATTTGTACATTTCCGAAAGCGTGGGGAAATTGAAGACGAAGTCGATGAACATGTCGAGCTTGCCCCCGGTTTCGAGCACCATCATGCCGAGGTGAATCAGCTCCGTAGCGCTTTCGCCGATGATGTGCACGCCGAGCAACTGGCGGTCGGAGCGGCGGAAAAGCAGCTTGAGCAGGCCGCTCGAGTCGCCGGCGATCAGCCCGCGGGCGTTATTCGAATAGCGCGCGCGGCCGGTCACATAATCGATGCTCTTTTCTTTGCAGCTCTGCTCCGTCTCGCCCACGGCCGAAATCTCCGGAATCGTATAGACGCCCATCGGGAGCATCGAAGCGACGCGCTGCTTGTACTGAAATCCGAAAGCGTGGCATACCGCGACGCGCCCTTGTTCCATCGAAGTGGAGGCGAGCGCGGGGAAGCCGATCACGTCGCCCGCAGCGTAAATCGAGGGAACAGACGTGCGATACGATTCATTGACGTCGAGATATCCGCGCTTGTTCAGCGAGAGGCCCACGTTTTCAAGGCGCAATTCGTCCGTGGCGCCGCGGCGGCCGACGGCGAAGAGCGCGGCATCGGTGTCGAGCGTTTTTCCGGATTGAAGCTCGATGTGCACGCGATGCGCCGCGCGCTCGATTTTGGCCATCCGCTCCTCGAGCAGAAAATTCACTCCAAGCGCCGAAAGCCGCTCGCGCAGCCTGTCTGAAATTTCAGCGTCGAGAAACGGGAGAACGCGGTCGCGGCCGTCCACCAGCGCAACCTGGACGCCCAGCGCCGTGAAAATCGAGGCGTATTCGCAGCCGATGACGCCGCCGCCGATGACCGCCAGGCTGGTGGGAATGCGCCCCATTTTGAGGATGCTGTCGGAATCGAAGATTACCTGATCGTCGAAGGGAATTTCCGGCGGCCGGTGGGGGCGCGAGCCGGTAGCGATCAGAATGAAATCGGCGCTCAGCCCGACGATTTTCTCGTGGCCCGTGGTGACGGCGAGCGTGTGCGCGTCCTTGAACGAGGCGACGCCGTGAATGACGTCCACATGATGAGCGGCCAGGTTGTCGCGGATTTTCTTGCGCTCTTCTGCGACGAGCACGTCTTTGCGGTGCATGAAATTCTCGACGGTGAGCCCTTTGCGAAGTGAGTAGTCCACTCCGTAAAGCCCGCGCTGTTTGATCCCGGAAAAATAGAGCGCCGATTCGCGCAGGATTTTGCTCGGCATCGTTCCGGTGTTGACGCAGGCGCCGCCGAATTCGAGCGACGCTTCGACGATTGCAACCCGCTTGCCGAAGTAAGCGGCTTGCGCGGCGGCTTTTTCCCCCGCGGGGCCTGTGCCGATTACGAGTAGATCGTAGTGCTGCATGGGAGGCTCAGGGAAGCAGCGCGTTCACCTGCCGCATTTGGCGGGCGAAGCGGGCCGGATCGTAAGCGGACGGATTGTCGAGCTGTTGGAAAAGAGCGCTGATGGCGGCGCGCACCTCGGCGGCATTCTTGAATTTTTCATTGCGCTCGTAGGCGACGGCGAGCGATTGGAGCGCCATGGCCGCTTGCGCAGCCGCATGTTCGCCCTGGGCTGAAATTTCGTCGGCGTCGCCCGAGATTGTTTGCAGGAGCCGCAATGTGAGCGCAGCGCTGTACGGTGTGGAATTGAACTTCGTGCCGAGCGCGTCGGCGAGGCGAGCGGAATTGCCCGCAGCGCTCGCCACCGCCTCGCGATCCGGGTTCAACTGGCTCATCAGCTCGAAAAGATGAGAGATCTCTTTTCCGAGCTGGCCGGCCGTCTCGCCATCGAGCTGCTGCACCACGTCGCGAAACACCGCATAGCGCGATTCATTCCACGGCGGGTCGCCCGGCCGGCGGTCCGGATAGCCGCGCGCTTGCCGCCAGCTCTGCTCCGGCGGGGTGAGGCTGTGATGGCAAGCGTAGCATTGCAGCTCGGAATATTCCGGCCAAACTTTTCCGCGCGCGCGCGATGCCAGGCGCAGAAGCGATTGGCGCAATTGAACGGCCTGGCCCGTGACCATTTCGCGCACCTCATACCAGGGATCGCTTCCCGCTGCTTCGCGCCGCTCGCCGGGTTCTTTCCAGTGGCGCGGCA
>Ga0187781_10001040_pt1 | contig 20858 bp, 23 predicted proteins | sample 0715_SJ02_MP02_2_FD_132447 | JGI IMG/M metagenome (GOLD analysis project Ga0187781, IMG submission 132447) | Tropical peat soil microbial communities from peatlands in Department of Meta, Colombia - 0715_SJ02_MP02_20_MG | ecosystem: Environmental > Terrestrial > Soil > Wetlands > Peat | place... | reverse complement strand
CTTCCGCATGCTGTACCGAACCATCCACCCGATTGATCAGCGTACGTATTTCCTCGCTAAAACTGCTGGTACGACCAGACAGATGACGCACCTCGTCGGCAACCACGGCAAAACCCCGCCCGGCCTCACCGGCACGCGCCGCTTCGATGGCGGCATTCAAAGCCAGCATATTGGTCTGATTGGTGATTGAGTGAATCTCATTGAGCAATTGCAGCACGCCCTGCATCTCGGAGCCGATGGATTCCATATGTTCAACCAGCAACATGGCCAGCCGGCTGTTTTCCACCGTTTTCTCGACAAACCCTTCCATCGCCTGGGCGATTTCACCCACAAAACTGCTAAAGGATACCGCATGCGAATCCATGCCGACTTCGCCCTTGGCCAGGCTCTCGGCCAATTGCAACTGCGCCGATGCTTCATGCGACAAGCCGGAAAAACTATTCACCAGGGTCAGGACTGCATCCTGGATCAAGTTTTGCACCCGCTCCACTTCACCCTTGGACTGCGTAATCTGATCCTGGATGAAATCATGGCAATCAGGAAGCAAAACCCTTGCATTGCCATTCGCTGTGGGCTGTTCCTGTTCACTCACCCCGACCTCCTGTGGCCATAGCATGAGGAATAATGCCATGAGCTGAAGAGCACAAACAGGCAAAACCAGCACCCACACTGCACCACCCCACAAGGGAGCAGACAACAAGGCCAGTGTTCCGATCAAGCCCATGCCACCAATCCATATACCGCGCTGCCGACTCAAATAATGCATGCTCCCCCGGGTCCGTTGAACCGAATTGCCAACGTCCTAATATCGTCATTAACCACCACATCGGATTAATCAAGGGAAGAATGTTGTTTGACATGTAAATAATTGATTACAACCACCAAGCTGAGGTCAGAAAGATCGCAACAGCAATTGCGACTCTCCTCTGCATCAATGACTGCAATACAAACGCGGAATATCCATCACAGCGGACTTGAGCTGACATCAAGCAGGTCAATGCCATTCTTGCCAGCCTGAAATCGCTTATTTGATTGTGAACATTTTATTGAAACAGGCGATTTCCAGTACTTGTAGCACGGTATCCCGGCAGTTGATCAAGGACATCGACTTTTTCTGACTGGTAGCCCGCTCTTTGAGCAGCAGCAACATTCCCAGAGCTGAACTGTCCAAAAATGGTACCTGATCGAAATCAACCTGGATTTCATGCACTGCCGGATTTTCCAGCAGCTCCTGGCTGGAGAGCCGGAAGTCCTTGTGAAGATTGAAATCAAACTGGCCAACCAGAATGAGTTTGCCAACCTGGCCGTCTACTTTGACTACGGGTTTCATGACTTATCCTCTTTAATCATTGCCATACTTGACTGGGTCTGCTGCACGACAAGGCAGACTCAATTCAAAAAACGCCCCTCCCTCAGGGCGATCACCACCAAGCACACTCCCAGCCAACTCTTCGGCCACTTTTTTCACAATGGCCAGTCCGAGACCGGTTCCTCCTGGACGAGTGGTAAAGAAAGGTTCAAACAGGCGTGTGGAATCCGCTCCTTTCAAGCCCTCGCCTTCATCTTCAACGCGAAAACGCACCCAAGCATCGTTAACACTGACCCGCAGCGTGATTCGACCCTTGTCAGGAGAAAAATGCATCGCATTTTCCAACAGGTTGACCAAGGCCCCCTGCAAGGCCTTGCGATCTCCCATTACCGTTATGGCAGAAGGAAGTTGACAATTGCAATCCCAAATCATGCCACGTTCATGACATTGCGGTAAAAGAACTGCAGAAACATCCTCGACCAGATTGCTGACATCCAGCGGTTCGAGCGCACTGGTTTGCCCCCGGACAAAACCCAGCATATTCTGAATCAAGCCCTCCAGTGCCTTCATTCTTGCCAGACTCTTGTCAACAAACTTGGCCCTGTCCTCTGCACGCAGCCCTTCTTGCTTCAGATTGGCGGTATACAGCATGGCGGTCGCCAACGGCGTGCGCAACTGGTGAGCCAGAGAGGCGGCCATCCCCCCCATCGAGGCCAGTTTCTGTTGATGGGCCAACTCTACGGTAAGATTGTGTAAACGGCTGACATCATGCAAAAGTACAATACGTCCGCCAGATGCGGGCAAATCCTGATATTGCAAAGAGAGTCTGTAGCTGGATTCCCTGGCAGCTAGGGTATAGGTTCCGTCCACATCGGACCGGCCCCACGCACGGATGACATCTTCCCAGGGTATTCCTGCATGCTGGCCTTGCAAAAGTAATTGGGCTGCCGGATTTTCCGCCACGACCACACCGTCGGCAGAAAGCTGAACCACCCCGGCAGGCAAGGCCTCAAGCAGCATGCCTAGCCTCTCTGCCAGTTCGGCATTTTCATCACGCTGCTTGCGCAGCTGATTATTAGCCTCATCCAGCTGGGCATTCAGCACATTGACCTGAGCCTCCAGTTGCCGGTAGGCCTCGATCAGTTGGGAGGATACCGTATTGAATTGCTCGAATGCGGCTTCGAGCATCTCTTGGTCTTTCAAATTTGATGCTTCCCTAGCCATTTTTCGCACTGTATTTGTAAAAAGGACTTAAACAGTATGATAATGACTATGTCTGGGCCAAGCCAACATAAAGTCTGATCTGAGCCAAGACAGTTTTCAAAGAAAGCTGGGAAAATGAATAATTGGCGTATACAAAGGGAGTAATACGCCACAACCAACGAACCGATGCAGCGGAGGTTTCTGTGTCAGAGCTTCTCAAAAAAATTGATGCCAGAACCAAACTGGCAGGAACCAACAAGCTGGAGATCCTGTTGTTCTCCCTTGGCCATGATCAGCGAACGGGGAGAAAAGAGGTTTTCGGTATCAACGTGTTCAAGGTGCGTGAAGTCATGCGCACCCCGGAAATCACGTCCGCACCGGAAATGCCTTCTTCGGTAGAAGGCATGGTGAGCTTGCGTGGATCGCTGGTTCCGGTGATCGACCTGGCAAAATATGCAGGTATCGTCACCAGCAACAAGCCGGAAATCATGATCGTGACCGAATACAACGGCCATACTCAAGGTTTTCTGGTAGAAGCCGTAGACACCATTTTGCGCCTGGACTGGTCTGCCATGCGAGTTCCGCCTGACATGATCACCAATCGTATGGCTGGCTTGGTGACCGCAGTCACCGAACTGGATCAGGGCACGCTGGTGATGATGATGGACGTGGAAAAGGTACTGGCGGAGACCTCGCTGGTTGACGACTCTCATCACTTCATCAATATCGAGCCGGTCAAAGAAGAGCGCATGATTTTCTTCACTGACGACTCCGCCGTTGCGCGCAAGCAGATTGAACGCACACTGGATGCCATGCAGGTTAAATATGCCTATGCCATCAATGGTATGCGGGCATGGGAAGAGCTGCAAAAAATGGCCATGCAGGCCGAATTGTCAGGCAAACACCTGAACGAAACCCTGCATCTGGTACTGACTGATGTAGAAATGCCGGAAATGGACGGCTATATGCTGACCAAGCTGATCAAGAGCGATCCGCGCTTTGCTGGCATTCCGGTGCTGATGCACTCTTCGCTGTCAGGAACCTCCAACCAGAAGCTGGGCCAGTCGGTTGGCGTGGACGAATACGTTTCCAAATTCGAAGCACAGAAACTGTCCATGAAACTGCGCGAAATGCTCAAGCTGGCCAAGTCTTAAAACATACGGGATAGGAATTCGGGAGAGGGACTCAATATGTCAGCTACAGATGCATCCTTGCTTGCCAGCGTCGATGCCCGCACTAAACTGGCAGGCTCCAATAAAATGGAAATCCTGCAATTTTCCCTGGGTACCCGGGAAACTTTCGGCATCAATGTGTTCAAGGTAAGAGAGGTTTCACAAACGCCTGCCATTACCAAAACACCGAACATGCCGTTTGGTGTGCAAGGTGTCTTGTCGCTTCGCGGCAACATCATCCCGGTGATCTCTCTGGCACGTTTTGTCGGCTCCGAGCAAAGCGGGCGCAAGTTCGACACCATGATCGTGACCGAATTCAACAAGAGTACCCAGGCCTTTCTGGTGGACTCGGTAGACCGCATCATCCGCGTGGACTGGGACCGCGTACGCGCCCCGGAAAACATGATGAACAGCAGTAGTGCAAATTCCAATTTGATCACCGCCATCACCGAGCTGGAAGACGGCAAGCTGGTTTCCATTCTGGACGTGGAACAGATTCTGGCCACGGTGGTCGGTGAACCGCGCCTGCCGGACATCCCGACAGCACAACTGGAAACCGACCAGTACATGTTCTTTGTGGATGATTCGGTCGTCGCCCGCAAGGAAATCACCAGCGTGCTGGAAAAGATGGGCATCAAGTTCCAGCAGGCCACCAATGGCCGCGAGGCCTGGGAACGGCTGCAAGTGCTGGCCAGCCGCACTTGGGGTGAAGATGAATGTTTGCACGACTACCTGAAAATCATTCTGGTCGATGCCGAAATGCCGGAAATGGACGGATATGTGCTGACCAAGCTGATCAAATCTGATGTCCGCTTCAAAGGCATCCCGGTTATCATGCATTCCTCGCTCTCCTCCAACGCCAACAAGGCGATGGGCTCCAGCGTGGGTGTCGATGCCTATGTTGCCAAATTTGATCCGGCAATACTGGCTGAAACTTTGATTCCATTCCTGCAGAGGTAACCGTTAAAATCAACGGCTCAATGGAATACCGACATTTCAGGACCTACCCAGATGCCAGATAAAAACATGCGATTCCTTGTAGTGGACGATTTCTCGACCATGAGACGGATTGTTCGCAACCTGCTGAAAGAGTTGGGATTCACCAACGTAGATGAGGCCGAAGATGGCCAGGTCGCATTGCACAAGCTGAAAACCCAGCACTTTGACTTCATTGTCTCAGACTGGAATATGCCGAACATGACTGGCATTGAACTGCTGAAGGCCGTGCGCGCTGATCAGCAGATCAAGCACCTGCCCTTCATGATGATTACCGCGGAAGCCAAACGGGAAAACATCATTGAAGCGGCAATGGCCGGTGCCAGTGGCTACATTGTCAAGCCATTCACGGCAGCCACCTTGGAAGAGAAGATGAACAAGATCTTCCAGGCCATGAACAAGTAATACCAAGAAACAGCAACATAGCCTAGTCAGCCTTGAGGAGAAGCTCGTGCCGGATCACATGCTTGAAAGTGGAGATTCCCCGGATCTCGAAGCTCTGTTTGACAGTATTGCCCGCCAGCAGAAAGATTCCGAGTCCGATACAGTAAGCCAGGAAGGGGCCTGCATTGACGCCGGAGATCCGAATGGCACCGCCGTCATGTACGAACAAATCGGGCAACTGACCCGCAAAATGCATGATGCATTGCGCGACATGGGATACGACAAATCGCTTGAACGGGTTGCCGAAGCCATCCCGGATGCCAAGGACAGGCTCAGCTATATTGCCTCTCTGACAGAGAGTGCGGCAGACCGTGTGCTTAATGCCACAGACTTGGCCAAACCGCTGCAGGATGATCTGGAAAGCAAGGCCAAAGCCCTGTCTGAGCGTTGGGACCAACTATATGCAAACCAGTTGTCCGTAGCCGAATTCAAGCAACTGGCAGACGAGACACGCCACTATCTGGGCTTTGTCCCCAAGCAGACACAGGCCACCAACACCCAGTTGCTGGACATTGTCATGGCACAGGATTTTCAGGATCTGACTGGCCAGGTCATCAAGAAAATGATGGATATGGTCAAGACACTGGAAACCGAACTGGTTTCCTTCCTGATCGAATTTTCTCCGGATGCAAAGAAGGCCGAGCTCGATTCGGCATTGCTTAATGGCCCAGTGGTCAACCCGGAAGGCAGGACCGATGTAGTCTCCAGTCAACAGCAGGTTGATGATCTGCTGGAAAGTCTGGGCTTCTGACAAATAAGCAGCGAACGTGCAGCTAGCGGGATGAGCGGGGTGAGAATATGAGCGACTTTGGTGGCATGGAAGAACTGCTTCAGGATTTCCTGATGGAGTCTACCGACCTTCTGTCCGATGTGGACAACAAGCTGGTCGAACTGGAAAAACGCCCGGAAGACAAAGCCTTGCTGAATGATATTTTCAGAGGCTTTCACACCATCAAGGGCGGTGCAGGCTTTTTGAATGTCGGACCCATGGTCAATCTGTGCCATCGCACGGAAAATCTGTTCGACAAACTGCGCAATGGCGAATTGGCCCTGACACCGGAAGTCATGGATGTCATTCTTGATGCAACGGGCATTGTGCGCGACATGTTTGGCACCTTGGGACAAGGCCTGATGGTTGCCGATGCCGATGCCGATGTACTGGCCGCACTGGATGCCGTCTTGGCGGGAGAACAACCAGGCGGCAAGGCCGAACAGGCTGCCCCTACCGCTGCACCGGCCCCGGTTGCCGCCACCCCGGCAGACGGCCCGGACTGGACGGCATTGCATCAGGCCATTGTTCCGCAAAGCTCTCCAGTCGCTGCCGCACCGGCCCCCGCACCTGCTGCACCGGTCATTGAACACATCCCGGCAGCGCCGGCTGTTGCACCAGCACCGATTGCTCCGGCTGCCGAGATCGTACCAGTGAAGACTCCGGCCAAACCAGTCGCCAGCAAACAGAACAGCAGCAGTGCTGGCAGCAGTAGCGGACCGCAAGAAAACACCATTCGTATTGATACGGTGCGCTTGGACATGGTACTGAACCTGTCCGGCGAGATCGGCCTGACCAAGAACCGCCTGACGACGCTGCGCACAGAAATCCTGCAGGGCAACCGTGATGGCAACACCTTGCGTTCGCTGGACGAGGCCATCAGCCAACTGGACTTGCTGGTAGGTGATCTGCAAAACGCGGTGATGAAAACCCGCATGCAGCCGATTGGCCGCCTGTTCCAGAAATACCCACGACTGGCACGCGACCTGGCTCGCCAACTGGGCAAGGAAGTGGAACTGGTATTGTCCGGTGAAGAAACCGAGCTGGACAAGACCATGATCGAGGACCTGAACGATCCGCTGGTCCACCTGGTACGCAATGCGGTCGATCACGGTGTGGAATCGCCGGAAGAACGTATGGCGGTCGGCAAGAAGCCGCAATCGCTGATTCAGCTGACTGCCGAACAGGTAGGCGATCATATCCTGATCGAGATTACCGATGATGGCAAAGGCATGAATCCGGATGCCCTGCGTCGCAAAGCCATCGAAAAAGGCCTGATTGATCAGGAAACCGCCAACGGCCTGGATGAAAAGCAGTGCCTGCAACTCATCTTCATGCCCGGCTTTTCCACCAAGGACCAGATTTCCAGCGTGTCCGGACGCGGTGTCGGCATGGACGTTGTCCGCACCAATATCCAGAAGCTGAATGGCCGTATCGATATCAACTCGATACCGGGAGAAGGCACACGCATCAGCATTTCGCTGCCGCTGACGCTGGCCATTCTGCCGGTACTGGTGGTCCGTGCCTGCAATCAGCCGTTTGCCGTCCCGCTGGCCATGGTGCGCGAAATCATCACCATCGATCCGAATGCCGTACAAGAGGTCTCCGGCAAGCCCACGATCGTGGTGCGGGACGAAATTTTGCCGCTGCGCACACTAGCTGGACTATTGGGTTGGGAACCGACCCAGAAGCCCTATTTTGGTGTCCTGATGCAATCGGCTGAAAAGTCGTTTATTCTGGCAATCGATTCCTTTGTCGGTCGGGACGATGTTGTCATCAAGCCGCTGCAGAATATCCGCCCCAAAGGCGTGGCGGGTGCCACCCTGTCGGGCGATGGTTCTGTGGTATTGGTGCTGGATATGGAAGATCTGCTCAACTCCAGCGACGGCTCCAACGGCCAGGTCCGGACATCGGAGCTCATTTCCGTATAAAAAAACCAACACAGCGACTTTAATGACTTCAGCTAGCGCCTTCATTGGCCGACAACCGGTATTGAACCGTAACCAGCAGCTCATCGGGTATGAGCTGCTTTTTCGTCCAAGCGACAAAGCCAGCTCAGCGGGTGCACACAGCGAACTGCATGCCGATACCCAAGTATTGGTGAATACCCTGAACAATATGGGCACCAACTGGCTGATCGGCAACAAGCTCGCCTTCATCAATGTCGGTGAAGCCATGCTGACCAGTGACTTTCTGGAACTGCTGCCACCCCGCCGTGTCATTCTGGACATAGCACCGGGCATCAATCCTTCCAGTGAGTTACTGTCGCGTGCGCGCCACCTGCGCTCTCTTGGCTTTGGCATTTCGCTGGACCATTTCTCCTTCGATGCTCAATCAGCAGCATTTCTGGAATTTGCCAATTACATCAAGCTGGATACCCAGGAACAAGACAGTAATCAGTTCCAGATCCTAGCCGCACGGCTACGCAGCTACCCGGTGATTCGCATTGCCGAACGGGTGGAAACCCATGAGCAATTCCATTTGTGCAAGGAACTGGGAATGGATGGTTTCCAGGGCTATTACTTTGCCAAACCGGAAACCTTGTCGGCTCGCGTGATTCACCCCACATTCAGCAATGCTCTGGAATTGCTCAACCTGTTACGCATGGATGCCGATCTGCGCCAGATTGAACAGATCCTCAAGCGGGATGTCGCGCTTTCCTACAAATTGCTGCGTTATGTCAACTCTGCTGCAGCCGGCCTGAATACCACCATCAGCTCGTTTTCCCATGCTGTTACGGTGCTGGGTTACCAGAAACTCTACCGCTGGCTGACCCTGTTGCTGGTAACCGCCTCCGACGATGGCCATGCCCCGCCGGCCTTGCAGAAAACGGCTATCACCCGTGGGCGCTTCATGGAACTGCTGGGGCAGCAGATGGGCCGCAGTAGCGACGATTGCGACAATATGTTCATTGTCGGTATGTTCAGCCTGCTGGATGTACTGTTTGACATGCCAATGAACACCATCCTGGAGCACCTGCAATTGCCCGCTAGCCTGATCGAAGCCCTGTCCAATCGCAAGGGCGAACTGGGCGATATGCTGCTACTGACTCAGGCGTGTGAAGACGGCCAACTGCTTGGCGTGCCAGAATTGAGCCGCAAACTGAAACTGAGTGCAGACCAAGTCAATCAGGCTCACCTGGCTGCACTCGCCTGGGTTGAAGATCTGGGATTATAATGGCCGGCTCACCCGCCGGTCCCTGAATGTCCAGATGAAACTGTTAGCCATAGACACCTCCAGCAGCTACTTGTCACTCGCCCTCCAACTGGAAGGCGAGCAGTATGCCTTCCATCAGGAAATGGGGCAAAGGCATGCCGAGCGCACGCTGCCGGAAATTGAGGTTTTGTTGCGTGCAGCAGGTGCGCAGCTCAAAGATCTGGACGCCATCGTCTTTGGCCAGGGCCCCGGCTCCTTTACCGGCCTGCGCATTGCCTGCGGGCTGGCCCAGGGGCTGGCATTCTCGGCAGGCCTGCCGGTCATCGGCATTCCCACACTGGATGCCGTGGCCCATCAGGCTGGCGCTGAGCGGATTCTGGTCTGCCTGGACGCCCGGATGAAACAGGTTTACAGCGCGGCGTATCAGACAGGCAGCACATGGCAACGCCTTGGTGCCATCAGTCTGCAGGACCCGGAAGAAGTCCAACTCCCGGATGGCATCACTGCCGTGGCCGGTGATGGATTCACCCACTATCCAGCCTTGCTGGCGGCCCAGCGCAAAGACCTGCAACAGATTGAGGTGTTACGTGCCGATGCCCGCTCGCATATCGCGCTGGCGCAGACAGGCCGCTATCCGGCCGTCCCGCCACAGGCGGCTGAGTTGCTGTATATCCGCAATAAAGTTGCGTTGACCACCATCGAACAGCAGGCACTCAAGGGATGAGCAGCGTCCAGCGCTACCGACCCGACTCGGCCCAACAGCTCGCAGAGCTGGAAGCCTCGGCCACCCCACACCCATGGAGTGGGCGGCATTATCAGGATTCACTGGATGCAGGTCATCTGTTTTTCCAGCTATTACCCGCCAATACCGGCGTTGCCGTGGTCATGCCGGTATTGGATGAAGCGGAATTATTGAACATTTTCATTGCTGCTCAACATCAAGGGCAAGGTTTGGGCCGCCAGCTGCTAAGCGGCACCATGGCCAGCCTGCGGGCAACAGGTTGCCAACGCCTGTTTCTGGAAGTCCGCACGAGTAACCACGCGGCACGCAAGCTCTATCAGCATTGTGGTTTTATTGAATCTGGTCTGCGCAAAAACTATTATCCGGCGGCCAACGGCCAGCGCGAGGACGCCATCCTGATGGAGGCCATGCTGTGAGTCGCAGCACGTTTATTCAGGATGTCATCGGCCTGGGGCCACAGTGGCAGGCACGCCAGGGCTGGTTTGCCGATCACCCGGCAGAACAGCTGCGCCAACAGCAGTCTGAAACAGCCAACACAGCACCCGCAGCCTTTGCAGCGTCTTTCGCCATCGAATCAGCCCCGCAGGAAGCTGTCCATCACTCGGAATTGCTTTCACAGCCGGTAGACCAAGGACCAGTGCTTGCCATCGGCAGTCCTGACAAGACAGAAGCCCAACTGCCCACCAGTCCCTCCCCTATTCCTGTCATCGGGAAAATGAGCTGGGACGAGCTGGAACAACACGTTGCACGTTGTGAACAATGTCAACTATGTCAGACCCGAAGCCATACGGTGTTTGGCCGTGGCAACCCACAAGCGCGCTGGATGCTGATCGGCGAAGCACCTGGCGAGCAGGAGGACAAGCAAGGCCTGCCCTTCGTCGGCAAGGCCGGGCAGTTGCTGGATAATATGCTGGCGGCCGCAGGCTTGGACCGCGACCGTGATGTATACATTGCCAATGTATTGAAATGCCGACCGCCGGGTAACCGTAATCCGGCCCCGCAGGAAATTCTGGCCTGCCAGGACTATCTGCTACAGCAAATCCGCCATGTACAGCCCACGCTGATTCTGGCCCTGGGCCGCTTTGCCGTGCAAACCCTGCTGCAAACAGAACAAAGTATCGGCAAGCTGCGTGGTCAGCTACACCAATATCAGGGCATTCCACTGATTGCCACCTATCACCCGGCTTATCTGCTGCGCAACCTGCCTGACAAGGCCAAGGCCTGGCAAGACATGGTACTGGCCAAGCGGCAATTTGCCCGGCTCAGCCAGCAAGACCAAGCCAGGTCAGAATCAATCAGCACTCAGAAATAAACGCCACGCAGCCAGCGCTGGTAGATGGCATCGGCCTGGGCATGGCTGGCGGGCATACCCGCCTCCAGCGAAGCATCAATTGCCTCGGCAGACATCACACTGGGCAGGTCATGGGCATCAATCTCCTGATAACCAAGCTCCAGCCACTTGCGAATCATTTCCACCTTGACCTCACAGTGGAACTGCATGCCCAGATGCTTGCCGCCATACAGATAAGCCTGATTACGGCAATACGCACTGCTGGCCAGCAAACGGGCACCATGCGGTAAGGCAAAGGTATCACTGTGCCACTGGAACACCCGTGGTGCTTGCCGGTCGCCAAACCACTCCCCCGCCACATCGGCAGCGCTGGCCTCCAGCTCGATCCAGCCAATTTCCGGAATATCCGCCTTGTGCACGCGGGCCCCCAAGGCCAAGGCAAGTAGCTGCCCTCCCAGACAGTGACCGATCACCGGCACATCCGCAGCCACTGCCGCACGTAAAAAAGTAATTTCCGGCTGAATCCAGTCATGCTCGGCCACATCATGCACGCTCATCGGGCCGCCAAAGCTGGCGATACCGGCATAGGCGGTCACCTCATCCGGCAAGGCATCACCTGCATAAACCTTGAAGATGCGAGAGGGGATAGCGTGACGATTCAGGTAATCCAGAAAATACTCGGGACCATCCAGCGCAACATGCTGAATGATGGCGATGGGACGCATGATGTTTCCTCTTTATTTTCTTGTCGCAATCTGATAAATGATCAAAAAAAACACGAACAAGAAAATATAGTGGAATATATGCGAATATTGAATGATAAATTGATCAAATCAATAAATCATAAGCGGAGTCGATACGGGAAAACAACAGCGGGGAAACAAACGGGCAGGCAATAAAAAACCCTTCTCCGTGCACCAGAGAAGGGCTCTTCGACGTTACTGAAAAACAAGCTTACTTCAGCTTGGTTTCCTTGTAGATAACGTGTTTACGGGCAACGGGATCAAATTTTTTGATCTCCATTTTTTCCGGCATCGTGCGCTTGTTCTTCGTAGTAGTGTAGAAGTGGCCAGTGCCGGCGGTGGATTCAAGCTTGATTTTATCGCGCATTGTATTACCTATCTGTCGCTATCTAGTGGACCGCTTAGATCTCGCCGCGAGCGCGCAGATCTGCCAGCACTACATCGATACCAACTTTATCGATAGTACGCAGTGCAGCGTTGGATACGCGCAGGCGCACCCAGCGGTTTTCGCTTTCTACCCAGAACTTGCGGTACTGCAAGTTCGGCAGGAAACGACGTTTCGTCTTGTTGTTGGCGTGGGAAACATTGTTCCCGGTCATCGGACGTTTGCCGGTGACTTTGCAAACACGCGCCATGTTAACACTCCCAAAACCGGTAAAAGCTGGCTTTATACCATGAAAAAAGCCAGCGATTCAAGCATGATGCGCACTTTCCGTAAAAAGCACGATCTCGTATATGAAACAGTCGGGGCGTATTGTAACGGAATTACCACAAACTGGCGAGTACAAGCTGAGTTTCCTCATCACAAGTGTTGCATTCATTGTTACAACAAGGCGTGCCATAGCGGTTCAAATCCAAGCGATTTCAGGTTAAAATCCCGGATTCCCATAGAGCCGTAATTCCATGACCAAGTATATCTTCGTAACCGGCGGCGTGGTGTCTTCCCTTGGGAAGGGCATCGCCGCTGCGTCCATTGCTGCCATTCTGGAGTCGCGCGGGCTAAAAGTCACCATGCTGAAGCTCGACCCTTACATCAACGTTGATCCGGGTACCATGAGCCCCTTCCAGCACGGCGAAGTATTCGTGACTGAAGACGGTGCCGAGACCGACCTTGACCTGGGCCACTATGAGCGCTTCATCAAATCCAAGATGAAGAAAAGCAACAACTTCACTACTGGTCAGGTTTACGAGTCCGTGATCACCAAGGAACGCCGTGGCGATTACCTGGGCGGCACCGTGCAAGTCATTCCGCACATCACCGACGAAATCAAGCACAAGGTGCATGAAGGCGCCGGCGATGCCGATGTGGCCATCGTCGAAATCGGCGGTACCGTAGGCGATATCGAATCGCTGCCCTTCCTGGAAGCCATCCGCCAATTGCGCTCCAACCTGGGCCGCAAGAACACCATGTACGTGCATCTGTCCTACGTACCGTTCATCGCGACTGCCGGCGAAATCAAAACCAAGCCGACCCAGCATTCGGTGAAGGAACTGCGCGAAATCGGCATTCAGCCGGACATTCTGCTGTGCCGTATGGACCGCGAACTGCCGGCTGACGAAAAGCGCAAGATCGCCCTGTTCTGTAATGTGGAAGAAAACGCGGTGATCGGCTGTTACGATTCCGACTCCATCTACAAGGTTCCGGCGATGCTGCACGAACAAGGCATCGACGACATCATTACCGAACACCTGCAACTGGATATTCCGCCTGCCGATCTGTCGGTATGGTCTGGCATCATTGACGCCATCGAACACCCGGAGCAATCGGTCAATATTGCCATGGTGGGCAAGTATGTCGACCTGACCGAATCCTACAAGTCACTGTCCGAGGCACTGAAGCACGCCGGCATCCACACGCGTTCCGAAGTCAACATCATCTATGTGGACTCTGAAGACATCGAGCGTGATGGTGCAGAGTCGCTGAAGGACATGGACGCCATCCTGGTACCGGGCGGCTTCGGCAAGCGCGGCGTGGAAGGCAAGATCAAGGCGGTCAAGTTCGCCCGTGAGAACAATATTCCCTATATGGGTATTTGCCTGGGCATGCAGATTGCCCTGATCGAATATGCCCGTAATGTCGCAGGCCTGAACGGTGCCAACTCCACTGAGTTTGATCTGGATACCGACTACCCGGTCGTTGCCCTGATCGACGAATGGGTCAACCACGACGGCAAGATCGAAAAGCGCGACGAAAACTCCAATCTGGGTGGCACCATGCGCCTGGGTGGGCAGCACTGCGACCTGGTCGATGGCTCCCTGGCCGCACGCGTATACGGCGCCACCGACATTGTCGAGCGTCACCGTCATCGTTACGAAGTCAACAACTACTATGTACAGCGCCTGGAAGCAGCCGGCCTGATCATTTCCGGTCGCTCCGCCGGTCATGAAAAGCTGGTGGAAACCGTGGAGCTGAGCAATCATCGCTGGTTCTTTGCCTGCCAGTTCCACCCGGAATTCACCTCTACCCCGCGCGATGGCCACCCGCTGTTTACCGCCTATATCAAGGCAGCCATCGACTACAAGGCTGAAAAGCAAGGGAAATAAGCATGAAACTGTGCGGATTCGAAGTCGGCCTGAACCAGCCCCTGTTCCTGATCGCAGGCCCCTGCGTCATCGAAAGCGAGCAGATGGCACTGGATACCGCCGGTCAGCTCAAGGAAATCACCCGCGAGCTGGGCATCAATTTCATCTACAAATCCAGCTACGACAAGGCAAACCGCTCCTCCGGAACGTCTTTCCGTGGTTTTGGCATTGATGAAGGCCTGCGCATCCTGGACGAGGTAAAACGCCAGATTGACGTTCCCGTCTTGACCGATGTGCACGCCGAGAGTGAAATCGCCCAGGTTGCCAGTGTGGTAGACGTACTGCAGACCCCGGCCTTCCTGTGCCGCCAGACTGACTTCATCCGCGCCGTTGCCCAGTGTGGCAAGCCGGTTAACATCAAGAAGGGCCAGTTCCTGGCTCCCGGCGACATGAAGAATGTCATCGACAAAGCCCGTGCTGCTGCTGCCGAAGCAGGCCTGCCGGAAGACAGCTTCATGGCTTGCGAACGTGGCGTGTCCTTTGGCTATAACAATCTGGTATCGGACATGCGCTCGCTGATGATCATGCGCGACACCGCCTGCCCGGTGGTGTACGACGCCACCCACTCGGTACAACTGCCGGGTGGACAGGGCAGCTCCTCCGGTGGTCAGCGCGAATTCGTGCCGGTACTGGCCCGTGCGGCAGTGGCGGCTGGCATTGCCGGTATCTTCATGGAAACCCATCCCAATCCGGCCTGCGCCATGTCGGATGGCCCGAATGCCTGGCCTTTGGGCCGAATGAAGGAACTGCTGACAACCTTGCAGCAGCTAGACCGTCTGGTCAAACAGGGTGGATGGCCGGAACATTCGCTGTAATACGTATTCTCGGCATCTGTGGTAACAAGTTTTCTGCAGCCAGCCGCGCAAGCAGCTGGCCGACAATGATACGGCTAACCTAAGCAAAGCAATTGAAGGGGACAAGTATGAGTTCGATCGTTGATGTCATTGCCCGCGAGATCCTGGATTCCCGTGGCAATCCCACCGTTGAAGCCGATGTACTGCTGGAATCCGGCGTGATGGGGCGTGCTGCCGTACCGAGCGGTGCCTCCACCGGCGAGAAGGAAGCACTGGAACTGCGTGATGGCGACAAGACCCGCTATCTGGGCAAGGGCGTGCTGAAGGCTGTTGAAAACATCAACACCGAAATCTGTGAAGCCATTCTTGGTCTGGATGCCTCTGACCAAGCCTTCATCGACAAGACCCTGATCGAGCTGGATGGCACCGAAACCAAGTCCCGCCTGGGTGCCAACGCCATGCTGGCCGTTTCCATGGCCGTAGCCCGTGCAGCTGCCGAAGATGCCGGCCTGCCGCTTTACCGCTATCTGGGTGGTGCCGGCCCGATGGCCCTGCCGCTGCCGATGATGAACGTCATCAATGGCGGCGCCCATGCCAACAACACCCTGGATATCCAGGAATTCATGATCATGCCGGTTGGCGCACAAACCTTCCGCGAAGCACTGCGCTGTGGTGCCGAAGTGTTCCACAGCCTGAAAAAGCTGTGTGACAGCAAGGGCTACGCCACCACCGTGGGTGACGAAGGTGGCTTTGCCCCCAACCTGGCCAGCCATGAAGACGCCATCAAGCTGATTCTGGAAGCCATCGACGCAGCCGGCTATGTTGCCGGCCAGGACGTGATGCTGGCCCTGGACTGCGCATCTTCCGAGTTCTACAAGGATGGCAAGTACCACCTGACCGCCGAAGGCCTGCAACTGTCGTCCGAGCAGTTTGCCGACTACCTGGAAACCCTGGTCAACAACTATCCGATCATCTCCATCGAAGATGGCATGAGCGAACACGACTGGGAAGGCTGGAAGATTCTGACCGACCGCCTGGGCAAGCGCATCCAGCTGGTTGGTGACGACGTATTCGTGACCAACCCGAAGATCCTGGCCAAGGGTATCGAAGCCGGCATCTGCAACTCGCTGCTGGTCAAGGTAAACCAGATCGGCACTCTGTCGGAAACCCTGAAAGCAGTTGATCTGGCCAAGCGTTCGAGCTATACCAGCGTCATGAGTCATCGTTCCGGAGAAACCGAAGACAGCACCATCGCCGATCTGGCTGTTGCCACCAACTGCATGCAGATCAAGACCGGCTCCCTGTCCCGTTCGGATCGCATGGCCAAGTACAACCAACTGCTGCGTATCGAAGAAGAACTGGGTGATGCTGCCTGGTACCCGGGCCGTGCTGCCTTTTACCACCTGAAGTAAGCTGAACCATGCGCTGGCTGACCCTGACTCTGGTAACCCTGCTGATCGCTTTGCAATGGCCCTTGTGGTTTGGCAAAGGGAGCTGGCTCAGGGTCTGGCAGCTGGACAAGCAATTGCAGGAACAGCGGGCTGTCACGCAAAAGCTGATTGCCCGCAACGCCGCTCTGGATGCCGAAGTTCGTGATCTGAAACAAGGAAGCGATGCAATTGAAGAGAGAGCTCGCAACGAACTTGGTATGATCCGGGACGGAGAGGTGTTTTTTCAATTATTGGATCCGGCGGGCTCTGTAAAGCATTGACTAAGCCAGCCCAAACCTTCACCCTCCTACACTAAGAATAATGATGGCTGGTTATAAAACTTCCAGGGTTTGGTCAATGACAACACAGAATCCGATTGAAGTAGCGCGTGAAACGCTCAAACAGTTGAGCATGCGCAAATTGCTGCCGACACCGGAAAATTTTGAGCGTGTATACCACGAACTGACCCAGACTCCGATTGAACGCGACAACAAGCTGGCCACCCAGCTGTTGCGTGCGCTGGAAACCTTGCCGGCCCAATCGATACAGACCAAGGCAGCCCTGCAACGCATCAAGCAGGCCAATGATGATTCACGCTGGGAACTGATGCCGCAGCTGGCCATCGACTTCCTGCGCCTGGCACTCAATGAAAGCAGCCAGACCCAATCCTGGGGAAATCTGATCCAGAACCTGATCCGTGGCTGGGATTTGCGCCAGCCCGATCTGCCACAGCACCACAAACAGGCTACCCTGGAACGGGTGCTGATCAATTACGGCAATCAGCCTGACGAACTGAACCAGAAACTCGGCGCGCTGATCAAGAACTGGGGCTCCCCGGCCAGCCAGCGCGAAGAGTTGTCCGAGTCTGAGCCCCCAAGCCAGGCCCTTCTTGCGACTGCAGAAGTAGAAAACACGACGGCGGACAGCAATAGCTGGCCGCTGTGGCAGCGCACCCTGGCCTTTGCCCTCAAGCACGGACTGGAACCCAGGCTCACCAGCATGCCGGACATGATGGAAACGCTGGAAATGCTGATCCGAGAGCTGGACACTGTCAGCGATGATGCCAGCCTGAATATCTACATGCCCAAGCTGCGCGGCTTCATGATCAAGCTGGAACTGCAGACCCAGCAAGAAGGCCGCCTGGTTTCCGGGCTGACCAATCTGTTGCGCCTGCTGCTGGACAATGTGGCCGAAATCAACCGCTCGGATGACTACCTGGTCGGCCAGGTCCACTCCCTGCAAGAAGTGTTGTCGCACCAGCCCTTGTCGATGCAGCAGGTTTACCAGCTGGAAACCAGCCTCAAAGAGGTCATCCGTAAACAAGGCATGCTGAAAAGCTCGCTGGACGAAGCCACCAGCTCCTTGCGCACCCTGCTGGATCGTTTCATTTCCCGCCTGGCGCAAATGACCGACACCACGGACGACTTTCATGACAAGATCAGCCAGCATGGCGAAAAACTGAAATCCACCCGCAATGTGGATGAGCTGAACGGCATCATCGGTGCGCTAATGGAAGACACCTCGCTGATGCAGCTGGACTTGACGCGCTCCCGCGATGAACTGCTCTCCGCAAGGGAACAGGTAGAAGCCGCAGAACAACGCATCAACGAACTGGAATTGGCCCTGGAAACCGCCAGCGCCAAGGTCAAGGAAGATCAACTGACCGGGGCCTATAACCGCCGCGGTCTGGCCGAACATTTCCAGCGCGAAATCAGCCGTGCCGAACGCACGTGCAGTGACTTGAGCGTGGCACTGATCGACGTGGACAACTTCAAACAGCTCAATGATCGCTATGGCCACCTGACCGGGGACGATGCATTGAAATATCTGGTCGAGGTGATCAAGCACAATCTGCGCCCTGCCGATATTGTTGCCCGTTTCGGTGGCGAGGAATTTGTCCTGCTGATGCCGGATACCCCCGTTGAAGAAGCGGTGGATACCGTACAGCGACTGCAACGGGAACTTACCAAGACCTTCTTCATGGCGAATAACGACCGGCTGATCATTACCTTCAGTGCCGGCGTAGCCAAATGGCATCTGGGAGAGCAGGATATCGAGGTCATCGAGCGTGCCGACCAGGCCATGTACCAAGCCAAGATCAGTGGTAAAAACCGGGTTGTGTCTGCCGAGCCGGACCGACTGATCTGATCCGCACCGCGGTTTTTCTTGCCCAGTTCCTGCGGCAAGGAAAACCGGTTTGGCAAGTACGCATGAGCCTGCCGCCATCTCTGCCAGACACAAGCACAGTCTCCCGTACGGTCTTAAGCACCCTGCTGCAGTTTATTCGTCGCCACCTTTTTTCATGCTTTTCCCTGCCTCTGCACGCTGGCGTCTTACCGCCTTCGGGTCTGCCTGCAAAGGCCGGTAGATCTCCACCCTATCTCCCTCCCGCAGCACGGCATCCGGCTTGACCGCCTTGCTGAATATCCCCAGCTTGAGCGCAGAAGCATCAATAATGGGAAATTGCGCCAGGATGCCGGATTGCAGCACGGCCTGCTCGGCTGTGGTCCCCAAGGCAACCTGGACGGCAACAATGCGCTGGCGTTGTGGCAGCGCGCAGGCCACCTCCACCCGGATCAGCTCAGTCATCCCCGTAAACCTCGTCAGCATATTTGATGAAGGCATCCACCAGCGTGCCGGAAATATGGCCAAACACCGGGCCAATCACCTTTTCCAGAATCTTGCTGGAAAACTCGTACTGCAGGGTGAACTCCACTTTGCAACCAAAATCGCCCAGCGGCGTGAATTGCCACAAGCCCTGCAGGTGCTGGAACGGCCCCTCAACCAGCTCCATCAGGATAGTCTTGTCTTGCTGCAGGGTATTACGGGTCGTGAAATGCTGGCGAATCTTCAGATAATCGATATGCAGGCTGGCCACCTGCTGATTGCCATCACGAGAATGCTGCTCAGCCTTGGCACACCAGGGAAGAAAGCGCGGATAACGTTCCACCTCATCAACCAGGGCGAACATCTGTGCCGGCGTATGGGCAACCAGAACCTTCTTTTCAACAAGCTGCATGGAAAACCGCACACTGTGCAAAATGACTCAAGCGTGCAAGTTTACCAAATGCCGCACGGCCTGTCCGTGCCGGCTCCTAAGCCGGTATCAAGCTGCTGATTTTCAGGAATTTTGGCCTGGCCGCAGCTTCTGGTAGAATGCCAGATTCCCTTTACCAAGCCACGGAAATATCAGGCTCATGAGCATCATCCAGAACCGTAAAGCCTTCCATGACTACTTTATCGAGGAAGAAATCGAGGCCGGGCTTGTGCTGGAAGGTTGGGAAGTGAAATCCATCCGCGCCGGTCGCGTCCAGCTCAAGGAAAGCTATATCGACTGGAAAAACGGTGCTTTCTGGCTGATTGGCTGCCACATCACCGCCTTGCAGTCTGCCTCCACCCACGTCAAGCCTGACCCGGTACGCCCGCGCAAATTGCTGATGTCGCAAGCGGAAATCAACCGATTCATCGGCAAGGTGGAACGCGCCGGCTACACCATGATGGCGCTGGACTTGCACTACAGCAAAGGCCGCGTCAAAGCCAATGTCGGCTTGGCCAAGGGCAAGAAGCTGCATGACAAGCGCGATAGCGAAAAAGACCGCGAATGGCAGCGCGAGAAACAACGACTGATGAAAAACCAGCGAGGTGGCGCATGAAAAAGAGTGCCGCCCTGCCCATTGCGCTGATCTGCCTGGGCGTGGTCTGGTTTCTCAAAAGCACCGCCCTGCTACCCAATACCACTACGCTGCTTTCCGTGCTGCTGGCGGCTGCAGGATGTCTATTATTCATCATGGACGGACTGAACAAGTCCACCCTGGTCAATTGCCCTCTGCTGATCTATGCCGGGCTGGCCATTTATCTGCACGACAATCAGGCGGTGCAACTCAGCCACCTGTTGTCACTCGGCATGGTACTGATGGGCTTGTTGATGCTGCTGGCGCGTAGCAACCGTATTCCGGAGCGCAGCCTGCGCTGGCGCTCCCTGCCGGACAATCAGGACAGAAGCTGAGCCGGCAAACCATTTACCCATTGAACGACAGGCCTCAAGGCCAACGGAACTTTTCAAGGATAGGCATGGACAAGATCCTCATTCTCGACTTCGGCTCTCAAGTTACCCAGTTGATTGCCCGCCGCGTACGCGAAGCTCACGTCTACTGTGAGCTTCATTCGTTTGACATGCCGATTGAAGAAATCCGCGCATTCGGCCCCAAGGCCATTATTCTGTCTGG
>Ga0187781_10001038_pt1 | contig 20881 bp, 22 predicted proteins | sample 0715_SJ02_MP02_2_FD_132447 | JGI IMG/M metagenome (GOLD analysis project Ga0187781, IMG submission 132447) | Tropical peat soil microbial communities from peatlands in Department of Meta, Colombia - 0715_SJ02_MP02_20_MG | ecosystem: Environmental > Terrestrial > Soil > Wetlands > Peat | place... | reverse complement strand
TCCCTCTCCCCAGGGGAGAGGGAAGAGGGGAAAGGGGTGATAGGGTGAGGGGTTTTGCCGGAGACTTTCGGAGCCGACTTTGCACGTCCCCAACCCGTCAGTAAACCGCACTTCTCCCCCCAAATAGAGTAGACTTGCAGGCTTGGTTTAGCTCTCGGATTTCGAGTTTCGAATTTCGATTTTCGATTTTCCAATTTCGAATTGCGATTTTCGAGTTTCGAGTTTCGAGTTTCGGATTTCGATTTTCGATTTTCGAGTTTCCAGTTTCCAGTTTCTATGAGTACTGACGATCGCTTTTCGCAAGAAGTCCTGGAATTCCCAGCCGTGCTGGAACTCGTGCGCGGCTATCTTTCCGGGCCGCTCAGCGAGCCGCTTCTGGACGCGCTCGAGCCGCACACGCGCCTGGAGGTGATCCGCCGCGAGCTCGAGCAGGCCAAGGAAGCGCGCGAATACCTGCGCGAGAGCTCAAGGCCGGGTCTCGGCAGCCTGCGCGATCCGCGGCCGCTGCTCGAAAAGCTCCGCATCGAAGGCGCCGCGCTGGCGGCGCTCGAAATCTTCGCGTTGACGGAACTGGCGCGCGCTGGGCTCGAGATGCATCGGCTATTCACCAAGTGCCCGCTGCCGCGGCTCGAAGAGTGGGCTCGCAGCCTGCCTGACTTCCGCAGCCTGGTGACGGAACTGGAGGGGAAGATCCATCCGGACGGCTCGGTGGATTCCTCCGCCAGCCCGGAGCTGGCGCGCATTCGGCGCTCCATCGAGCGCCTGCGCCTCGAGGTGCAGGCCCTGCTCGAGCGCCTGCTGCGCCGCTTCAGCCGCGAGGGAGTGCTTCAGGATGCGGTGGTGACGCTGCGCAACGACCGCTTCGTGATTCCGGTGCGGGTGGAAGAAAAGCGGCGCGTCGAGGGCCTCATCCACGGCGCAAGTTCGTCCGGAGCGACGGTCTTCCTCGAGCCCATGGAAACCTTACCGCTGAACAACGAGCTGGTGGAACTCCAGGACCGGGAATTTGCCGAAATTCAGCGCATCCTGGGCGAATTCAGCCGCAAGCTGCGAGAGCGACGGGACGACCTGCTGCGGGCCACGGCGATTCTGAGCGAGCTGGACCTTGCGTTCGCCAAAGCGGAGTTCTCCCGCCAATACGACGCTTGCATCCCGGAGTTCACTTCCGACCGCGGCCTATTGCTCGACGCCGCGCGTCATCCCCTGCTCGAGAAGACCCTGCGCGCCCGGCGCAAGAACCCCATTCCGCTCAGCATCGAGCTCAAGCCGCCCAAGCTGATGATGATCGTCAGCGGACCGAACACGGGCGGGAAAACCGTAGCACTGAAAACACTGGGTTGCGCCGTACTCATGGCGCAAGCGGGCATTCCCGTGCCGGCGAACGAGTTCAAGCTGCCGCTCTTCCAGCGTGTGCTGGCGGACATCGGCGACCAGCAGTCCATCGAGGCGAACCTGAGCACCTTCTCAGCCCACGTGGCCAACATCCAGCGGATGGCGGAAGTGGCGGGAGAAAAGGATATGGTGCTGCTGGATGAGCTGGGGACCAGCACCGAGCCGAACGAAGGGGCCGCGCTGGCGGTAGCCATCCTCGAGCATTTCCGCCAGCGCGGCGCTATGACGCTGGTGACCACACACCATTCGCGATTGAAGGCCTACGCCGCCGAGACGGCGCAGGCGCTCAACGCGGCCATGGAGTTCGACGAAGTAACCCTCGAGCCCACCTACCGGCTGCTGATCGGGCTGCCGGGAAAATCCAGTGCGCTGGATATCGCGCAAAGGTTGGGTCTCGAGCCCACCATTGTGGAAAAGGCGCGCACCCTCTTGCACCCTGCGGATGCGGAAGCCGCGGCGCTGATCGCCAGGCTGCATCAGCAGAAGACCGAGCTCGAAAGGCAAGCCGGGCAGTTGACCGAGCAAGGGAAGGAACAGGCGGCGCGGCAGCGCGAACTCGAGGCCAAACTCCAGGCGGAACACCGCGCCAAGCTGAAAGATCTGGACGCGCGACTGGAGGAGACTTTGCGCGCCAATGAGAAGCGCTGGGAGGGCGTCATCGAGCAGCTTCGGGCCCAACTCGCCGCCGCCAAGGCTCCCAAACCTGCGAAAAGCCTCGACCGCAAGGTCGTCGCCCTCAAACGCGAAGTTCGCGAAGAGTGGGACGCGCAGGTGCTCGAGGCGATCGGCGGCGGCGCGCCGGCCCAGGCGGAACCGCTTTCCGGCGCTCCCCTGGCGGTCGGCGACCAGGTGCGAGTGGCGAACCTGTCGTCTCCCGGAACGGTTATGGCCCTGCCCGACGACGAGCAGGTTGACGTGGCGGTGGGCCACATGCACATGCGGTTGCAGCGTAGCGAAGTGCGGCGCATCGTTCCTGGCGGAACGGGCGCTGCCAGGCCCGTCGTAACCGTGCAGCGCGGAGAGGAAGCCCCGGCGGAACTCAACGTGATCGGCGACACCGCTGAGTCGGCGCGGGAGCGGGTCGATAAGTTCCTCGACGAGGCTTTTATGGCGGCGCGCTTTCGGGTGCGGATCATCCACGGGTTCGGCAAAGGTATCCTCCGCAGGAGTCTCCACGAAATGTTTGCATCGCACCCGCATGTCGAGAAGTTCTATTTCGCTCCCCCCAACGAGGGCGGCGCCGGCGCCACCATCGTGGAGTTGAAAAGCTAGCGGCTAGGGGCTGGGGGCTGGGGACTGGGGGCTGGCTGGATATTGAAAAACCCTTGAACGCTGTCATTCTGAGTGCCCATGGGCCTGCGGCCCACCCATGGAGATGAAAGTGAGACGGAAGGGCGGGGCTTCAGCCCCGCCCTTCCGCACGACTTTCTAGAGAGCGAAGCGAAGAATCTGCAGTATCTCCTTGAAAACCAGCAAATGCAGATTCTTCGCTGCGCTCAGAATGACAGACGTGGAGGGTTTTTCAGCATCCTGCTACGGAGTGGAGCTACGGGAAGAATGAGACCGGATGTGATTCTTGCGAGCGCGGAGGCAGGAGCGCACCGTCTTCAACAAGTCGTCAAATTGGATCGGCTTGTTCAAATACTCGGTGGCCCCGGCGTTCATGGCTGCCAGGTAGGTATCGACCTCACCATAGGCCGTCAGGATGATGACGGGGACAGTGCTTCCAGTTCCCCGCAGAGACTCGAGGAAATTAAGTCCGTCGCACTCGGGCATGCGCAGATCCGAGATCACGAGGTCAAATTCGGCCTCCCGTAGCAGCGCGAGTGCGTCGCATGCCGCTGCCGCCGACGTGACCAGGAAATTTTCACCCGAAAGGATGCGCGCCAGCACCCGCAGAAAGTGCGGGTCGTCATCCACGACGAGTATGCGCGCGGTGAGTTCCATGCCGGTGCTATCCTGCTTATCACCCGCAACCGGGCTGCAATTCCTGCCATTTATCTGTTCCAGCATCTTGGACTCTCAGGAACTTCGAGACGAAGCCGATTGCGACTAGGACTTAGCGCGTGCACGTAGCGCGCCAATCCGCGGCGAGTTTACATGGGGTGATGAAAAGGGAGTGCGACACGACAGTCTGTCGCTGTTGTGGCGGCTTTGTCCCCGCCACCGCTGCGACGTCGCGCGGCAGTTCAGCGCAGACCGACGGGGAGCACCAGGCCTGCAGGCCAATCGGTCCGACGTGGCCAACGCCCTTCGGCCCTTGGGCGATCGCCGCTCGACCGTGCTCTGCGCACCGGTCTATTCGTGGCGAGATGACAACCGGGTGGCAACGGAGAGAATGTCCGAGGTGATTCCTAACCGTGCTAGGCGGCGCGCGTTACGGAATTGAACGAATCCTTCTTGCCCAGACGGCGACGGATCGTCCGGGGATTGATCTGGAGAAGTTGGGCTGCGCGGAGCCTGTTGCCTCGTGTGTGCTCGAGGATAGTACGGATGATGGTATCGTGCAACTCGCGCATGCGAGTGCCGAGCGTGAATGCGATGGTGAAGGTCGGTTGCACATCCACGGATGCCGCTTCTGCGACGGCGGTGGACTTGGCGGACGGGGTCACTTCCTTGACAATAATCTCATTCGAACTGCGGATGATCGGGATAGTCTTCATTGCGCCTCCTCACTGATTAACGCGACTGCGATAGCTGTCCTTTTTGTCTGCATTTTTGGTTCCCTGGAGCCGACCTTCGAAATCATTGAGAAATTGAGGTGTTCTTTTGTCAACCTGCTCATAAAAAGCGACAAATTGAGTTTGTTCGCGCATTCCCGTGCGACTTTTGCCCCAAGCTTCACTCCCCGAATCCACGGAAGAAGCTGGGCTTTGTTGGCCAAGAAGCAGGTGTCGGGCGTATTTTCAAGCGATTAGGGATTTAGGACATTTTTGCCCCCTCTGGCACACCAAATGCCCGTTCGTACGGTGTCAGGGTCAGGCTATCTGGTAATCGTTCAGGTTTACCTAGGAGCAAATAGTGGCAAAGCAGCAAACAGCGATCGATAGATTCCTAAGGTTTCTCAGTTCGCTCAAGTGTGGTCTGATTCTTTTGGGCTGTCTGGGGAGCGCCGTCATCATCGGCACGATGATCCTGCAACGGCCGATGGCGCAGGCTGGACAAATCGAGCAGATCTATGCTCCCCAAACCCTTCGGCTCCTGAACGCCCTGGGCTTATTCGATGTCTTTCATACCTGGTGGTTTATCCTTCTGCTGGGTTTACTGGGAGCTAATATCACCCTGGCCTCGCTCGAGCGTTTTCCCCAAGTCTGGCGGTTATTTGCCCGGCCCCACATGATCGCCGACGAGTGGTTTGTGCGCCAACTGCCCTTTCAAAAAGATATACCACTGGGAGCCCATGCTCCTGGCGAGGCGCTCGCGATCGCCGGCCATAAACTTAGTAATCTGGGCTATGTACCGAACCGAAAAGTGCTGGATCGGGGAACTCTTTACGTGGAGAAGCATCGCCCCGCCCGTCTGGCGCCTTATGTCGTGCACGCGAGTCTGTTGATCATTTTCGCGGGCGCCATTATCGACGGCATGTGGGGTTTCAAGGGATTTGTGAACTTGACGCCCGGCAGCGAGATCCAATCCGTCGAGCCCTTGACCACCACCGGCGCGGCGCGCCCCCTGAGTTTTGCGGTGCGCTGCGATGGCGCGGGCATGGAACAATATCCCGACGGTTCGCCAAAACAGTATTGGAGCCGGTTGACGGTGGTAGAAAACGGACGCGAAGTTGTCGGGAAGACCATCTATGTGAACGACCCATTAACCTATAAAGGAGTGCGGTTCTTTCAGGCCAGCTACGGCTCGTCCGGGACGCCCCGCAAGCTGGACCTCGAGGCCAGTTGGTCCGAGCAGGGCGCTGTCAAGCAGCAGGCGTTCAGCTTGCAACCGGGGGCGCCGGCGCGCCTGGGCAATTCGGGAGCCATGGTCGAACTGAAGAGTTTCATCCCGGACTTCGTCCTGGATGGGAACCAGATTGCCTCGCGCTCCGATGAGCCTCGCAACCCCGCTATCGAATTGGTAGTGACATCACCGGCAGGGAAGGCGGCGGAAGTCTGGATCTTCCCCAAGGCTCCGGAGATGGCCCCACCCAATTCCACCGGAGTCGACTTCCACCTTCGGAGCCTCGAAATGGAGCCTTTCACCGGCTTGCAAGTGGCGCACGAACCCGGCCAGAACCTGATCTGGGGTGGATGCCTGCTGCTGACCGCGGGCCTGATGATGGCGCTTTATATGTCGCATATACGAGTTTGGGGTGTTGTGGGACGCGACCGCAAGGGGCGGCCGGCGCTCCTGCTGGGGGGACAACCCAGCAAGTATCGAGAGAGTTTCGAAAGGCGTTTCGGCGAATTGGCCAGCGGGATCGAGTCCGCGCTCAGCGCAGCGGAGTCGGACGTTAGGCAAGCGGTCCCGGCGTAGAGCGAGCCCGTTGTCAGTTGTCCGTGGTCAGTGGTCCGTTGCGGGTTGTGGGATGCGTGCCGGGCAATACGCTTTTCACGGTGCAGAGGCACACTAGAACCCAACGGACAACGGACGACGGACAAGGGGCAAAGCGAGAAGGAGACAGCGCATGGCGAAGGTAATTACAGCATACGTCGACGATCACCGTGAAGGAAACGCCGGTGCATGGATACTCCTGAGCGTGTGCGTGGCGGTGCTGGTGGCGATCGCGGTTTCCGTTCCGCACCTGCTGGGGCGCGAGGGCTGGGCCAGCGGCGAGAAGCTCCTGTTTCTCGCGCTGGTGGGATATTTAGGGGCTTCCGCTCTCCATATACTTTCCCTGGCAGTGCGCCAAACGAACCTGCTATCCGGTGCCGAGGCGCTGACGCGCGGCAGCCTCCTGCTGCACACCTGCGCGATTGCGGCGCGCTGGGTCACCGCCGGGCATGCCCCCCTTTCGGGCATCTACGAAATGGTGCTGGTATTTTCCTGGGCCGTGGTCGTCCTGCACGAGGTGGCGGAGTGGAAGCTCGACATCCCCTTCCTCGGGGCCGTCACGCTGCCGGTTGCCACACTTGCAATAATACTTTTACAGGTATTGCCTAGTGAAATTAGGCCGCTGGTGCCCGCCCTGCAAAGCACCTGGCTGCAAATCCACGTCACCCTCGCCATGCTGAGTTACGCCGGCTTCACCATTTCATTTGCGCTCGCCCTGCTCTTCCTGGTCAAAGATAAAGTCAGCGCGCGTACTTTCCTGAGTTGGACTTCGGGATTAGTCGCGGCGATCTACGCTTCCATCGTCCTCAGTTCCGTGAATGTTAATCTGGCCTTGCTCCTGCCGGCCTGGGATGCCGCGGCTCGGGAAAAGGTGATGCTGGCGCCGAAAGAACCGCTGCTGGTTTCCATCGCGGCTCTAGGATGGCCGTTCGTCATCGCGGCCGGGCTATCGGCGGCGACGCTGATCGTCAATCTGCTCAATTCCTATAGCGAAAAGGCCGGCCCGGCGGAAAACTGGGCGAAGCGGCTTTTCCTGGCTTCCATTTTTGCCCAGGCTCTGGCGTTGGCCTTGTTGCTGATGAAGGTCTACTCCGGGCCGTACTTCGTTCCGCAAGTGGGCGAGAGCTATGGTGTACATCTCGCGGCCAGCCCATTCCTGCTGGCGGGGATCGTCTGCGCGCTCTTCGCTTCTCTGGCCTGGGAAGTGCTAAGCGCGAAGTACGACAGCATCTCGAGTCTCCTGCCCCAACGCGATTCCTTGGACGGGCTGATTTATAAAACCGTCGCCGTTTCGTTCCCCCTGCTGACCCTCATGATCATTGCCGGCGCCTACTGGGCCAACCGGACGTGGGGCGCCTATTGGAGTTGGGACCCCAAAGAAGATTGGGCCCTCATCACTTGGCTGACTTATGCGGGCTATCTGCACATGCGGCTGACTCGCGGTTGGCGTGGCCGCCGCTCCGCCTACTTCGCCATCATCGGCTTCGGTATCGTGATGTTTACCTTCTTCGGCGTTACATACCTGCTGCCCGGCCTGCACGCCTACGCCTAGTTCCGAAAATCGAAATTCGAAAATCGAAATTCGCCAATGCCGATTGGAACTCCCGGCCCTCTCCCCCTTGGGGGAGAGGGTGGACCGCAGCCGGCGCTTTCATCAGCCGGGGCGGGCCGGGTGAGGGGGCCGGTGGAAAGCAGTAGGCAGTAGGCAGTAGGCAGTAGGCAGTAGGCAGTAGGCAGTAGGCAGTTGGCAGTAGGCAGTGAACTGAGCGCGAGCCCCTCGCACCCTCGGGGGAGAGAGTGGCCCGCAGTCCCGATGCACTTCATCGGGAGGCGGGCCGGGTGAGGGGGTTCCGATTTCGGTGCGGCAGGGCGCCCGCTCTCCCGTTAATTCCGGCTCTTCGAGCTCCCGGACACAGTCTCGACGCGGAATTTCTTATAGTCGCTGAAATTCGAGGTGTAGTTTCCGAGGGCGCCGGCGAGGAGCAGGACGCGAGCGGAGAAGTGGGCTTCGACGTAGGACGGCAGCCACACTTCGTTATTCATCTTGGCCTGCTCCATCACCAATGACGATCCCCTGCGGATCGAGGCCAGCAGGCCGCCGGCGAGTTTTAAGGTGTCGCTCAAGTGGGCCTCGAGGCGCACCACCTGGCGAGCGCTCTCGTCCACCCAAAGCGTCCCCTCGAGCTTATGCAGGAGATCTTCGGTTTTGTTCCTCGGCCGGTAGTCAGGGTTGGGGGCGAAATCGAAGACGATCACGTCGTGCCCGCGGAAGTGCTCCCAGCGCGGATGCGTGAAGTTCGAGCTGCGCAGAATTGTGGACACGTCGATTTTCTCGTTCCTCTGTGCGGCCTCCTCTCCGCCTTGCTCTTTTCTCTTTTCATACTCCCGGATGCGCTTCTCGATGCGGCCGTCTTCCTTTTTCTGCTCGTCGGGAGCGAGAGGCTTCCCGTCTTTCTTCACCTCCCGCCTTACTAACACCCCGCCCAGGTAGAAATCCTCGTACTCCTTGACGATAGTTTTCTTCACCCGGCCATTCTTGTCGAGCTCGCGCACCTCCTCGTTTTCCGTGCAACTGTACTGATCCACCACGCTTTCCAGCCGCTTCTGATTCTCCTGCACCTCACTCAGCAACTGCTTAATCTCAGGAAGGGAACGGTCGATAGCCTTGTTCTGCCGGGCAACCAGGAGAGCAGGCAGCAACAACACGGCGGCTACAGAGGCGGAGAGAACGCGAGGTACGCGAGAACCTGCAGGACGGCAGCTCATCGGAATCTCCCCTAGACAGTATACAAAAGTCCTGGGGAGCTGCGCTCCTGTCGGGGAGTGCAAGGCAAACTCCCTCGAGGCCGTCCTGCGATAGCGTGATAGTATGCTATCATTTTGGGAAGGAGGTGTTTGCGTGAGGAATTATGCCGGCAGGATACTTATCCGCGTTCCACCCGAAATCCACCAGGAACTCGCCCGCGAAGCCTTCGAAAGCGGCCGGTCCATTAACGAACTCTGCCTGGAGGCGATCTTGGCGCGAAAGGCTCTGAAGAATTACGATCCCTGGAGAGCTGTCGAGGAGATATGGGAAAGGAATCGCAAGGTCAGGCCGAAGCAATTACAAGCTAATATTTTAGAGGCGATTGCGGAGGTCCGGCGTGGCCGCTAAGCCACGGGCGGTGCTGGACACGAACGTGTTCGTTTCCGGACTGATCAATCCCGAAGGCTTTCCCGCCGCCATACTCACGGCTCTGCGCGCCGGTCGCTTCGTGCTGGTGTCGAGCCCCGCTGTCAATGAAGAGATCATGGCAGTTCTGAGTCGTCCGCGGATCCGCGACCGTTATGGCCTGAGTGACAGGATTTTCGACATAGCCTTCATCTTGTGGGAAATCGCAGAACTGGTGATTAATCTGCCCGAGGTGCGGGTGTGTGGCGATCCCGACGATGATAAGTTTCTGGCGACCGCCGTGGGTGGAAAAGCCGACTTCCTCGTGACCGGCGACGCCAGCCACCTGCTGCACCTCGGTGAGTATCAAGGCGTTGCCATTGTCTCGCCTCGCGAATTCGTCTCTCAGCTTCGGGCCTGAAGCGAAACGATGCCACATTGCTTGGAGCGCGGGCTTCCAGCCCGCAAGCCGGCCGGTCCCTGCGGGCTGGAAGCGCGCGCTCCAGAGTATTTAGAAACTCCAAGGCGGCAGCTTGCGCTTCCGCACTCCAAGGGGGTGTAAAATGCTCATAGGGCAGCGAACACAGACGCCAGGAATCATTCGATAAAGGAGGCACGGTTTTATGGACCTGCAGTATCCGATTGGAAAGTTCCAGTGGGGAGGCGGCATCACGGATCAAGAAAGAGACGCACTGATCGCACAAGTCGGTGAGATACCCGCGCAACTCCGTCAAGCGGTGGCAGGCTTAACCGAGCAGCAGATTGACACACCCTACCGTCCCGAGGGCTGGACGGTGCGGCAAGTGGTGCACCATCTCCCCGATAGTCATATGAACACCTACACTCGTTTCAGGCTTGCCTTAACGGAGGAAGTGCCGACCATTAAGCCCTACGACCAGGAGCGCTGGGCCGCCCTCGAGGATGCGCGCACGGCGCCCGTTGAGCTCTCGCTGACTTTGCTCGACTCCTTGCACGCGCGTTGGGTGCTCCTGTTGAAGTCACTGCGCCCCCAGGATTTCGCCCGCACTTTCCGGCACCCCGAACTCGGCGTGGTTACTCTGGACAAGTACCTGGCGTTAGTTGCCTGGCATGGCCGGCACCACGTCGCGCACATCACGTCGCTCCGCGACAGGATGGGATGGAATTAAGCAGCCCTCGGGTACGGATGCCCTGTACCGAAGGCACCTTGGAGTGCGGCGGCTTGACGCCGCCTTGGGACTTTCGGGGCCACGACGGCCCGGCGCACGACAGCCTGCCGCCTGCGGTGTGCAAAGGCGGCGTCAAGCCGCCGCACTCAAGGCGCTTCGCGCATCGTCTTGGTTTCAGGGTGCCCGGCCAGCCGGCGGGCCAGTTCGACTGCACAGAAAAAAGTTTCGGGCTTTCTGGCCACACATCTCGGCGTGTGCTAGAATTGGACGCTTAGGTCAGCGCGGAGGAAACGTCAAAGCCTTGAACTGGGGTCCTGTAAAGCGTGCGTTAAGGTTCCCCCCCACCTTTGGGCAGAACCTGGTGGTCCTAATATGTGCCATAGTGGGAATCATCCTGCTCACCGCTGAAGAGTGGTTTCGTAATGGCTTGACTTTTCGGTTGGAGCTAGGCATTGCGCTGCTCGCCGCCCTATCCGCCGCGACGGGCGTGCTCATCTACCAAGAGCGCAGATCTTGGGCTCTGCTCCGGGAACTCCGCACGGCAATCCGGCGCATCGCCCCGAATTACTTCACGCTCACCATGCCGCTGCACATCGAGGGTGGTACGAGCGGTCTGGAGACCGAAATCCGCGGGCTGGCGACCCGCTGGAAAGACTTTTGCGATCACTGCCACGGCGCTCACGACGCTGAAATGCTCCAGGCCGAGCACCTGGCGAGCATGGGGGAACTGGCGGCGGGAGTGGCGCATGAGATTCGCAACCCCTTGGCCGGAATTGCCGGGGCGATTGAAATTATTACCAGGGATTTTCCCAGGGACCACCCGGACCGCGAAGTCATGGAGGATTTGCGGCAGGAAGTGCGGCGCATCGAGAAGGTTTTGAACGACATGCTCGCCTACGCCAGACCTAAGCCTCCGCAGTTCGGCCGGGCGGAACTGAAAGAGACTTTTGCTCGAACCTTGCATCTCGCGCGACAACAAACCGGATTGCGGCACGTCGAATTCTCCGTTCAGGTCCCGCCTGACCTCCCGGCCTTCCGCATGGATTCGGAACAGCTTCATCAAGTCTTGCTGAACCTGGTTTTGAATGGTGTTCAAGCGATCGAAAATGAAGGGAAAATCACGATGGCCGCCAGGGTTGCTGCAACCGGCGGGCCAGGCCAGGCGGACGTAGTGGAGATCTCGGTGAGCGACACGGGCGTGGGTATCCCTCCGGAGTCCCTGGAGCGCATCTTTCGTCCCTTCTACACCACCAAGCGGGGCGGCACGGGCCTCGGGTTATCGCTTTGCCGGCGGATCATCCGCCAGCATGGAGGCACGCTGGCCGTCGAAAGCAAGGTTGGGAAAGGAAGCCGGTTTATCATCCGCTTGCCCATGCGTGAGGCAGTAGTCGAGGAACCCCGAGAAATCTATGCCCAATGAGAAGGTCCTGATCGTCGACGACGAGAAGCTGATTCGCTGGTCCGTCCGCCGACAACTCGAGGAATGGGGCTATACAGCCCTGGAGGCCGAATCCGGCACCGGCGGCTTGGCGCAGGTCCGCGCCGAGTCCCCCGACCTCATTCTCCTCGACGTGCGCCTGCCCGATCTGAGCGGCATTGAAGTTCTGCGCGAGATCAAGCAGAACAACCTTTCCATCCCGGTCATTATGATTACAGGCGATCCTCAGCTCGATGATATCAAGACTGCAATCAAGCTGGGCGCCCTGGATTTCATCAAGAAGCCGCTCGACTTCGACGAGCTTCAGGTGACCCTCGCCAACGCCATCGACCGCTCCATGCTGCGCTCCGAGCGCGACGGCCTGAGGGAAGAGGTGCGCAAGCGTTCCGGCTACCACGAGGTGGTGGGCAAATCCCCGCGCATGCTCGAACTGATGAACTTCGTGCGCAAGGTGGCGGCCAGCGAAGCATCCACGGTTCTGATTCAGGGTGAGAGCGGCACCGGCAAAGACTTAATCGCCAAGGCGATCCATTACGACAGCGTGCGCGCCGATAAGCCCTTTGTGCCCATCAACTGTTCGGCCATTCCGGAAACTCTCATGGAAGCCGAACTGTTCGGGCACGAGCGCGGCGCGTTTACCGACGCCAAGGCCCAGAAAAAGGGCCTCTTCGAGGTCGCCGACGGCGGCACCCTGTTCCTGGATGAAATCGGCGAGATGTCGACTTATCTCCAGGCGAAGTTGTTGCGCGTTCTCGAGGACCAGACCATCCGGCGCATCGGCGGGGTCAAGGACCTGGGAGTCGACGTGCGGGTCATCGCGGCCTCGAACCGGGATCTGGAGCAGGGGGTTCGCGACGGCGCCTTCCGCCAGGACCTCTTCTATCGTCTCAGCATCATCCCGATCTTCATTCCTCCTCTCCGCCACCGCAAAGAAGACGTGCTTCCGCTCGTCGATTTCTTCATCGAGCGTTACAACTTTCGCTTTCGCAAGGGCATTCGAGGCATCACGCAGGAGACTCGCAACCTGCTGCTGGCCTACGACTGGCCCGGAAACGTCCGCGAACTGAAGAATGCCGTCGAGCGCGCCATGATACTCGAGGAAGCCGACTATATCCGCCCCACTTATCTTCCCATCCAGGTCACCGGCCAGACGCAGAGTTTCGAGAACCTTCCGCCCGCGCCGCTTCCCGATTGCGCAAGCGTCGATCCCCAACCTCTCCTGACCACTGCCGCGACCTCGTGGCGCCCGCTGGCCTCGGGACGAATGATCCCCGTCCTGGAATTGCCCAAACAGGGGACTTCGCTCGAAGAAGTGGAGAGGGAATTGGTGGGTCTGGCCTTGAAGCAAACCGCCGGCAATCAAACCCACGCCGCTAAACTCCTGGATATTTCCCGCGACGCGCTGCGCTATAAGATGAAGAAGTTTGGATTTGATTCGGAAGGCGAGCCTTAGCCGGCGCGCCGCGATCGCTCCCATTCCCGCCGCGATCACCGGTCCTTGTGAGCGCAGTCTGCCTGGCCCGAAATTCCCACCGCGGTTGGGAAGGCGGGGCTGAAGCCCCGCCCTTCCAGCCGCCGACACGGGCGCACGGAGGGACCCAGGCTAGCCTCGCAACGAAGTCTGCCGTCGAGCATCCAATCAACATGGGACTAATTCGGGACGAAGATGCCGTGGAAATCCGCCGAAGACTGCAAGAGATGGCGAGCCCGGTCACGCTTGTTCATTTCACGCAGGAGTTGAATCTGGAACTGGGCGCCGAGACGTTGCAGCTACTGAAGGACCTCGTCGCGCTGTCTGACAAGCTATCGCTCCAGGTGTTCAACTTCCTTCTCGACCAAGAGAAAGTGGCCCAGTACCGCGTGGACAAGGTTCCGGCCACCATCGTCCAGAACGGGAAGGACCACGGCATTCGTTTTTACGGCTTGCCCGCCGGGTACGAGTTTTCCGCCTTGCTGGATGTCATCGTGGCGATTTCGAAAGCTGATTCGGGCCTTCTCCCCACCAGTCGAGCCAAGCTCGCCCAATTGAATCAACCGCTCCACCTCGAAGTCTTCGTGACTCCCACCTGCCCGCATTGTCCGCGGGCCGTGCGCCTGGCATATCAGTTCGCCATCGAGAATGACCACATCTCCGCCGACGCCATCGAGGCTACCGAGTTCCACGAGTTAACGAACCGCTATCGCGTCTACGCCGTTCCTAAAACCGTGGTCAATGAGAGTATTTCGATTGAAGGGTCGTTGCCGGAGGAGCACTTTCTGGACGAGATCTTGAGGTCGGTGGGCGTGGAACAGCCGTAAACCCGTATGTCGTATGTGGTAGGCGGTATGTGGGGAAAAACGAATCGGACTGCCCCCGCATACGATATACGACACACCCCATACGGCTTCTTAGTACTCCAACACCGCGTGCAAGTCGTACTTACTGAGTTTAGCGCGGCCCTTGAGGAATCCGAGCTCAATCAAGAATCCCAGGCCGGCCACATGGCCGCCCAGCGATTCGACGAGCCGCGCCACCGCCAGTGCCGTCCCGCCCGTGGCCAGCAGGTCGTCAATCACCAATACTTCCTGTCCTGGGTTTATCGCGTCGCGATGGATTTCCAGGGCGTCGGTTCCGTACTCGAGGTTGTAGGTTTGGCGCGCCGTGGCCGCGGGCAGCTTGTTGGGTTTGCGAACCGGCACAAATCCCGCGTTCAGCCGGTAGGCTACCATGGGGGCAAAGATGAAGCCTCGAGCCTCGATGCCCACCACGCTGTCGATCTGGCGCCCAACGTAGCAGTTGGCCAGCGCGTCAACGGCGGAATGAAGCCCCACCGGGTCCTTGAGCAGGGTCGTAATATCGTAAAAAAGAATGCCCGGCTTGGGAAAGTCCGGAACTTCACGAATCAGGCTTTTGAGGTCCACCACGGTTCCTCCCCTTGAAATTGACGATTGTCGATTGCCGATTGTCGATTGGCCATCGCCTCTTGTTGAAGGGATGGAAGTGCTCAATGCTCCATTAGGTCGGCGATCGCCAATCGTCAATCGACCATCGTCAATCGTCAATCCGATTACCCTTCGATCGTAAACCCAAAATAGCTCTTGTTCACCGGCTCGTCGGATTCGAGGACACTGGTAACTCGCGCGGAGCCGGGCCCCTCCGCCAAACGAAGCTTGAACTGTTCGAGAGTTCCGGCGTCCGCGATGGCATAAACTTCCACCGTTCCATCCCAGAGGTTTTTGACGTACCCGGAGATGCCAAGCTGTCCCGCCCACCGTTCGGCAAAAAAACGATAGCCGACACCCTGGACTCTTCCGGAGACTGCATACTTCTTAGCGATTTTCTTTGTTGCTTTGCTCACTCCTGACTCCCGATTCGCCGAAGGACCTCCGCAAGCCGCCAGGGGTAATTGGTGATAATACCATCAACGCCCTCGGCGATCTTGCGTTCCATGCGCAAAGGCTCGTCCACAGTCCAGGGCAGAACAGAGAGCGACTGCCGGTGCGCACGGCGAATGAACCTCCGCGTCGCAATTGCCCAATGAGGCAGGATCGCGTTGCCGGCCAGGGACGTCACGCGGCGAATCGCCAGCAGGGAGCGGGAAACGTCGAGCCCCATCGGGATGCGGGGATCAAGCTGCCGCACCCTCCTTAGGCTTGCGGTATGAAACGAGATGATCGTCACGAGCCGCCGGACGCCCGCTCGTTCGATTTCGTCCAAAACCTTAGCCTCGATGCCCAAGTGCGATTGCCTGCCCGGTTTGATCTCCACAAAAGCCAGCACCTTGTGCCGGCGAACCCAGGCGAGCATCTCGGAAAGCAACGGGATCTTCACGCCCACGTACTGCTCGCGCGCCTTGTCGGGAAATCGGCGATTGAACCAAGAGCCTGCGTCCAGTCCGCGGAGGGCGCCGGCGCGGTGTTCGCTTACCCAACCACGGCCCGAAGTGGTGCGGCTCAGGCGGGGATCGTGAATGACCATGGCGATCCCATCGGAGGAAAGATGGACGTCCAGCTCAATTCCTCCTGCGCCTTGCCGGAGCGCCAGGTCGAACGCCGCCAAAGTATTCTCGGGAGCTTCCCCGCTCGCTCCCCGGTGCGCAATGTTCAGCGGCGGCCAGACCAGTCGCTCACCCGCTTGACGCTGGCGCCCAGCCTGAGTTGGAAGCACCTGCCGCTTTATCCCCATACTGTGAGCCGACGCAAGGAATTTATCTGTTTCTGGGCGTCCTGACTTTCGACTCTCGACTCTCGACTCTCGACTTACTGACCAGCGCCACCGCTTCCGCCCGCACCGCTTCACCGCGCCCCACGGCGTCCATTCCCTCGCCGGTTTTGGCTTTGACGCTCACTTGCCCGGCGTGCAAGCCCAGCGCCCGGGCCAGCTTATCTTGCATCTTGGGGATGTGGGGGGAAAGTTTGGGCAGTTCGAGGCTGACCGTGGCGTCGACATTCACGACCGCATAACCCGCCTTCTGCACCAGAGCGTGAACGTGCCGAAGAAACAGGAGACTGGATACGCCCCGCCATTCCGGCGAAGTGTCGGGGAAATGGCGGCCGATATCGCCCAGCGCGGCAGCGCCCAGCAGCGCATCGCAGATCGCATGCGCCAGGGCATCGCCGTCCGAATGGCCTGCGGGTCCCTTCGAAAACGGGATGTGCACTCCACCCAGAACGAATTTGCGGCCGGCGATGAGACGATGCACGTCGTTGCCAAAGCCGACGCGTAGCGGAATCAGAAGCTCGGAAGTCATCCTTTTACGGCTTCCAGTTGATCGCGTTCTTGCGCGAGGTAAAGGCGGGCGAGAGGCAAATCTGAGGGTTTAGTGATTTTGATGTTGCGATCGGAACCCATAATCACGGTCACGTTGTAGCCGAGCCGTTCCGCCAGGCTCGAGTCATCCGTCCCGTGAAAGCCGTCTGCGGTGGCCCGGGCATAAGCCTCACGAATAATCTCGTAGCGAAAGGCCTGAGGAGTTTGGGCCAGCACAATCCGCTCCCGGGGAATAGATCCCAGGATCATGTGGCGCTGCACTTGCTTCACGGTATCCACGCTGGGGATGCCGAGGATGGCGGCGCCCTCCTTGCGTGCTGCGGCGATGACGCGCGGGATCATCTCCAGTTCGATGAACGGCCGCACAGCGTCGTGAACCAGAACGACTTCCGCTTGGGCGGGGACTTGCTCGAGGCACCGCGCCACGGTCTCCTGGCGCGAAGGCCCCCCTTCCACCAAGCGCACGGGCCGGGCGAGACGGTCGCGCGCGATCTCCGTTTCCGCGCGTTCGGTATCTTCGGCGCGCAAGCCCAGGAAAATCTCGTCAACCGCCTCACAAGCGACGAATTTGCGCAGCGTGTGCACGAAGATCGGAACGCCCTCGAGCGATAAGAACTGCTTGGGCGTAGCACTGCCCATGCGCACGCCCCATCCTGCCGCGGGGATAATGGTTACGACGCTCATAGACGCAAGTTCCACTACGGATGAGCCACCGGCTCTGCGACGACCGGTTTTCGATCCTCAAATTTCCCAAATATCATCTTGCCGGCGGTAGTCTGGAGCACGCTGGTGACAGCGATGTCGATGGTCTTGGAAATCATGCGCTTGGCGTTATCCACCACCACCATGGTCCCGTCGTCAAGATAGGCAACACCCTGGTTGTACTCTTTGCCTTCCTTAAGAATGAAGACCCGCATGGCCTCGCCGGGAAGCACGACCGGCTTGAGGGCGTTAGCCAGTTCGTTAATATTCAGCACCGGCACACCCTGCAACTGAGCCACCTTGTTGAGGTTGAAATCGTTGGTGACGATTTTAGCTTCGTAGTTTTTGGCCAGTTCGATGAGTTTCATATCGACTTCGCGCATTTGCGGAAAGTCCTCTTCCACGATCTGGACCTGGATGGTGCCCATCTTCTGCATCCGTTGAAGGATATCCAGACCTCGCCGGCCACGATTTCGCTTGAGCTGGTCTGAGGAGTCAGCCACCAGTTGTAACTCCCGAAGGACAAATTGCGGGACGATCAAGACCCCATCGATGAAGCCGGTCTCGCATACATCGGCCACCCGGCCATCGATAATGACGCTGGTGTCCAGGACTTTGAAGTTCCGCTTGGGCTTGGATTCCGCGCTGAACAGTCCTCCCATGGCGGAGAGATTCAGCAAATCGCCCTTGTTAGCGCCCAGCACCAGGCCCACGTACGCCATCAGAAGGAGCAAGGTCACTTGAAGAAATGAGAGGTTGACCTCCCCGAGAGACGTGGCGCTCAGCATGCGGCTGATCATCAGCGCCCCGAGAATTCCAAAAATCGATCCCGCGGCAGCTCCGATCAAACGCTTCAGGCTGGCTTGTTCCAGCCGTATTTCAAAGAAAATGAAAAACAATCCCAAAGCAGCGCCCAGGAAGGCTGCCAGGGGTCTCGAAAGGCCAAAAGGACGCAATTGAAATGACGCAGCGATTATGATGATGACGAAAATTGCTCGTATACCTGCCATTTCCCACTTCATGGACGGAGACTCCCTTTGGGGATCCAATTAGGTCCATATACATTAAAGCGTTGGCTCCCGTAAAATTCGGTACTCGTACAGTGTGAAGTAGCGGCGGCTTTACGCCGCCACCTTGCGAGGTGAACTCGCCGCTACAAATTCAAACTGTACCGCTACGTAAGATTCACTCGACCGCACTTAGTATATCATTCTATATCATTCTAGCCAAAATCCTGTTTGTAAATTAGCGACTCTGCTGAGTCTTGATCACAATCGGGGTTCCCAGGAAGCCGAACCTCTCCCGGATGCGATTCTCCAGGAACCTTTCGAAAGCAAAGTGCAGTTTGCCCGGTCGGTTGGTGAAGGCCACAAAGACCGGCGGCGCCACTCCCCCCTGGGTAAGGTAATAGATACGCGTGGGTTTTCCTGCCGGGGTGGAAGCGCGGTCGAAATCGACCTCCGCGAGAAATTTGTTCATTTCGGAGGTGGAAATTCGCAGCCGGCGAGCCTCCGCCACCTGGGCGATCGTTTTCAGCAAGCTACCCAGCTTTTGTCCATGCAGGGCGGAGATAAAGACGATGGGAGCATAATCCAGGAATTTCATCCGTCGTCGAATCGCCTGGGCATACTCATGGGGAGTGGTCCCTGCTTTTTGCACGGCGTCCCATTTGTTAACCACGATAATTACCGAGCGTCGGCTTTCGTGCGCATAGCCCCCGATGTGGGTGTCGAGGGCTGTGACGCCTTCCGGCCCGTCGAGCACGAGCAGGGCCACATCGGAACGCTCAAGATGCTTGCGCGCCTGAATCACGCTCAGCTTTTCCGCCAGCAATTTGGTTTTGCCTTTGCGCCGTATGCCGGCGGTGTCAATCAGCCGGAGGCGAAGGCCGTCGCGCTCGAACTCCGCGTCCACCGCGTCGCGGGTAGTGCCCGGCAGCGGTGAAACGATCGAACGCTCCTCCCGGAGAAAAGCATTGAGGAGCGTAGACTTACCGACGTTGGGCCGCCCGATGATGCCCACCTTGATCGGTTCCCCGCCGTCCGGCGACGGAGTGGTCGCGGCTTGCTCGCCGTGGGATTCGACGCCAGGTTCTTCGGGGATGCCTGGGGTGGCTGCGAAGTCCCGTGTGACGTGGTCGAGCAGGTCGTCAACCCCCAACCCATGCTCGGCGGAAATGGGGAAAATGTCTGAAATGCCAAGGCGGTGGAACTCTGCCGCCAATGCCGTATGCTGCGCGGCGTCAACTTTGTTCACGGCCAGGGAAACGGGCTTCCCCTGGCGGCGTAGCAACTGCACCAGCTCTTCGTCAAGCGGCACGATTCCTTGCCGGGCATCCACCACCAGGATGAGCTGGTCGGCCTCCTCGATAGCCACCTGCGCCTGGCGCACGATCTCCGTCGCGATGAGGTCCTTCTCAAACGGAATCATCCCGCCTGTATCGACCACCTCGAAGCGCTTGCCAAGCCACTCGGCCGGAGCATAAAGCCGGTCGCGCGTCATCCCCGGCTCGTCGCCCACCAGCGCGCGCCGGCGCCCGCAAATGCGGTTGAATAATGTGGATTTACCCACGTTGGGCCGGCCGAGGATCACGACGCGAGGGAGTTGAGACACTGGAAAGGTCCGAAGTCAAGGGTTGAAAGCCCAGCCCGGCGGAACAGGCGAGTGCTCAATAGCACTAGTAGGCGTACCTATTCGTTTTGACGTCGGAAGGGCGGGGCTTCAGCCCCGCCACCGCGAACAGGCGACTCGTCGGGGCTTTAGCCCCTGAAGCCGCTCTGCCTCAGGGCCTAAAAGGCCCTTCAGCCGTGCTTTGCATTCCGGCGGAGCTAAAGCCCCGCCCTTCCCGCAAGTCTTCATAGGTACGCTTGTTAATACAACCAAGTGTCAGAGGGACCCCAGCCACTTCACAGGTTGACTAGCTGCAAGTGCGTTGGCCAATCGCTTATCAGCCGTGAGCAATTGCGCGTTCGAACTGACTGCCAAGGCGACATAAAGACTATCGTAAACGCTTCGCTGAAACGAATTGGCAATGCCGAACGCTGCTTCCAGCAATTCCAAAGACGAGATGGTTGGCAGGTTACGGTCCTTCATCGTCGCGATAGCTGCGGCGGCCGCGTCCTTCGTCCACCTGCCTTGGCTCACCGCTTTCCACAAGATGTTCCCAAACTCGGCCCAAAAAACGTCCGGCACGAGCAGCCGGACTTGGTTCGTCGTGTAGCGGTAGAGGAGTTCGAGTGCCTGCTCCGTCAGCGTCTCTCCTTCCGACGGAAGAAACCACTTTGCCGCTACGCTGGCATCGAGCACAAACAAACTCACCGTAACCGGTCCTCGCGTTGCATCTCCTCAGTCGAGGGGAAAGGGCCGGCCGAATCGGGCCGGCGCGATTGGAAGCGCTGTACTTGGCGGAAAAACTCACGCCGAGCCTTCAGTTCTTCGGCGGTCGGAATATTCTCCGCGAGCAGCGTTAGAACTTCAGCAGCAATCGACCTTCGGTGCTGACGCGCGCGGTCCCGCAGAGCCTTGTATAAGTCATCCGGGACGTTTTCGACGTATAGCGTTGCCATAGGGATCTCCTAGGAGCAGCCTAGCACGGCTTTGAAGCCTTTGCAACTCTACTATGCGCGCCCCGATCCGTCGATAACCGCGCGGCTCGAGGGGGACGGCTGGCAGTACCCATTCGCCGTTCCCGCGGCGGGCGAGGAGCGGAAGAGGCTGCGGAAAAACTCTCGAAGCACTGGGTAGCGGCGGGTTTATCCCGCCATTTCCCCTTTGATTTCAACACGCGATGGCGGGGTAAACCCGCCGCTACAGCC
>Ga0187781_10001037_pt1 | contig 20886 bp, 10 predicted proteins | sample 0715_SJ02_MP02_2_FD_132447 | JGI IMG/M metagenome (GOLD analysis project Ga0187781, IMG submission 132447) | Tropical peat soil microbial communities from peatlands in Department of Meta, Colombia - 0715_SJ02_MP02_20_MG | ecosystem: Environmental > Terrestrial > Soil > Wetlands > Peat | place... | reverse complement strand
GATCGCCAGCTTGCTGGCAGCGGCCGGGCTCACCGTGAAACTGCCGGACGTGGCGCCCGTCAGCGACCCGTCGCTAATGCTCAGCGTGTAACTTCCTGCCGTGTCGAAGATCAGGTTGCTGAAGGTGGCCACACCGCTGGAGGCGGCGACGGAGGTCGTGCTGCCGCTCGCGAAGGCGCCGGGGCCGCTGGCCACCGCTACGGTGACCGTCGATGTGTTCGACGTTATGACGTTGCCAAAGGCGTCTTCCACCGAGACTTTGAGCGCGGTTCCGAGGGCCTGGCCGGCGGTTCCTGTCGTCGGAGTCTGTGTGATCGCCAACTTATTGGCGGCGGCCGGGCTGATTGTGACGCTGCCGGAGGTCGCGCCGGTCAGCGATCCGTCACTGAGGCTAAGCGTGTAGCTGCCGGCGGTGTCGAAAATCAGGTTGCTGAACGTGGCCACGCCGCTGCTGGCCGCCACCGACGTGGTGCTGCTGCTAGCGAAGCCACCCGGGCCGCTCGCCACGGTCACCGCGATCGTCGAGCTGTTTGACGTCACAACGTTGCCGAATGCATCCTCGACCGAAATCTTCAGGGCCGTACCCAAAGCCTGGCCCGCCGTGCCTGTCGTCGGCGCCTGACTGATCACCAGCTTGCTGGCGGCGGCGGGGCTAATGGTAATGCTGCCGGTGGTCGCGCTGGTCAGCGAACCGTCGCTGACACTCAGCGTGTAGGTGCCGGCGGTGTCGAAGATCAGGTTGCTGAAGCTGGCCACGCCGCTGGCTGCTGCGACGGCAGACGTGCTGGTATCTGCGACGATGCCGGGGCCGCTGGCGACGCTCACCGTGACCGTCGATGTATTCGAGGTGACGACGTTGCCGAACGCATCCTCGACTTCAACGGTGAGGGCCGTCCCCAAAGCTGTGCCGGCCGTGCCCGTCGTCGGCGTCTGGGTGATCGCCAGCTTGCTGGCGGCGGCTGGGCTGATCATGAAGCTGCTCGAGGTCGCTCCAGTGTCTGAACCATCGCTGGCGCTCAAGGTGTAGGCGCCTGCTGCGTCGATCACCAGGTTACTGAAGGTGGCCACGCCACTGACGGCCTGAGCAGTGACTGTGGTGCCACCCCCTGCGAAGACCCCGCCATTTAGCGTCAGCGTCACCGTCGAACTATCGCTGGAAACAACACTTCCGGATTGCTCGACGGAGACTTGCACGGCCGGGCTGAGAGCGACGCCCGCAGTACCGCTGGAAGGTGTTTGAGAGAATACGAGTTGTTCAGAACTGCCACTTGCTTGGCTGACGTTGAGCGTGAAACCCTGGCTGTTCTGCGTGCCAACGCCGTTGGAGGCGGTGAATGTCAAAGCGTAGGCGCCGCCCGTTCCCGCTCCTGGTGTTCCGCTCAGCACGCCCGTGGTGGAATTGAACGTGAGTCCCGTCGGCAATGTGCCCGACTCGCTGAACGTGGCGGCCGGGAAGCCGCTGGCCGTCACCGTAAAGCTGCCGGCAGACCCGACCGTGAACGTGGTGTTGTTGGCACTGGTGATGGCCGGCGGCTGATCGACCAGCAGCGTGAAACTCTGCAGCGCCGCCGATCCGACGCCGTTACTGGCCGTGAAGGTCAGATTGTAAGTTCCTCCGGTTCCGGCCGCCGGACCCCCGCTCAGCACGCCCGTGGCGGCGTTGAACGTCACTCCCGCGGGCAGCGTCCCCGACTCGCTCAGGGTCGGCGCCGGAGAACCACTCGCCGTCACCGTAAAGCTACCGGCGCTGCCGATCGTGAACGTGGTAGTGTTGGCACTGGTGATGACCGGCGCCTGATTGGCACTCGAGGAATTGACCGTGATGCTGCTGGACTCGGCACCTGTCAAGGAACCGTCGCTGGCGCTGAGGGTGTAAGTACCCGCCGTATTGAGCACCAGGTTGCTGAAGGTGGCCACGCCGTTGACGGCCTGGACAATAGCTGTGGTGCCGCCTCCCGCAAAGACGCCACTACTCAGCGTCAGAGTCACCATCGAGTTGTTGCTTGTGACCACGGCCCCGATCTGGTTTACCACGTCGACTTGCACTGCGGGGCTTAGAGCTTGGCCGGTGGTCCCCGTCGTGGGCTGCTGCAGGAACATCAGATTGCTGGCGCTGTCCGCATAGACCGTGATGCTGTTGGACACGGCGCCTGTCAAGGAACCGTCGCTGGCGCTGAGGGTATAAGTACCCGACGCATTGAAGGCCAGGTTGCTGAAAGTGGCCACGCCGTCGACAGCCTGCGCCGTGCCCCCCGTCAAGACGCCGCTGCTGGGGGTCAGCGTGACCGTCGAACTGTTACTGGTCACCACGTTCCCAAACTGATCTTCCACGTCGACTTGCACCGCGGGGCTCAGAGCCTGACCGGCGGTGCCCGTGAGGGGCGTCTGGAGGAACACCAGCTGGCTGGCCACGGCCGGGTTGATCGTGACGCTGCTGGACACGGCGCCTGTCAAGGAACCATCGCTGACGCTGAAGGTATAACTGCCCGCCGTATCGATGGCTAAGTTGCTGAAGGTGGCCACGCCGTTGACGGCCTGGACGGTGGCTGCGGTGCCGCCCCCAGCGAAGGTGCCACCATTCAGCATCAGGGTCACCGTCGAATTGTCGCTGGTGACCACGTTGCCGTTCTCGTCTTCCACGGCGACTTCCACCACGGGACTCAGAGTCTGACCGGCAGTGCCCGTGGTCGGCGTCTGGAGAAACGCCAGCTGGCTGGCGCTGGTCTGGACGAGATCCCATAGACCGTTTGCACCCATCCGGATCGTCACGCCATCGGGGCCGACCGGCACATTGCTGGTCCAGGTGTTCCAAGCCGCATCAGCGGGCAGCACCCAATTCGTATCGCGGCCATCGACAAGCGTTGTCTGAAACCCGACTGGATATTGATATTGAGCCGAGGCGGCCGGGATCGTGACCAACTGTGTGCCAGTGTTCGTGTTGGCAAAGAGGACCGTCTGGTCCGTGAGGGGGTTCACGACCGTCGTGGTATCATCGCTGTAGTCATAGATGATATCCCCATCGTTATTGCTGTAGCCATAGGCGTCGACCCCGCCGAGCCGAGTCGTGTTCGTCCAAAGTGCAAAATTGGTGCCCACGTACTCGGAGCTGAGAACGTCCGTTGCGCCGGTGCCCAGCGCGTTGCCGGCCACAATGAATCCGGTCCAGGCCGAGCCACCGTATCCACCGGCGAGAATCGCGCTGTTGGTACCGGAAACAGTGTTGTTCCGGATGACGAGATTTGAGAAAGAGTAATTATCGGTGTAGTACTGGCTCATGAACACTACACCGGAATTCGAGAACGTGTTGCCCTCGATCAAGAAGTCGCCAAAACCAGTAGGATACTGGGGGTACAGCCCCTGAATGGAATCGATCATTCCAAAGCCATTGTTCGTGAATGTGTCGTTATCGATCGTCACATTGTAGGCTACCTCGGAGAACAAGATCCCGTATTCACAGTTTGAAATCTGGGTGTTCGTCACCGTCAATGATGAGGAGGCTAATCCAATATAGGCGATGCCGTTCCCGTGCGGATCCGCGGGGTTGGAGCTATCGATGATGATCGAGTTTTGGATCACCGTCTGCTGTGGGGCGCCCAGGTCGAAATTCTCCACGCCGTTATAGATATCGTCGCCCGGAGCACTCCCCCCGAGCGTCGTATTGCTGATCAGCATGTCACTGGAACTACTCACGGCATCGGCATTGGTTCCATAAATATCGTCGTTGATGAGGTACACATTGCCAATCAGGTTGCCCGCGGTATAGACCTCTTCGCCCTTCCAGTTGTCGATCGTGGTGTTGAAGATGAGGATGTTGTTGAGCGGTTCGGCCCCGTTCATGAGGATGGCTTTGTTGGATATATCCCACCCATCACCCGTCGTGGTACTGGCGGGGACCTGAGAATCCCCTGTGTAGGGCGCATTCCCGTCAATATTCAATGAGCGGAATTGAATATTGCTGATCGGGCCCGTCGCATCGGTGGTAATAATGCTGAACATACTGAAGCGAGTGACAGCCCCATTGACCAAATTCCAGGTAGTTACCGGACTCTTCAAGCCCGGCATGTATCCCGAAATAATCGAGTCGTTCGGCCCTTCCCCCATGAAGACGAGATTGCTGGAGCTGATCGGAAAGATCACCGGAAATGAAGGCGAAATGGGTGACACATCGCCCGGCTGATTATCGACCGCATAGGTGCCGGCAGGGAAGAAAATAATTCCGCCGCCGTCCGTCACCGCTGCGGCAATTGCCGCGCGGATGGCGACCGTGTCGTCGGTCGTGCCATTGCCTGTCGCTCCATAACTCTTGACATTGAAGACGGGCAAATTGGGCAGTGCCGTCACGGATTGCAAGCCGGGAGGAGACAAGCTGCTATCGTTGTAGGGCAGCCCCGGAATCGACCCGGACAGGAGGACCCGGCTCTCCAGCGCTTCCAACGCTGCGCCGATACTGTGGCGGGTCCTGCGCCGGCTGTGTTGAGGATGTGAGAACCGCGACGCAGACGCGAGCCATCGCCAGAACATCAAAAGTTCCTTCCTTGGCCCAGCTTAGACGAATTGGCGTTCGAGATTCCTGTTCAGCGTGCAGCGACCGAACCAATTGACTGCAAAAACATTCTGCAATCACAAATTGTGACTGGCCCTTTGAAATACGAACTGGCTGAAAGTAGTACTCAGGACACAGGGAGAAAGACAAACAAGCCTCACACGACGCCCCTGCGCAGTGGGCCTCTTCCACGGTTAGTCGAATCTTCCGGCCAATTGGAATCATCTTTTCAAAATTGACCGAATGTATCGCAACGTCGAAAGGAACAAAGGCCATGAGTCCCGACAAAAACAAGGTCCCTCGCGTCTCGGCTACTATTGGCACCGCGGGCGAGATGACGTGCAATATTCGGTCGAAAATTGGAGGCAGCTCCGACACATTGACGCCGCAGCGTTGGCACTGCGATTCGTCCTCGTTCGACGGACGCATCATCCATTCAGCGCGTTGCTGGCTTCGCGAGTTGCGGTACTGATACCTGCACATTGCCAATCGAAGCGGAATTTGAGGTCCGGTCGTCGGCATGTAGGTTCTGTCTGGTCCAGAAGTTTGTGCTCCAAGACATTGGCTTTGGGGCCCAACGACGGCAGTTGTAGCACGCAAGTTCCGTGCCCTCCCCGATCCGCGCGAGTCTGTAAGAAATCGGGCCCCGCTCTAAGTCTTCACCAAGATCTCGACGAAAAGCATCAGCGGGAAAAGAAGGACCAAAAGCGCGCTAGCAGCGGCGCGATCCAGGATTCCCCTTGCGAGCGCAGAGTCGCTGAGAGAAACCTCCGCGGCCTTGGAAACATCGAGAAACGTCTGACGCATGCGAACGTGCGATGCGTGAATCACAGCGTCCGACGGAAAATCCCGAAGCATTGGGTGCTCGACTCCTCCTGCAAGGAACCTAGACTCCATCCAGGTTCGCTCGGTGGAACAGGGCTCGATGTCATAGTGCCCGCGAGCAATCGTCGAAAGCCTTCGTCGGTTCCGCCCTCACGAAGCATTCCGTGCTTCGTGCGTGTGTTTCGGCCCACTGCGGGTACGCGGAAGTTACGATGCCTTCGGGGTAAATGAATTCCCGACTTCCAAAGTCCTCATAATCGGAAAACTCGATTCACACGCCGCAGTTTAACATCGGCCGGAATGTACCACCTAACAATTGGACACGTCAAGCCCTTGGCGAAGAGGTTCATCTTTCGGTGGTGGTACAGTTTGGCGAGGACGTGGCAGCCGTGCTGCAGGCCCTGGAGATCAGCGAGGCGACGTACTTGCGTTGGCGGAACCAATACGGCGGCATGAAGGCCGAGGAAGCCGAGCGGCTGAAGCTCCTGGAGGAGGAGAACAAGCGGCTGAAGGAGTTGGTGGCCGAACTGACGCTGGACAACCGGATGCTCAAGTACGTGGCGGAAAAAAACTGGTGAGCCCTTCCCGGAAGCGGGCGGCGGCCGCAGACGTTCAACAGGAGTTCTGGGTTTCCGAGCGGAGGGCGTGTCAGGTGTTGGGGCAGCCGCGCAGCACGCAGCGTTATGAGTCCAAGCCCCGGGAGGACGAGCCCGCCCTGGCAAAGGGGATGTTGGAGGTGGCGCGGAGACGCCCTCGATGGGGTTATCGCCGAGTCGCTTGGCAGCTCCCGCAGCAGGGATGGAGAGTCAGCGACACTCGCGTGTACCGCCTGTGGCGACGGGAAGGGCTGAAAGTGCTAACGAAAAACGGAAAAAGCAAAGACTCGGGACACGCGCCAACGGCTGTGTCCACCGACGCACCGAGCACAAGGACCACGCCTGGTGCTGGGACTTCGTGTTCGACCACACGACGAGCAGCAGCCAGCTCAAGTGGCTTTCGATAGTCGACGAGCACACGCGGGAATGCCTGGCCTTGAAGGTGGATCGCAGCATCACGAGCGAGGACGTCATCGACACGCTGGCCGAGCTGTTTGCGATGCGCGGCGTGCCGAAGTGCGTTCGTTCGGACAACGGCCCCGAGTTCATCGCGCAGGCGATCCGGCGCTGGCTGGCTTGGGTCGACGTGGAGACGCTGTACATCGAGCCGGGCAGCCCGTGGGAGAATGACTATGCCGAGAGCTTCCACAGCCGGCTGCGCGACGAGTTCTTGGTGTTGGAGGTGCTTGAGAGCTTGTCGGCTGCCAAGGGGCTGACCAAGCAGTGGCGAGAGGATTACCACCATCACCGGCCGCACACCTCGCTGGGTTACGTGACCCCGATCGAGTTCGCGGCCCGCTGTGCTACTTCCGTTCGGGCTACCCCCTCACTCCAGCAGCACAGCGGAGATTACCTAACCCAACCTCCATAGCACTTGGTACAGAAAATCAATGCTGGTCAGGTTAATGCCCCAAACAGGGGCAATACTGTGGCGCCGGTCTGCGCTGATGGACGTTGGGAACTGGAAGACAGACCATCCCTGTTGTCAGGATTACGAACTTTATTTTAGGTTGTTGCAGGCAATAAGTCGTTCCAACCTGGTCCGACCATGGGGGGGTTTGGCGGCTTTGGAGCACACAGACCGTTTGTCACAAGAATCCGTTACAGACTTTGTTGCATAAATTGAAGGTCGTCGAGACCGCCGAACGGCACTGGCAGCAAGCTGACCAGGCGTTGGATATCCAGATGCTCAAGCACGTGGCGGAAAAAAAAACTGGTGAGCCCTCCCGGAGGAGTGGCGGCCGACGACCTGTGTGTGGAGTTCTCGGTTTTCGAGCGGAGGGCCTGCGAGGTAATGGAACAGCCGCGCAGCACGCAGCGCTACTTCCCAAGCCCCGGAAGGAGGAGCCCGCCCCGGCCAAAGGGGATGTTGGAGGTGGCGCGGAGACGCCCCCGATGGGGTATCGCCGAGCTGCTTGGCAGTTCCGGCAGCGGGTACAGAAAATCAAAGCTGGTCAAGCCGATGCGTCGGCTGGAGACTGCAAAGCCACATCGAAGGGTTCGAAACGCAACGACCCGGTCTCCCGAAAGAAACCGGGTCGCGTCGATTTAGCGAAAGGTCCCCGTCGCGGTCCGTCGCGGGGCTCACGATCGAGGGGCGGAGGCGGCCGTCGCCAAGTCAAAGCGGAATAGGGGATCCGAAGCTCGCCGTCCAGATGACCGTCCCGCCGGGACGGTCATCTGTGGAATCTACGGAGAGTTGCGCGGGTATGAGGTTGACCGAGGTGCATCTGAGCCGATCAGTGCAGGGGCGCGACACGCTCGCCTCCCGTAACGCCAAACCTCAGCGCGCCGAAATTAAAGTAGCCTTTGGCCAGTTTCACGACTGCTTTCACCCACCTGCGCCTTATCCAACGCGCGATTACAAACCAAGGAAAGCCATGTAATCGCAAGCATTGTAGATCGTGAGCCCAACTGCTGATGCAACCGCGACTGCGGACGTCCAGAGGTGACCTCCTTGCAGCAGCCTTGGCAGGCCGGCAACGACCGCGCATACGGCTGGATAGAACGGGCACCAGTACCGGAATGAGTAATCTCCGAACAACCTCCAGCTTGGAAACGCGACAGCAGTCAAGAGTAGAGCCGGACCGACCAACATGAATAATTCGCTGTCCCGTCGGTCATGTCGGAGACCGTAACGAATCAACCATCCGAGATAAAAAACGACTCCAACGATTGCAGAAACGGACCGCAAGCTACGCGGGGCGAGCAGGTTGTCCAATGTGCCGGCGATCTCACCTCCTTGAGCATGTTGAAGGCGTCCCTCCAGAAATAGGGGTAAAACTCGTGCGGCAAGGAGGCGAACCTGGCCACCCCACTCGTGCACATTTTTCCAGATATACGTCGGCTGGGGTATCGACCGAGCCATCTCCCTCTCAAGCCATGGCTCGACCACCGCTTTATCGTAGATGACCGGCGAAAGACTCAATGCAACGAGAGGAATTCCGAGGAGTGATAAAGATATGAGCGTTTGCCGATCCACAAGCCGAAGCCGCCTTTGCATGGTGTATAATGCGATGGTGGCCAGCCCAGCGGCCGTAAAGAGCAACAGCCAGTACGGAATGAATCGCATCGTGCGATAGACCATGAACCTGTAAACAGCCGGAGCGGCCAACAGAATGGCCGCCACGACGAGTCCTCCCCCAACGATGAGCACGCGTCTGCACTCGGGTCGCTTAGCAACTCGTTCGACTCCAGACGACCGAGCTAGCAACCAAACGAGGCATGTGACCGTGGTCATTGCGGTGATGTTGAAGACATATAGCCCGAATCCGGCAAATGCACCGATCAAAAATAATCGCTGGTTGCTTGCCTTTCGATCATAAAAAAGGCAAAGCAGCGGAAGAGCCGTCGAAAACAGAAGGCCAAAACCATATTCTCCGATTCCCGAAGCTGTGAACCGTGCAATGGCAGAATTGCAGACGACCAAGGGCAGTGTGGCGGCGAATCGGACAATTCTTGGTATTCCAACTTGCTGAAAGAAGAGAAATAGGAGCACGACACCGATGCTCGTTAACACGGCGGCCGGAGCGCGGGCAGCGATCTTGTCCGAAGCTCCAAGTGCCGACAGTGCGGCTCCGAGCACATCCTCAACGGGACACATGTAGTCCTGCCCAAGTTTGAATACCGGAACCGTCCCGGTCCCGTGGATGTGATGGATCGTCTTGACTGTCATTTCCTCGTCCGGATGCATTGCTGGGCCGTGCAGAATCATCGGCAGGCGATATCCCAAAGTCGCGGCGAATAAGACGCAGCATGCGCCGGGGGTCCAAAGGACGCGAAGGTGTCGCATAGGCACTCTCTGAGTCAGTATGAAATTCCCCGAAAGTGAATCTGACTTGCGAGTGCCACCGGGAACAAAGCCGACCGAGCAGTGGTTAATTTAAGTGTATCTCCGTGCTTTTACCACGAACGGCGGTACTCGGTTTGCGATCTTCGGCAAATCGCCGGCCAGCAAACCCAATTTCATCGTCGTCCCGTCATCTGCGGACGTGATTCGGCAGGCCGTGGCTGGAAAAGAAAGAGACGAGGCTGTGGTTCGAGTCCCCGGCGATTTGATCCGCCGGTTCAAGGGCGATTTGCGAAACGCCGGCACTTTGTTTCGGGACGACAGCGGACGGGTTGCCGGCTTTCATTCCCTACGAAAGTGCTGTTCGACGTTATTGACAATGGAGGGCGTTCATCCCCGTGTCGCTCAAGGCCTCGATGTGATCCTCAACAGGCTCTCAACGCCGGGGCGGTTCGAGCTGCGCCGTTAAATCCTGAAAAGCAGCGACTTCCAACGTGTTAAGGCTCTCCGACGCCAACCCAAGCGCGAGGGCTTTATTCAGGGAGCTTCTTGCGTCGTCCCGCCGCCCATTCATCAACAACACGCGTGCTTGATGGAAAAGATGCATCGGATTGGCGACATCGCTGACTGCGATTTCCGAATCGGCAAGAGCGGCTTCCGACTGGCCGGCGGCCAATTCCACAACTGCGCGAGTATCGAGGAGTGCGGTGCGCGGTCCGGCCCGTGTGATGGCCTTCTCGACGAGCAAACGCGCTTCGTTCAACTGCTTTTTCCGCACAGCTAACAAATAGGCCAGATTGTTGAGGGCGTCGATTCCTGTCCCGTCGAGTCCCAGCGCTCGCCGGTAGGTTGCCTCTTCGTCGTCGTATTGCCCCATTCGATCTTGAACGGTGGCTAAGGCCACACATACTGGGTATGTGGGGCGTTGTTTTGCGACTTGAGCGATGGAACGTTGAAGCCGATTAAGCAGCTGGCGATCCTCGATCCGTAGAGAGGCACAGGCCATGGACGCCTGATCCACGTCCGCGGCGGAGGCTCGCTCGCATAGACGATCAAATTCCTCAAGCGCCTCTGCGCCGCGCCCGCGACGAACGAGGAATCGTAGATGGTCCACCGACGGATTCCCCGGGCGGCCGCCGGAGCCGCTCAAGTAAGCCTCTGCTTGGGAGAGAAACCGGGTTGCTTCCTCATCGCGTTTGAGCCGCGTCAACTCGTTCCCGAAGTCCTCGAGCCGTGCCGCGGCAATGCGGCGCTGCGCTGTCCTTGCGGCTGTGTCACTGGTACCTTTGCTGAGGGCGGCGACGATTCGGTCAAAGGCTTCGCCGTAGTGCTGCTGGCCGGCGAGCAAGCGCGCACGCAGGTCAGCGGTCACGAACTCATCCGGCGCCAGCTCTTCGAGACGCCGCAACCATTCGTCGGCAGTGCCCAGTTCTTTCTGGCCTAAAAGGGCATCGACGTACGCGGCAATGTGGCCGGGGTTTTTGGAACTCGCGACCACTTCCCTGAATACCTTCGATGATTTGACCCATTCCCCGCGGATCAAATACAACCTTGCCAGGATGATTCGGTCGTCGGGAGTCAAGACTTTGGGCAGCTGCGCAAGCTTTTCGAGCGTCTGAAGTGCACGTTGGTGACTGATGGGCGTCGGAAAAGATGCTTGGATCACGGCCTGGACACGACGATCGACTGCGGACGAGGGAGCATCTCGGAGATTCTCGTCGATCAGCTCTAGCGCCTTTTCGTAATTCGGATACGTTCCAGCCGCGGCCAGCGACAAGGCGAGTGTGCGGCGCGCCCACGAGACGTTCTGTTGATTGCCCGATGCTTCCCTGGATGCCAGGAACTCCCGGAGAAGTGACTCGGCCTCCGCCACTCGACGATTCTGGAGCTTGGTCTCAATCACCAGCCTGCGGATTTGGAAAAGATTGGGCATCTTCTTCATCGCGGCGTCGTACGTGCTTTCTGCTTCCTGCATCTTGCCCGCCAGCTGGTATGCGTACCCCTGGATCACCCACGCCTGCTTTGGGTCGATCTTTGTTAGGGCTTCCGTTGCCGTTTTTTCGGTGAGGTCCTTGTTATGGTTTAATGCGTAGAACTCGATCAGGGCGATCCAGGCGGAAACTTCCTTCGGCGCCAAGCTCGTCGCTCTGCGGAGCTCGGCCTCCGCCTCGGTCGACCGGCCATTGGCGCGGAGAGCTTGACCGAGCAAGATCGCGGTTCGAAAGTCCTTCGACCCAGCGGCGGAATTCCGCGCCAACGCGAGCGCGCCACTAAGATCGCCAGTTCGGACCAACGCTTGAGATACCAGGCTCGTCAATTCAAAGGAAAAGGTCGCCCCCTCGCGGAGGAGCTTGCGAATGACCATCTCGACCTTGTCATTTTCCTCGCGCTCAATGAGCAACCCCAGAAGCCTATTAATGACGAGGGAGCTTCGCTCGCCCAAATTGAACGCAGCCAAATAGTTCTCCAATGCCGTGCCGCTTTTGCCGCGAATGTCGCTGATCTCAGCGGCTAACAAAGGGATTTTCCACCAACTCGGGTATTGAGCGCGCGTTTCGTCCAATTGGCAGTCGGCCTGGTCAAAGAGTGCATTGGCTTGCTCGAGGAGCGAGTTGTCCTTGGTTCGTTCCGCTTTGTCTTTATATCGTTTTCCGAGACCCGTCAAACGCAACGCCTCGCCATAGTGAGAGAAGGGACCGTTCTGTTCCAGCGATCGGATCTCGGCTATTGGCTGTTCCATGTCGTCGGTTCTCCCCGCCTGCCAAGCGAGATCGATCAACATCAGACGGATTCGGAGATTCGCCGGCTCTGCGTCCGCAACAATGCGCCACAACCGCTGTGCTTGGTCGTAATCTTGGAGCGCGGCGGCCAAGCGCCCCATCTCGTAAGCCAAGTTCAGTCTGTCGGAAGGGGAAAAAGTCGGTGGGAGGTTGGCCAGCGATCTCAGCTCGTCCTTCCGGGAAATACCGTAACGACGGACCAAATAGTCAGCCCTGGCGAGTCGAAGCGCAACGCCCTCGCCGAACCGGTCTTGCATATCGCGGAGCAGCCGTTCTGTCTCGTTCCAGTTTTCCTGGCGAGACATCAGTGAGATCAGGGCGCTCTGCAGGCCTAGCTGTTTCGAGTCCATGGCGATCGCAGCGCGCAGCGTCCGAACCGCCTCATCGAGCTGCCCTTTGCCGATCTGAACCTCCGCTTTCAAAATAATGCCATCGACAGAGGTATGTTTTTTCAAAACTTCGTTCAACTCGCCCTCAATCGCGGTCCAGCCCCGCTCGCTGGTTGGGCGGTCGAGTGTCTTCAGAACGATCAGCTTCAACAACATTATGGAAGATTGGGGAGGTACATCCGGCAGTTGCCGCAACCGACGCAGCTCAACGAGAGCCTGGTCGATCTGTCCCAGGGTGCACAGTGCCTCGGCCAGACCAATGCGGGCTGTTGTCCAATCCGGATCGATCTCGAGAGCCGCATGGTAAGACCCGACTGCCAAATCTTCGCGTCCGAGCCGCGAGTCGCATCGAGCTAGCCAAATCTGCGACTCCTTTTGCATTTCCGGCCAGCGTTTGAGGTCACCGCTCACGGCCTCCAGTTGGTGGGCGGCCTCCGCCCATTTGGATTCGGTTATCAGCATTCGCGCGGAGAGATACTTCACGATCGGACGCGCCGACTCGAAGGCTCGCAGCCGGTCGACCAGCTTCTTGGCTTCTTGGATATCGTTTGTTTCGAGTCGTAAATTAGCCAATGTCCACAAAAGAACGGGTGGACCACCGGTCGCTCGCAGGCCGCGGGTGAGCCAATCGGTCGCTTCTTTGGTCCGTTTCTCACCTAGTTCGAGCGCCGCCAGCATGACATAACTCTCTGCGTTTATTGGGTCCTGCTTGAAGGCCCGTTCGGCAAGCAGCTTCGCCTCCTTCACGGAGCCGTTTGCAAGCGCCGCCCGGGCCGCAAAAAGGAGCACTCGAGAATCGGACGGGGCAAGACGAAGAGCCTCGTCTGCGTCATTGGCGAAAGCCTTGCGGAGAGCCTCCTGTGTTTTCCTCGAATGGAGCCCCGTACTCGAACCGCGGATCGCGAGGAACGCTTCCGTGACCAGCCGGTCGTCCACATGGGACTGAATGAATTTGGCACGGGCAATATAGGCGTCGCTACGTCTGCGATTCTCTTTCTCGTTGACCATTTTGTCCAACACGTCGACTGCTGCCTTACCGTCGCCGAGGCGATCCGCAAGCACTTCAGCTAGCCGCTCGTAAGCTGCTATCAAGGTGGGACTCTTTTCGATCGCCTTACGAAATGATTCGGCCGCCAGCTTGTAATTTCGCAGCCCTTGCTGACACGTCCCGAGTTGAAACCAAAGGCTTCCGTCGTCCGGATGAGACTTCAAAAGGAACTTAGAGGGGTCGAGGTGCGATTGCGCTTCCTGATAGCGGCCCAAGCGAAGCGAAATATCAACCAGTCGGCGGCGGGCATCATCATTGTTCTGATCCCGCAGAACGAGTTGGTCAAAGATAGCTCGCGACTCGTCGAGCTTGCGTTGATCGAAAAGAAGCTGCCCGAGCCGCGCCATCGTCTGCGTGTCTTCAGGGGCTAGAAGGAGGTATGTGCGGAAAAAATCCGCCGCTTCTTGAGCCTTGCCGGACTGCAAAGCGCGATCCGCCTCGCGCAAAAAGGCGCCGGATTGGCGGTGCATTTGAAATGCGTGAAGCACCTGGATGACGGCGCCGCTCACGGCGAACCCGACCACCAGAATTACAAACAGCCTGACATTAAATCGACGCATATTGGTTCCGTCAACAAACGATCGGAGAAGCCCAACTCGACCAGCTGGTCGAGGAGGGCATCGGTTACCACCAGTTCACGCTCGGCCTTAATCTCTAGCCTCGCTTGTGTCGGCAAGTGCCCGGCGACCGCTCTTCGCAGGATGCAACGTGCCGTGGCCTGGCGGCCTTGCAACGTCACCTAACGTAAAATGTTCACACAACATCGGTACAAGCAAAAGAGACCCCTCCTTGGTCAGGTGCCCCTTATCAAAGAAGAGTGGCCGACCGTTTGCTTCGATCATGTAAAAGTGACGCATGGGATCCAAGAAATAGGGGCGCGGATCCAAAAGCCGACACCCAGCAGCCCGCATCTCCTCCAGACTCTCGCCTCCCCTCTCTGTGAGCGCGTTGCAGGCTGTCGGCCTCTTATAAGTGAGTGGAGGCTGCTTACCGAGGAAATACTGCCGGGCAAGGGCGCGAGGCACGTCAAAGCCAGGCGCCGGAACTCCAATCATTAACCACGGGCGAACTCCTGCTTGGACTAACTGCTTTATGGTTATTAGCAATGCATCTTTCAAGCAAATAGAATCTGGGTATAGAGGAAACGTGCCAGCTGGTCCATAGAGGTCCCAATCGGCGACCAGGACAACGTTGGTGACATGTTCTCGCTTGATGTATTCGTAGACTGCCTCATTATGATCGGGACTCGCGCGTAATAGACCAAAAGGATTGCTGCTAACAAAGTGCCCAAATACAGGCGCCGTGGCCGTACAGGTAATCGCCCTCCCCCCCCATCCTTTGGACTTGAGAAAACTATCAAAGCCTTCGAGACTGGCCTTTGCATAACTGTCGCCCCAAATCAGGACCTGAATGGGGCCAGCGGCTTTCCCAATTTGGATCAGGTGATTCGCCCGGATGTCGTTGGTGCTCACGTCTTGCCAGAACGAACTGGCGGAGTTATTGCCTGCAGTCAATCTTTTGGGAAGGCGCGCCGGAACGCCGTCCAAAAGGTTTATTGTGGCGCCCACCAATAATACGACCGTCAAGGCAGCGACTGACACACACAGAAGCGATTGACGTGAGGCGCAAATGATTCTCTTACGGAACGGAGTTTCGACGAACAGCCACGAAAGGACGCTGGCGACCGAAGCAAAGCCGACCAATGTAAGCCGGGCGAGCAAGGAGCTCGGAGCCATATTGTGGTAGAAGTAAAAGGCTAGTATGGGCCAGTGCCACAAGTAGAGCGAATAGGAGATTAAGCCAATGAACACGAATGGTTTGGATGTCAGTTGGCGGCCCACGAAGGTGGGCGGCTGTACTTCGGATTGACGAGAATTGGCCCAAATAATGAGGGCCGTGCCAAGGCAAGGCGGCAAAGCCGCCGGCCCTGGAAAGGGCGTTAATCGGCTATAGAAAAGACAAGGAGCAATAATACCGGCGATCCCCGCGAGCGACGCCACTTCGCGAAGCAATGGGCGTTGAGCGATCCAATACGCTGGCAGGAGCGCAAGTATTGCCCCAGTCATCAATTCCCACGCGCGGCAAGGGAGGAGATAGAACACCGCACTGGGCGAGCGTCGGAGGAAATAGGCACTGATCACAAGGCTAAGCAGAAGTCCTATACCGAGCAATCCCATGACTACAGACTGTCGACGGACCCCGGAAATGCGATGCAGGACGACGAGGGCGAATGGAACGACCAGGTAAAATTGCTCCTCCACCGCTAGTGACCAGGTGTGGAGCGGAGGCATGACCTCAGCGTCGGGATGGAAATAATCGATGCTGTGACGATAATAAAAATTGGCGCCAAAAACAGCCTGCACGGCGGTCGAGGCGCCCAGAGTCTTGAAGTCTACCGGAATACAAAGTAGCCAGCCCACCGCCGCGACGGCGAGGATCAAGACGGCCATAGCGGGTATAATTCTCCGCGCTCGCCTTTCCCAAAAGTTGGCAAATGAAAAGGAGCGATCGTTCAATTCTCGCCAAATGAGGGAAGTAATGAGGAAGCCGGAGATGACAAAGAAAACATCGACTCCCACGAATCCACCGGTCACACCCAGCTTAGCGTGGCATAGCACGACGGCGATGACTGCAAGGGCGCGAAGCCCGTCTATTTCAGCGCGATACTGGAAATCGTTGGGAGTAATGGGTGCTGACATAACTGGGCCGGAAATGCTCAAGATGATGTAACTGGGTGCTGACGCGCTTACAGTGGAAGGCTCAAACGGTTGAAACAGGAGTTGCAGGCGCTGATCGACAGCGACGATCGCCAATTGCAGCGTTTGGGTCGCGAGAGGATGCGGGCCACACGGGAAGGTGTGGGCCAATGTCGCGCTCTCGCGACGGGACCATCACCGCGTGCTTGACTGAAGCGCTTGATGCATCCCATTCGTCGAGAAGTGAAACTTGCTGCTGCGCGGGTGAACGTCGTCGGAACCTGGCAGCAGCAGCATTCCCGAAGAATGCCTTCGTCGCCGAAACGGTCCTGGCGCACACGCCGATCGGCCATGCAGCGGGGTAGGAACGGTTGTCGGCCGGCTATGGGTACCCGGAGTGAAAGTTCATGGATTCCGGAAAACTATTTGTCGGCGGCTTCTCGGTAAATGGACTGGACCATCGCGTTTTCACGCGAGGGGAACCAACCTCGAAACATGAGGATGTCCCCACGTCTTACCGCTCGGACCAAATCGGCGCGGCGTTCGGCGAGCTTCCCATCGGCAACGTTGATGACGCTGAAGGCGTCGCGGTAGGCCAGCAACACACGCTCCGGTGTCGAAGCAAACCCGCCTCGAAGTTCCTTGTAGCCGCTCACATGTGAGTAGTATCCAGTGTATTGATGCTCGGGGATAATCAGCACATCAGGACACAAGGTCGCGAGCCGTCGCATCGCGTGAGCTCGCATGACCCAGCTCTCCGGTTCACCTCTGCGACTTTCCACCTCTTTTCCGGCAAAAGCCCAAGTCACGTTCGAGTCGATGTAGAATAATGAGCAACTCCAGCGTTTCTTCGCGTATTGGATCTTAGCCGCCATTTCCTCCACAGGGTCGAAAGCCATGTGGTTATGCCGCCATTGCGATTTGGCTTTCGACGGGTTCGAGCGAGCGATACGCGACGGGCGGATACAGATGCCGGTTTTCAGGCCGGCATCAGTGAACCTTTTGAAGAATTCATCGGCAACCGCGTCGAACTCCGGAGCGAGTTGGGGAAGCATGCGGGGGTCGCCGACAAAAACGATCGGCGGAAATTCCTCCCCCTCGATGTCCCACACGATGACGCCCTGCGCGCCACGCAATCTGCATTGTGAGACGCTTCGGCTCGCCCAGGCAATAACCTTCTTCCTGAAAACAGCTTTCCCTTTGGGCGTTGTCACGTCAATCTTGGGGTCATTGAGCCAGCCACGCGGATTGGTCGCCGAACGATGCTGCTCGGCCGGGCTGGCGAGCATCAGCGCCGCGATGGGGCGGCGGTCCGCCCATTGCAGCACGCGCGGATACCGCCGCTCGTATCCGGAAAAGACGTCGCGCGCCAGGTCGCCAAGAGCGGACTTCGGAGGCCCGAATCGAAGCGAGATGTCAAAGGTAACCGATTGGCGGGGCTCCAACTGGGGTCCGTCGACGTGAATAAAATCTGTCGTGCTCCTAGCGATCGTGGCAACCACGAGATTGTAGCCTGGCTTTACGTGTTCGAAATCCTTGTGCAGCGCGAGCCGGAACTCTTGCTCGAAGTTCTCTCCGACGGCAGCAAGCGTACCACTGCCGTAATCGGCGATGACCGCGGCCACGTCATCAACCGCGTCGGATGTGCAATGCAGGTGTCGATACCACCCTGAACCCGTCGGAGTTTCCGGAAACACTAAATCCATCACGCCGATTTCCACGGATCGGATCCCGCGATTGCTCGTATTAGTAAACGTGAGTTTCAGGTTTAGCTTGTTTTTTACCGGCCGATAGACACAGACGAGCTGACCCATGCTCCACTTTTGCTCGACACGGTGGGTCTTCTCGTCGAAGGTTGTCTGGGGGATGTAATTTTCCGGGACGCCGAAAACCTCGCCAGTGTTCCAAACGATGCGCCTCACGCGGGGCTGGCCTTTCTTGAGCAACTGGGTGCCGTCGTAGGCAACCGACTGCAGGCCTTGAGCTTGAAAGTCCAAACTCAAGACTGCAGCGGCGCTCGCGCTCGACGGGAGGCACCTAACGATTTCAAAGCACATCATGACCATCGCGTGAGCACGCACGCGCCGCGCAGTCAGGACCGGAAGCCTCCGGAGCCGCTTGACGCTTATGCAAGCGAAACTCAAAGCGGCGCCTCCCATTTTCGAACGGACATTGATAGCCTTGGACCGTCTCTACTGCCGGACTTGTCGGTTCTCCAACGATCTCGCCGCGCTCTGGCTGATTCGGCACGCACCCGCACTGACCAGCGCGACGCAATAAAGTTGGTCGCGAAGGCCCCGTGCGGACGACACGGCTGTCGCAAGTCGAAATTGGAGCATTTGCCATACCGGCAATTGGGGCGCCTGGGTCTGGCCGTGTTTGCAGAGGGGCTTCAATCCTGGATACTGTTGCGCGATTTCTCGATTGCGACATCGTGGCACTCGAGTGCCGATGGTCGTGGCCTCGGGTGCATAAAAACGGCCCCTGAGCGCTGACGTCATTTCCAACATGGACGGTGGCGAGACTCTCGATCGGTCGCAATTCACCTTCCGCTCCCTTTAAACCGTGTTTCTCGCAGGAATTGCGCCATTGCACCGCCTTCCGACGGTTTCGGGCGTGAACGTCGAGTAATCCATCGACCGAATGTCGCCTCGAGCCCATCGGGTCCGCGACGAATGTTGCCTCCGCCAGACGGCCGGGATGAGCCGGAAAAACTCCGAAAAAACGCGATGCTGCCCCGTTATGTGCCGGCAAAGCCGTGTGTCGATTGGCTTCGGTTATTTGGCGGTCAGCGTGGCGGGGCGCTCGCCCCCTCCGACAAGCCAGCGATATAGCTCAAGCATTTGCGCGGTCACGCCATCCCGTGTGTAGGCCTTTTCGACAAGCGCTCGTCCCCGTTGCCCCATCGCTTCACGCTCTTGATCGCTCGCGGATAATAAGTCGCGGAGTCCTTTTTCGGTGTCATCCGGATCTGGCGACACCTCGATTGCTGCCCCGGCGGCGACCGCCTCGCGGAAGTTACAACCCGGAGTAATCAGCGCCGGCAAGCGGCAAGCGAAGGCCTCTAGGACGGCCATGCTGAAGCCTTCGGAAAAGGACGGCAGCACAAAAAGGTCGGCGGCCGAGAGTGCGGCCAGTCGCAAGTTTCCCTGAAGATTTCCGGTAAATGTGACGGCGCATTTCAGCTTGAGCTCATTCACCAGCTCCTGCGCCCGCATACCAAATCCACCATCCGGTCCGGCGATGATGAGGTGCCATTCGGAAGACTGTCTGTAGAGTCGGGACCAAGCGTGTAACAGATGCTCAAGCCCTTTCTTTACGTGCAGACGGGCCATAAATAAGATCAGCTTTTTCCCGCGTGTTTCGGGGAACGCGGCACGAAACACGCTTTCCGGCGGGAGCGGCTCAAAATCGGGAAAATGGATTCCATTCGGAATGACAGCCACGGGAGACTTCAAACCATAGGCGCGGACCCCGTCAACTTCTCGTTCGTTAAGAGCATGAATGCAATTTGCAGCGCGAAGGTCTTGATCCTGAAACAGGGCTCCCACAACGCGTTTTTTCCACCGCGAGCGGCTGAGCGCCCAGGGGTCGAGCATGCCATGAGGCATGACCAGGAAGGGAATCCTCGCGCCGCGGCAGGCCCGAGCGGCAGCGATGTTCGCGAACGTCCAGAGCGTATGAATGTGAACCACATCGCAACTTCGGACCACTTGGGGGATCTGTTTCCCAAGACCCACACTGAATCCAAAGCGGTTACCAGCGACAGCCGAGAAGACGTCAAGCCGGTACGGGCGTTGTTGGGCTGTTGTCCAGGCGCGGTCGCCGTTTGCGAACAAATCGGTCGTCAGCACTCGTAGTTGATGACCACGCCCGGCTAGCTCACGAGATAACTGATCGACAACGACCGGAGGGCCTCCTGCGGCGGGATGCATGTACGGAATGACGTGGATGATTCTCATGCGAGTCGATTGCGACGCGAGAGCGGCACACGCTGAGAGGACAGCACGCGCTCCGCCAGGTCGACCCAACGATCGACTCCCCGCGACGGCAGCCAGTCGTAGGCGGCGGCGCGAGAATGTTCACCGAAGGAAAGGCGCAATTCTCGATTCGCCGCCAGGCCTCGAATTGCGTTCGCCAATGCCGATACATCGGACGGCGGAACGATGAATCCGTTCCAATCAGGTGACACGAGGTCCGCCGCGGCGCCCACGGCGTTTGAACAAATGATGGGCAGTCCGGCGCCCAACGCCTGATTCACAACTACCCCCCAGCCGTCGTGCAAAGAGGGGAGGACAAAGATATCCGCTGCACTGAAGAGAGGAGGCAATCGATCCGGTGATTGAAATCCGGTAAATAGCACGCGAGCACGCAACTGAGAAGGAACCCGATCGGCCAATGATTGGCGAAGCGGACCAGCTCCGACCAAGAGGAGTTCCAACTCTGGAAAATCACCGGCAACACTGACGAACGCGTCGAGAAGCGTTCCGATCCCTTTCCGCTCGATCAATTGGCCGCAATAGAGAATCCGGAGCGACTTGCGGGCACGCGCGCGAGTCTGATCGAGAAAGGGTTTCAAGTCTGTGTAATAGGGGATGTTGACGACATCGCACCCAGGACGGGCCAGCCGCCGGTACTCCTGGACAGCCCGGCTTCCGACGGCTGCGATGGCATGGGCCCCGCGCAAAACCGGGTATTGGGCAGCGGTTCTTAAGCATCG
>Ga0187781_10001036_pt1 | contig 20887 bp, 18 predicted proteins | sample 0715_SJ02_MP02_2_FD_132447 | JGI IMG/M metagenome (GOLD analysis project Ga0187781, IMG submission 132447) | Tropical peat soil microbial communities from peatlands in Department of Meta, Colombia - 0715_SJ02_MP02_20_MG | ecosystem: Environmental > Terrestrial > Soil > Wetlands > Peat | place... | reverse complement strand
TGAATTCTACCATGGAATGAATCGCCGACTCGGGATGAATCAGTACGTCAATCTGCTCGGACGGGAAACCGAACAGCCAGCGCGCCTCAATGATCTCCAATCCTTTATTCATCAGTGTCGCCGAGTCAATGGTGATGCGGCCGCCCATCTTCCAGATTGGATGCTGCAAAGCCTCTCGGGGTGTCATGCGCTCGAGATGCTTCTTCGGGGTTTTCAGAAACGGGCCGCCGGAAGCCGTCAGGATAAGGCGGCGGACTTCCGCAGGGTTGCCGGAACGGAGACATTGATGGAGGGCGCAATGCTCGCTGTCCACCGGCAGGAGTTCCACCCGCCGCTCCCGCACGGCGCGGGTTACCAGTTCGCCGGCCGCGACCAGCACCTCCTTGTTCGCCAGCCCAATGCGTTTTCCAGCCCGGACGGCCTCATAGGTCGCCACCAGCCCGGTAGTCCCATGCGAAGCGGATACGACGATGTCGACTGCCGGGTGCGTCGCCGCCTCGATTTGGCCCTGTACCCCGCAGGCGATCTGGATCGTTCCCGGGGCGCCGAGGCGCCGAAGCTCATCGCGCAGAGGCTCGAGGTGCTCCGCCCCTCCGACCACGACCAGCTTGGCAGAGAATTCGAGCGCCTGACGGGCGAGCAGTTCGATGTTTTTTCCGGCGCAGAGTGCGGTGATGTGAAACCGGCCCGCCGAACTCTTGATGACAGATAAGCACTGCCGCCCTATCGAACCCGTGGCGCCCAAGATGCACAAACCTTTGCTCATCGCCAGAATTCCGCTATTGCCAGAGTCAGCCACAAAATCGGTGCGCCCAGTAGCAAACTATCCACCCGATCGAGCAGGCCGCCGTGGCCGGGCAACACCGTTCCCGAGTCCTTTACGTTGGCGCTCCGCTTCATCGCCGATTCCGCCAGATCTCCGACTTGCCCCAGCACGGCAACTAAGGCTGCTAACAAGATAACTGTTTTCAGGCTGGCTGTCTTCCAGAACAAATCCGCAAAGCCCCACGCAACCAGCAGGCTGCCCACTAAACCCGCCACCGATCCTTCCAGCGTCTTTTTGGGCGAGATCGAGGGAAAGAGCATGCGCCGCCCCACCGCGCGACCGACCAGGTACGCAAGAGTATCATCGGCCCAAATCACCAGGAACAATAGCAGCATGAGGTTGCGGCCCGTCACGCCGTCTGCAACGCCTGCCGGGCCGAGGCTCCCATGGCCCCACGGCGAGAACCTCAGCGGCAGCAGGCAGGAAAGACTGAGCCCGATATAGACCATTCCGAAGAGGGTGATGGCGGCCGAGTTGAGGTAAGTCTTCAGGTCCCGGCTGGTCGCCAGTGCAACGCCCAGGACAAGCAGAGCGAGTGCGATCAGCAACGCCAGCGCGGGCGTCCCCGTCCCCGGCGTTTCTCGGCTTCGCACCGCACAAATCGCCGCGCTACCGACGTAGGCGAGGGGCGTTATCGGTTGGAAACCAGCGTGCCGGCAGATCTGGAAGAACTCGTAGAGACATAGCTCCGTCACCACGATTACGGCTGCCAGCAGAAGCCACCTCGGAGACCAACCGATGAGATAGATTGCCGGGGGGATCAGGACGAGCGCGGTGAGAAATCGCAGTTTCATTGCCAAAGGTGACCGGCGAGGAAGGGCGGGGCTTCAGCCCCGCCGCCTCGCGGCTGACTCTTGCCGGGCCTTTAGGCCCTGAAGCCCAACGGCTTCAGGGGCTAAAGCCCCGAAAAATTGCGCAGCTTCCGCGGCGGGGCTGAAGCCCCGCCCTTCCCTGCCGTCCACAATTTGCCACGGAGCTTCGTCATCGATTGCTAGCCCAGCCCTATGCCTCCGTAGCGGCGCTCCCTTTTCTGAAAGTCGACGATCGCCTGGAACAAGTCCGCCTGGGTGAAGTCCGGCCAAAGGGTTTCCGTCATCCAAAACTCCGCATAGGCCACCTGCCAAAGCAGAAAGTTGCTCAGGCGCATTTCGCCGCTGGTGCGGATGAGCAGGTCGGGATCGGGCAGATCGCGCGTGTAGAGATGGCTGCTGAGCGTGGTTTCGTCGATGGTGAACTCGCCGTTCTGGCGCACCCCCGACAAGAGTTCGCGCACCGCGTCCACCAGTTCCGCGCGCGCGCCGTAGTTGAGCGCCAGGGTGAGGCGGAGGCCGGTATTCGGCCGCGTCTTCTCAAGCGCAGTCTCCAGGTCGCGCTGCACCGGCTTGGGCAGTTCCTGCATTCTGCCGATGACCGCAAGGCGAATGTTCTGGCGGTTAAGCTCCGCAATTTCCTTCTTCAGATACTCGCGCAGCAGACTCATCAGCAGCGTCGTTTCGCTGTGCGGGCGCTTCCAGTTCTCGACCGAAAACGCGTAGAGGGTCAAGAAAGGAACGCCGAGGCGGGCGCAGGCCTCCACCGACTGCCGGACAGCCTTGATTCCGGCTCGGTGCCCCGCAATGCGCGGCAACCGGCGCTTCTTCGCCCAGCGGCCGTTGCCGTCCATGATAATGGCAATGTGGCGGGGCAGGCGGTCGAGGTCGATTTGCGCCAAAAGGCGAGATTCGAGAGATTCGGGTATCACGGAGGCCGTCGTTTGGGGGCAGCGCTTGTCGTTGCCCAAGTGCGGCCACTAAGGCCGCGCTTACAATCGTGAAACCTAACACAGCAGTGAGAGAACTGCAAGAGCGGGCGTCAGGCGCCGGGTGTCAGGTGCTGACCCCTGGACGACCGGCCCTCTCCCGCGTTCGACGACCCGCCCTCGCCCACCCTGGATGATCAGCCCTCGCCCTCGAGGAGAGGGTGGGTTGCGGCGGCGCTTTCATCAGCCTCCGCAAGCGGGGCGAGGGGTCGCTTCCCAGCGTGGCGCGAGGAGCGAAGTCAAAATTCAAGATTCAAGATGAGAGTCTTAGGCTTTGCACTTGGCGACGATGAGGGTGATGTCGTCGTGCTGTTCGTGAGGACTAAAGGTGCGGACGGCGTGGACGATGGCCTCGAGCAGGGCCGGGGCCGGCAAGTGGCAATGGTTCAGCAGCGCTTCGCTGAGGCGATGTTCACCGAACTCTTCGCCGCGAGGGTTAAAGGCTTCGGTGACGCCGTCGGTGTAAAGAGCCAGCGTATCTCCCGGCGAGAGCGTGCATTCCTCGAGCGCGCAATCCCACTCTTTGAAAAGTCCCAGGACGGTGCAGGTGGAGGGGAGCCGCTCGAGCGTGCCGCTCGAGCGCCGCAGCAGGGCCGAGACGTGGCCGCAATTAGCGTAGAGCAGACGGCGCTCGGTGTCGCAGTAATCGGCGAAGAAGAGGGTGGCGTAAGCGGTGTCGACAGTGTTCTCGAAGAAGAGTTGATTGGCCGAACGCAGGAAGCGTTGCGGCTGGTGGTAAGCGAGCGCGCACTGGCTGCGCAGGTTGGCCTGCAAGTTGGCCATCAACAGCGCCGCGGCGATGCCTTTCCCCGCCACGTCCGCGATCACAAGGCCGAGCTGATCGTGGCCAAGATCGAGAAAATCATAGTAATCGCCGCCCACGGGGCGAGCCTGGAGGCAGACGCCCGCATATTCGAGCGTGCGCAGGGGCGGCAGGTTCTGAGGAAATAAGCGGGCTTGCACCTGCCGGGCGATTTCCATTTCCTGGACGGCGCGGCGCTCGGATTCGAGCTTCTCGACCTGGGCGAGGCGCTGCGCTTCGATTTCGCGGCTCACTTCGTCGAAGCTGACGAGGGTGAAGGAATTGCCGTCAGGGTCCTTGAATCGCGTGAAGACTCCGCCCCAGACCGACGTTGGCTCCCCGGTGGGTGCGGGGTCGGAGGAATGCGAAACTACAACTCGGTTCCGCAGCCGTCGCAGGCGCGGCGTATAGAGGAACTCAACGCCGCGTCTGCGCCACTCACGGAACTTGGCAAGCACGTCATCTGTGACAAAAGCAATCTGGGTGGTGCGCCCGATGAGTTTGACCTCGTGGGAATCGGGCTCCGGTTGGCAGACCGTCAGCGTCGCGATGCCGTCGGGCGGCGCCACCGCGACCCAGGGGCGAACGGGTTGTGAGCGGGCGTCGTAAGCCAGATTGAAGCCGAGTTGCTCCACGTAGAAGGCGATGCTGCGCTCGAGATCGTGGACGAAGATGGTCACTGACTGGAGGCGCAGGTAAGCGCCCTGCGGCTCCAGGCGCAGTGTGGAAGGGCTGGAGTTAGGCGAAGAAACCGGACTGCCCATCGCTTCCTATTATACTTCGGCTCAACGCCTGCTTTGAAAATCGTACCCGAGACCCCTCACCCTATCACCCCTTTCCCCTCTTCCCTCTGCCCGGGGAGAGGGAAGAGGGGAAAGGGGTGATAGGGTGAGGGGTCACTTTCATGGTTTCTGGGCGCCCCTCATTTATTGCCCTTTAGTTTGGTGCCGTCGTAGGGGCAGTACTTGTAGGCGCCGCTGAGCATTTCGCCGCAGGTGGGGCACTTCTGTTTGGGCAGCAGGGAGCCGAGAGGAGTTCTCCATCGGAACTGGCGGGCGCCCACATCGACCTCGCAGAAGCCTTCCTTCACGGTGTCGCAAATGCGCACGCCGTTTTTGGCGGTCCCGGGAAAGGCATAAAAGAAGATGTTCTGCGCCAGGGCGCCGCCGGTTTTCGCCATGCTGGGCTTGAGCACAGCGAATAAGCCCGGCACGCTCGGGTCGAGTTGACTGTCCGGCAGAGGAGAGTAGGAGTTTCCTTTGCGGTCTTTCAGGCGAATCATGTCTCGAACCTCCGGTTCCGTCCGGTAAGCGACGGCTCCGGCGCGGATCTTGCCGCTCGAAACCCCCACGATGGTGTACGGGTGGGTGGCCTTGAGCATCGTTTCCACCTGGGCTGGCGTGATGCGGGGGTTGGAGGCCGCGCTGACTTTCCAGAATTCCTCCGGAACCCACCAGAGCATGGTAATCTCACCGTCTGCGTTCGAGAGTTTCATGCACTCAAGCACCATCTGCGTGGCATCGGGCCGCTGGTCCTGGGCTAGGGTGAATGGTGCGCAGACGAGGGCCAATGCCAGCGCGGCGAGCGCCGCGCGGGCCAAATCTCGAGATATCATATTCCAGATTCCAAATTTAAGACTCGGGATGTCAGATTTCGGTTTCAAGATCTCAGATTTCAGATTCAAGATTTCAGACGCTCCACTTTTCGAATTTCGATTTTCGAATTTCGAGTTTCTGATGGCTTTACCGCTTCGTCGTCGCGTCGATGAAATTGGCAAAATCCTGCTTCATCTTGGCATGGGCCTTCGAGTCGAGGTACACCATGTGTCCCGATTCGTACTGGGCGTGCGAGATGTTTTTTCGAAACTCCGGCGGCAGGTCGAGATGGTCGAAGGTGTACCAGGCCGCGAGATAGGGTGTGGCGAGGTCGTAGTAGCCTTCCATGTTCAGGATTTTCAGATAACGGTCTTTGACGATAGCCTCGCGCAGCGGAGTGGAAGTTTCCATTTCGAAGGGGTTGCCGCCGCCGCGGGTGCCCGGGGGCGCACTGAAACTCCACTGGAAGAATCCCGACTGCTGGCCGGAGACGTAGTAGGGCATATCCACTTTGTAATTGAGTTCCCGGCGCACATAGTCGTAGAAGACGCTGGTGAAAGGCGGACCGGTTTCGGCGCTGGAGGGATCGAAGAAGCGCGTGTTCAGGAAGCCGTCGGGATCGGGGCCCTTGAAGCGGCCGTCGAGGCGGCCCACGCGCAGTCGCTGGTCGGCGAGCAGGTAGTGGGTGAAGGCTCCGACGTCGAGGCGCAGGTTCGCCCACTCAATCACTTCCTTGGAAATACCTGTGTAGCGATTAAGCTTGTCGATAATATTCTGCCGCTGCTCGGGCGTGAGCGCGTCGCCCGAGGCCAAGGCCTGCGTGTACTCGCCGAGCGCGAATTGCATCGACTCCTGGCGCGCGCCGTTGGGGTCGGCCATCAGGTCGGCCGGCAGCTTTTTGTGGTACCAGGCAATCGAGGTGAACGAGGGGAGCAGCATGGGGTAAGGCACATCGTTGGTGAAGGAGGATTCGAGCGTCTCAAAGTTCAAAACGGTAGAGAGCAGCACGATGCCGTTGAAATTGATGCCGCGCTCGTTGAGGTACCCGGCGAGTCCCGCGGAACGCGTGGTGCCGTAGCTTTCGCCGAAGAGGTAGAGCGGGGAAGACCAGCGCTCGTAGCGCGAGATGTAGGTGCGGATAAACTCGCCGAAGGCGGCGATGTCGCCGCCCATGTTCCAGAACTTGCGCGCCGCTTTCTCATCCGCCGGGCGGCTGTAGCCGGTGCCGATGGCATCCACGAGCACCAGGTCGGTTCTATCGAGCGGCGTGTTGGGATTGTCCGCGCGGCGGTAGGGCGCCTGAGGCAGCCAGCCCTCCGGCTCGAGCACCACTTTGCGCGGCCCCAGCGCGCCCATGTGCAGCCAGACGCTGGCGGAGCCGGGACCGCCATTGTAGGCAAAGGTGACGGGGCGCGCGGCAGGATCGGCGTTGTCGAGCGTGTAAGCGACAAAGAACATTTCCGCCTCGATCTTGTCCTCGGCATCCTTGATGGGCAGGCGGCCGGCGGTGGCGCTGTATTTCAGCAGCCTGCCATCCACGGTGATTTCGTGGTGCGTGACGACGGGCGCAACTTCCGTCATATCGAAATGCATGGGGCGGAGGCCTTCGCCGGCGGCGCCGCCCGTCTCAGGCTGCGATGGCGGCGTGGAAGGTTTGGCTTCGCGCTCCTCGCGTTGAGGATGCTCGGAGGGCGATGGCGGCGTGGCGGCCTTCTCGGAAGAAGGTCGCGGCGGATTCTGCACGCGCTCCGAAGACGTGCTGGGCTGCTGGGCCCAAAGCGACAAGGGAAGAAACACGAGGGCCAAACCTGACAGTGTCTGTTTCATCATTCTCCTTTCATTATCGTGTGTCTGGCGCGCTTTGCAAGGATGTCGTGCAATGTAACACCTTTTGAAGGCTGCTGTCCAACAGACCGGAGTCACGGTGGTGTCGTCAATGCCGATTGGCCAGCGGCCTGGGAGCGCGGGCTTCCAGCCCTCATCTCGCGCTCGACGGGCGGGCCGGAAGCCCGCGCTCCCTGGGAACTCTGTACCATACCGCCGGGCGAGAGGTTTGGCTGCCGCCTGAACTGGTTTGGGGTTATGATTGGGGGTCGGGGTAATAGTATATCAATTTGAAATCTGTGACGGCGGTTCGTGTCCGCTGATCTTGAGCGTCGCTCATAAGAAACGCTACAGTGAAAGTCTCTCAGGAGCTGACCAATGGCTAAACGAATCGTTCCTCGGCCCCATGGCGGAAGGCCCGCTCGCAAGGGCGGCGTAGGAGGCTCCAGCACCAGCGTGCCGGGCAGTGGCACTTCGGCCGTTTCGAGCGGACAGCCGGCGTTTGGTCAGCCCACGCCCTCGCCCGATCCAACCTCATTCAAGGACCCCGTGACCGACCAGAACGAGCCGGATGTGGCGGGTGTGCAGCCGGTTCCAGAGCCCGTGAATTCAGCGGTCGAGCCGATACTGACGCTCGCCACGATCTACGGAAGCCAGGGAGCGACCATCACGCAGACGATCCAGCAGTCGGGCCAGATCGTTTTTCACTCCGTGGGCGACACGGGCAGCGCCGAAGGTCCGGGCACGCAATCGCTGGTGGCGGACAAGATGGTCTCGGACTTCACGGAAACCAATCCGGCGGATGTGCCGTCGTTCTTCTATCACCTTGGCGATGTGGTTTACTACTTTGGCGAAGGCACGTACTATTACGACCAGTTTTTCGAGCCCTACCGGTTGTATCCCGCGCCCATCATTGCCATCCCCGGCAATCATGACGGCATCGTGTACCCCGGCGACCCTGCCGCCAGCCTGGCTGCCTTCCTCGCGAACTTCTGCGCGGCAGCGGTGGGGCCGTCGCCTGACGCGGGCGGCCTGGTGCGGACCGCCATCACCCAACCCGGTGTCTACTACACGTTGGAGGCGCCGTTGGTGCGCATTCTGGGTGTTTACACGAATGTTCTCGAAGATCCTGGGGTCATCTCCGATCAGAACGGTACCTATCCCAGCCTGGACCAGCGGCAGATCACCTTCCTCACCACCGCGCTGGGGCGCGTGAAGAGCGATGAGTTCACGGGCGCGGTCATCATCGCCACGCATCACCCGCCCTTTACCGGAGGGTCGGAGCACGGCGGCAGCCCGCTGATGCTTCAGGATATCGACAGCGCCTGCACGGCCGCGGGCGTATGGCCGCACGCGGTGCTCTCCGGCCACGTGCACAATTACCAGCGCTTCACGCGGACCGTGAACAATTATGAGATCCCGTACGTGGTAGCCGGCTGCGGGGGCCACTCGCCGCTGGTCAAGATGAGCTCGAATTATCGCACGCCCTACCAGATCGACGGCACCCTGACGCTTGAGAGCTACGACGACACGGATTACGGCTACCTGCGCATCGTCGTGAACGCCCAAACGCTCAGCATAGAATTCCATCCGCAATCCGATGGCGGAACTACTAAAACACCTGATGACGTTGTGACCGTCGAACTGGCGAGTCACGCGATCAGCGGGTGACTTGGATCAATTTCCGTGCTTCAACATCGTGCTGGCGTGCTTGAGGACGGCGTCGGTGATCTGGCTGCCGGAGAGCATGCGGGCGAGTTCGCGGACGCGGTCTTTCTCACTGGCCAGCGGCGTCACGGAAGTCAGGGTACGCCCGGCGCGCTCGAACTTCTCGACATAGAAATGCTGATCGGCGAAGCAAGCGATTTGCGCCAAGTGCGTCACGCAAAGCACCTGCCCATCGCGAGCCAACTTCTTCAAGCGCTGCCCGACGGATTCGGCCACGCGCCCGCCGATTCCGGAATCAACTTCGTCAAAGATAAAGGTTCGAGAAGCGCGGCGGGCCCCGCCGGCGCCAGGGCGATTCGTGCCCACTACGGTCTTCAGCGCCAGCATGAGGCGGGAGATTTCGCCGCCGGAGGCGATCTTTTCGAGCGGCCGCAATTCCTCTCCGGCATTAGGCGAAATGCGGAACTCGACTTCGTCGATGCCGCGCGGGCCGCCTCGTCCTTCCGGCGCGGTCGCGAAATGAACCTCGAGGCGGGTTTTTTCCATGCCCAGTTGCGCCAGTTCCTCGCGCACCAGACGGGTGAGCTTGCGGGCCGCCTCGCGCCGCTGGGTGGAAAGCGCCTCGGCGGCCTTGAGGAACTCGACGGCCGCTTGCTCGAGTTCGCGCTGGAGCGCTTCGCGGCGCTCATCGGCGTGTTCAATCCTGGCCAGTTCCTGGCGGATTCGCTCCGCGTAGGCAAGAGTCTCTTCGAGAGTTTGGCCGTACTTGCGCTTCAGCCGGTCGAGCAGCGCCAACCGGTCCTCGATTTCTTCCAGGCGCCGCGGGTTGGCCTCGAGCTTTCCCAGGTAATTGCGCAGGAAGCCGGCCGCGTCCTCGAGGGTGGCGCGAGCGCCCGCCAGCGGCTCGAGGTAAGGCTCGACGCCGGGCTCGTAGCGGCGCAGGTCCTCCATCTGATACATGGCCGCCGCCAGGCGCGAGACGGCGGCGCCCTCGTCCTCGTAGAGTTGGGAAAAGGCGGCGGACGCGGCAGCGCGGATGCGCTCCAGATTCACCAGCACTCGCTTCTCGTCTTCGAGGCGAGCGTCCTCGCCGGGTTCGAGCTTAGCGCGCTCGAGTTCCTGCACTTGAAAACTCAGCAGGTCGATGGTGCGCAGGCGCTCCTGCTCGTTGTGGCTCAGGCTCTGGAATTCCGACTCGAGGTCGCGCCGCCGCGCGTGCAGTTCTCGCACCCGAGCTAATTCCTCCTCGACGCCGGCGAACTGGTCGAGTAAATCGAGTTGGGCGTCTGGCGCGAAAAGCGCGACGTGCTCGTTCTGGCCGTGCATCTCCACCAGCAGGCGCGCCAGCGACTTGACCGCAGCCAAGGTGACCGGTTGATCGTTCACCAACATGCGGCTCTTCCCCCCGGCCTGAATCTCGCGCCGCAGGATCAGTTCCGATTCGTCCTCCTGCGCCAAGCCGTACTCCTCGAACCAGGCCGACCACGGCGGCCGTTCCTCGCTGCGGAAGACCGCTGTGATCTGCGCACGCTCTTGCCCGGTGCGGATAACCTCCGGCGAAGTTCTTCCCCCGAGCGCCAAGCCCAGAGCATCTACCAGAATGGATTTTCCGGAGCCGGTCTCGCCCGAGAGCAAGTTGAGCCCCGCAGCGAATTCAACCTTGAGGGTGTCAATCACGGCGTAGTTCTGAATGTGGATTTCGTGGAGCATGGGGAGTTGTCAGTCGTCGGTTGTCAGTAGTCAGTAGTCCGTCGTCCGTAGCGGGCGGTCTCCAGCATTTGGTTCACGACTCTGCGATTATACGACAGGTGGCGTCGTTGTAGGGGCAACCCTTGTGGTGGCGCAACCACATTCACAAAGGGTGTTTTTCGCAGTAACTGGAAGGGCGGGGCTTTACAGGCTGCGGAAAAAGTCGAATTCGATCGAACGACAGTGGCGTGGCACAGGCACTCCTGCCTGTGCTGATTTTGTTGGACTTGTCGCGGCGCACAGCCAGGGGTGGCTGTGCCACCAGACTTTTTCCGCAGCCTGCTTTAGCCCCTGAAGCAAACATGGTTTCAGGGCCTAAAGGCCCCTGAAACTCGCCACTTTGGGACGGCGGGGCTAAAGGCCCGCCCTTCCGACCGCCGTAAAGAACTCTTCTTGGCTAGCCCAATTAAGTCTTCGGGAACCCACGAGGTCCGTCCCCACCTTGGTTGCAAAGTGGTGCAAGGTCACGTAGTCTGGGCGCCGGTAGGAAAAACCGCAGACCTTGAAACGCAGGTCTGCGCTACAAACGTATTATAGGGAGGCTCATACGAACAAGACGAATCGAAGGCGTTTTCTCAGAACGGGAGTTGCCGCGGGTGCGTTGACGGCGGCGGCGATCCCTGCTGCCGCAGAAGAGAAGCCGGCCAAGAAGGTGCTCATTAATAATGCCAAGGAAGGCAAGACGCCTCTGTTCAATAGTGTGGTCGCCTATGGCAACCTGGTGTTCATCGCCGGCGTTGGTTATCACAAGGAGGGGGACATCAAGATTCACACCCAGGGCGTGCTGGACCAGATTCAGCAGGAGCTCGAAAAAGTCGGCTCTTCGATGGAGAAGGTCCTGAAATGCAACGTCTACCTGGCTGACCTGAAAGACTACGCGGGCATGAACGAGGTGTTTCAGGGACGGTTTGGACCTGAGCCGCCGGTGCGCACGACGATCGCCGCCGCGGGGGTGCCGGGCAATTCGCTGGTGGAGATCGATGTAATCGCCTACCTGTGAGTTTGTTTGCAGCGCGGGCGTCTGGCCCGCTGTCGTGGGAGCGTCCCGCTCCCGCGCGGGCCGAGCCTGCCCCGAGCGGAGCGAAGGGATGTCCGCTCGGCAGTGGGCGAGACGCCCGCGCTACATCGACCGTCGCGCTACTTTGCCGGCGGCTTGGCCGGGGGCCGTGGGGCGGGGCTCACCGCGTCCCAGCGGGAGTCGCCGCTCTGCGTGTAGTTTTTGGGAAGCGTGTTCCAATCCGGACGGGTGATGCCGTTGAGGTCGTAGACGACTTTACCGTCCCGCAAAGTCAACTCGCACACCAGCCTCTGTTTGCCCTGCAAGCGCGCGCCGTAGATGTCGGTGAAGCCGAAATTGCCGCTCTCGAGGCGCAGCACCGCGACGTCGGCGGGGGCCCCCACCGAGAGGTTTCCCAACTCGTCTCGCTGGATCTCGTGGGCGGGATTCCAGGTGGAGCGCAGGATCACGTCGTCGAGCGAGAGGCCCATCGCCAGGAACTTGCTCATCACGTTGAGCATGTCTTTCATCCCGGCGTTCATGCTGCCGATGTGCAGATCGGTCGAGATGGAATCCGGAAGAAAGCCTTCTTGAAGGGCGGGAATGGCGACGCGCCAGGCGAAGCTGCCGCCGCCGTGGCCCACGTCGAAAATAACTCCCCGCTTGCGCCCCTCGAACATGGCGGGATTGACGTGGCCGGAGTCGTCGAGTTCATTGCGCAGCCCCGAATAGCAATGCGTGTAGATATCGCCCGGGCGCAATTTCTGGGTCCACAGCACGCTGGAGGGGCGTTCCGGGCGGTTGGTGCCGAAATCGACCATCACAGGAATGTGGGCGCGAACGCCCACCTCGACGGAGCGCTCGACGGGAGCCCATTCCGGCCCGGCGTAGTGCGCGGTCTTGATTCCCACAATCAGATCCTTGTGGCGCAGCGCCATTTCCGCGGTGGGCGCCACTTCCATGTCGTTCAGGCTGTTCTCGAAGGTGGGGCCGCGCATGCCCGCGCCCACGATGTTCAGGAACGCCAGGACGCGGGTGTGGGAGCGGCTGATAACGCGCTCCCTGAAATCCTCGAAATTGCGCCAGCCCGCGCAGCCGGCATCGGCGACCGTGGTGACCCCCACTCGAAAGGTGAAGCCGTCCGGGTAGACGCTGTTGTCGCCGGCGTAAGAACCGCGCTCGCCCGTGCCCGCGAAGACGTGCACGTGGATGTCCACGAGGCCCGGGGTAACGTACAGTCCGGAAACATCGACCGTCTTCACCGCCGCGGAGGCATCCAGGTGTTCGGCCACGGCTGCGATGCGGCCGTTCACGATCGCGACGTCCCGAACCGCGCTGAGGTGGTTCTTGGAGTCGATCACATGCCCGCCCTGGAGCAGGAGATCGTATTGCTGGCCGAAGCCGAGCGGAATGGCAAGTGAAACCATAATAAGCAGACCGGCAACAAATAAGTAGATGCGACCGTTCATGAAGCGGAAGTGTACGCTGCGCTGCGAGCAGCGTCAAGCGGGGCGCCACTCTAAGGAGTCAGGTAGCGGCTCAGTTTGAATTCGTAGCGGCGAGTTTGTCTCGCCAAATGGCGGCGTAAAGCCGCCTCTACTTCAGACTGACCTACTACCAGGGCTCAGGCTTCATTGACTGAGACTAGACGCTATGCTACGTTGAAAGTCTAAGGGGCTAGGCAGTTCCTGTATTGCAAAGGAGGCGAGTTGGTCCCTGCACTGCTGGCGCAGTTACAGAATTTCTATCAAGGCGAAGTCTGGCAGTTATTAGCGAACACGGGGTTGGTGGCCAGGATTGTTTTGTTGCTGCTGGCGGGCTTTTCAGTTCTCTCCTGGGCGATCATTCTTCACAAATTCAGGGTCTTCAAGGCGGCGCGGCGGGAGTCGCAGGAGTTTCTGCGGGTTTTCCGGCAAAGCAAACGGCTTTCGGAAATCCGCTCCTTCAGCCGCAATTTGAAGTACACGCCTTTGTCTGAGGTTTTCCAGGCCGGATACCGTGAGATCGAGAGTCAGGCGACCGTGAACGAGAATCCGGGCAAACCGCACATCCGCAGTCTGGAAGCCGTGCAGAGGGCCTTGCAGATGTCGTCCTCGAGCGAATTGACGCGCATGGAGCAGTGGCTCACCTGGCTTGCCACCACGGGCGCCGTCACACCCTTCGTGGGGCTATTCGGAACGGTCTGGGGGATCATCGACGCATTTCACGGCATGGGCACGGCGGGTACCGCCTCCCTGCGCAGCGTCGCGCCGGGAATCTCGGAGGCCCTCATCACCACGGCAGCCGGTCTTTTCGCGGCCATTCCGGCCGTCATGGCGTACAACCAATACGTGCAGCGCATCAAGGAATTCGGCTCGCTGATGGACGATTTCGGGCTCGAATTCCTGAATCTGACGGAGAGGTTCTTCACTTAGTCCGTGGTCCGTCGTCCGTTGTCCGTTGGGCCACTCCGTGGATCTGATTCGTTGCTGGTCGCAACGGACCACTGACAACGGACCACGGACAAATCGAGGTGAACCATGGCATTCACCACGCTCAAAGGCCGCACCCACACTTCGCTGGCGGAGATCAACATCACGCCCTTCGTGGACGTGGTCCTGGTGCTGCTTATTATCTTTATGCTGACGGCGCCGATTCTCGAGTCGGGAATCGAGGTGGACCTGCCCAAGACCCACACGGTGAGAGCGATCTCGGAAGAGAAAGTGGTGGTGACCATCGACAAACGCCAGAACATCTACGTGGGCAACGATCCGGTGAACATTCACAAGCTGGGCCCGTACGTTCTGGACCACCTGCGCGGCGCCGGCAATACGCCGGTCTTCATCCGCTGTAGCCAGACGGCGCCCTTCGGCGCCTTTGCCACCGTAGTGGACGCCTTGAAACAGGCCAATCTGACCAACATCAACGTGGTGACGGAACCGCTGGAGACGAAGTGAGAGCAGTGACGAGTGACAAGTGACGAGTGACGAGCGGAAGGCGGAAGGCAGAAGGCGGAAACATAAAGATGCCGAGTTGGAATGCGCTGTCAAAAATCACGTCATTCCCGCGAAAGCGGGAATCCAGTGTTCGGTGCGCGTCTGCATGCGCTGGGTGACGGTGGCTGCAGGTGATTGGAAGCTGAAAGCTGAGAGCTGAAAGCTGAAAGCTGAAAGCTGATATGACTGCTCAGGCTGTTTCCATTTTGATCGGGCAAGACCGGCGCGACACGCTGGGCGGGACGCTGGCGGTGTCGGCCGGCCTGCACATGGTGCTGTTTGTGGTACTGGTGGGTTACACGATCTTCGGCGCGCAGTTTGGAGGCGGTTGGGGCAAGAATTGGGGCAGCGGGAGCGCGACGCGCATTGGCGCAGTGGCCTCCTTGCCGGGCGTACCGCTGCCGGCGCCGCTCCAGACCACCCATAATACCCTGGCGAGCGAGAACCCCGGTCTGCACCAGACGGAGCCGCAACTCAAGCTGCCGCCCGTGCCCAAGAATCTCGAGATTCCCATTCCTAAGTTCAAGGACGCCGTGAAGCCCGAGAAAGCTCAGCGGGTCAATACGCATATTCAGAAAGACAAGCCCGTTGACGCCGACAATGCCGTCCCTTACGGACTGGGCGGCCAGCCCGCGGCGAACTACACCCAGATCGTGAGCGGGGCGGGGCAGGGCGGTCTGAGTTTCGGGGAAGGAGGGGACTTTGGCGAGCGGTACGGCTGGTACGTCGCCTCGGTGCGCAGTCGAATCAGCGGCAACTGGTTGCTCTCCACCATCAGCCCCAGCATTCTGAGCGCGCCGCGTCTCTACATGACGTTTACGATCCAGCGCGACGGCAGCGTCACGGATGTCGAGGTCTCTCAGTCCAGCGGCGTGCCGGAAGTCGACCGTTCGGCGCTGCGGGCCGTATTGGCTTCCAATCCGCTGCCCCCGCTCCCTCGCGACTATTCCGGCAACAGGGTCAAGGTGAATCTCTATTTTGATTTTCGCCGGTAGGGGGCGCCCCTGGAGTTTCTACATTTTCTGGAGCGCGGGCTTCCAGACCGCAGTCTGGTCGGGCATTGCGGGCTGGAAGCCCGCGCTCCGAGGCTTACACGGAAGTATGTCACAATGTGAGACATCTATGCGGGAGACGCCGCGCATCTAATAGTCACGGGAGTTGACGTTCAATATGCACCGGTTCCTAAAGCGAATTCGACTCTACCTTTTGTTTTCGGTTATTACCCTTTCGCTGCTGTTTATCGCTTTGCGCACCAGCCAGGGGCAGGATTGGTTCAATATTGGAATTAACCTCGGCGCGGCCAAGATTAAACTGGCGGTTTCCGATTTCGGCGCGAGTTCCACGGACCCCAACCTCGGTCGTCTCACCCAGGAGTTCAATCAGGTGCTTTGGCATGACCTCGAGCAGGCGGGCATCTTCGACCTCGCCAGCAAGAGCTACTATCCAACCGCCGCGCCGCGGGAGCCTGCGGACGTGGACTTCAAGGCCTGGGGTTCCCCGCCCATCTCTGCCCAGATGCTGGCGTTCGGAAAGACCGAGGTTCTCAATTCCAATCTGGTGATAACGGGCCGGCTGTTCGATTTGGGTAACCAGGCTAATCCCAGCGTGATTGCCAAGCGGTACGTAGCCACGATGAACGAGGTTTCGACGCGCGAAGCGGCGCATCGCTTCGCCAACGAGATCATCCAGACGCTGGGAGGCGGGCTGTCCGGCGTTTGTCTCACCAAGATTGCGTTTGTGAGGGGGAGCGCGGGGCGTTCGGAGATCTGGATCATGGACTACGACGGTTTCAACCAGCACCCGATCACCAGCTACGGGTCGCTGACGACGACGCCGCGTTGGTCGCCCGATAACACCAAGCTGGCGTTCACGACTTATGCGCCCGGCAACCCGGAGCTTTATCTTTTGTCCTTGGAGACGATGCACCGCATCTCCTTTCCCAGTTACAAAGGGCTGAACACCACGCCCGCCTGGTCGCCGGACGGAAAGAAAATCGCTTTCTGCTCGAGTATGAGCGGCGATCCCGAGATCTACACCTCAGATGTCAACGGGCTCAACCTGCAGCGTTTGACCTTCTCGCGCGGCGTGGACATCTCTCCGGTCTGGAATCCCAAGACGGGCACCGAGATGGCCTTTGTTTCCGACCGCAGCGGCACGCCTCAGGTTTACATCATGTCCGCCGACGGCACCAACCTGCGGCGCGTCACCACCGCGGGCGGGGGCGGCGACGCCAGCGGGCCCTCCTGGTCGCCCAACGGTCTGTTTCTGGCTTTTCACTGGAGGCTCTCTGAAACCGGCACGTACGACGTTTACATCATGGAAATCGCCACGGGAAGGATTATCCAGTTGACGCACGACGCGGGACGCAATGAACATCCCACCTGGTCGCCGGATGGGCGCCACCTGGCTTTCGAATCGACTCGCTCCGGCACGCGGCAGGTCTGGACGATGCTCGCCAACGGCAGCGAGCCGACCCAACTGACCCGCGACAGCAACAACTGGAATCCGAATTGGTCGAACTAGCGAGGCGCCAATATATCGCATTGAGGGATATTATTTGCAGGAGTCACTTGTTTTTGACCTCGCTTTGATGCTACTATGTACGGCTTTAAAAGGTATTATTCCTCTTGATTCTGGGCACTCCGGTCGCACTCCGCTCGGCCGATCAAAGGGATAATCCAATTTACGTCCACCTATCCAAGGAATCGCGAGATTTCTTTTCACCAATCAAGGAGGATTCAGCAATGCAATATCAGAAACGTAGTCTTGCGCTTTTCGCCGGTCTACTGGGACTTGTGCTGCTGGCGGGCGCGTGCCACAAAAAGCAGGTGGCCTCTGCGCCTCCGCCTGCGCCCCCACCCCCACCCCCGGCGCCAACCGTCCACCTGACGGCGGAGCCCAGTTCCATTGAAAGAGGCCAGTCCGTCACCCTCAGTTGGACTTCCCAGAACGCCACCGACCTTACCCTCGACCCGGGCGTCGGGAAAGTACAAGCGCAAGGCTCAACGACTGTTAACCCACAGGATTCCACCACCTATACGCTGACGGGTACCGGCCCGGGCGGTTCCGTCACCGAAACCGCCAGGGTCACCGTGACTGTCCCACCACCGGCCACGCCGCCCTCCACACCACGAGCCGAAGTGAGCGAGGAAGACGCTTTTGGGCAGAGTATGAAGGATGCCTACTTCGACTACGACAAGGCAGATATTCGTCCCGACGCCCAGCAGGCCCTGACTTCCGACTCTGGTTTCTTGAAGTCGCACACCGATATCAAGTTCACGATCGAAGGCGACTGCGACGAACGTGGGAGCGAAGAGTACAATCTCGGACTGGGGGACCGGCGCGCCACCGCGGCCAAGAGTTTCCTGGTCAATCTGGGAATCAACGGCGATTCCATCAACACCATTTCTTACGGTAAGGATCGGCCGGTTTGCACGGACCACGACGAGTCCTGCTGGCAGCAGAATCGCCGGGCCCACTTCCATTACGGTACGGAGTCAAAGTAAGAGCGAGGCGGCCGGGTAACTCATGGTTCCCTGCTCGCTCTCCCCACTCCTGCTGCAGCCAAAGCAGAACAGCGCGGAACTGTGCGTGGATTGGGGTGCTTTTTCCGGTGCCGCAACCCGCGAACAGCGTATCAGCGTGCTGTTGCGGCGCTCGATGAGCGCCGCAGTTCCTTGGGAATACAGCGCCGGCGGTCATAAACCGCCGCCAGAAGGTTCCAACTGGGACAGCGCCGGGCCAGGGGGCCAGTTGACCCCGAGGGCGTGCGGAGGGTACACTGGCGTGTGTCCACATTCAACAGCGAGGGTAACTCCCCTTGAAAAAGCATGCGTTTTTAATCCTGACCATCGTCAGTCTGGTGTTTGGAGCGCAGCCCGGTTATGCCGTCAGCAAGGAGACGCTGCATCTGATGGAGCAACTGGATCAGTTGCAACAGCAGGTGACCGCCTTGCAAAAGACCGTCGACACCCAGTCCGCCGTGTTGAGGACGTTAGTCGAACAGACGAGCGACAACGTCAACAAACTCAAAGCCAATATGGACGACTTGCGGGACGTGACGCAGAAGAACCTGGCCACCTCCAACGCCCGGCTCGATTCGATGACGAGTCAGATTCAGGCTCTCAGCGAGAGCCTCGATGAAGCCAAAGCGCGCCTGGGCAAGTTGAGCGAGCAACTGACGCAGACGCAGAACATCATCCAGACTATAACCGCACCCCCTCAGCAGCAGCCTGCGACTTCGGCGCCTGGTCAAGCTCCGCCGGGCGCTCCGCCGGGGCCGGGCGGCGAGGCGGCCGCGCCCAAGCCCAGTGTGCCCGATCCGGACAGCCTCTATAACTCCGGCTTGACGGATTACAGCGGCGGACAGTACGACCTCGCCATCCAGGCCTTTCAGGAATACCTTCAATATTATGGCGAGACGGACCGGGCCTCCAATGCCCAGTTCTATATCGGGGACAGCTATTACTTACAGAAGCAGTATAGGCGCGCCGTCACGGAATACGACAAGTGCATCGAACAGGGAGGCAACAAGGCGTCCACGGCGCAACTCAGGAAAGGATTCGCGCTGCTCGAACTGGGCGAGAGAAGCGCCGGAGCCAAGGAGTTGCGCTCCCTGATCGAACAGTATCCCAGTTCCCACGATGCTGACTTGGCGCGCCAGAGACTTCGGAAGCTGGGCTATACGGTTTCGAGCGGGCGGCGCTAGCGAAGTCGGCTCCGAAAATGCCCGCGGGGACCCCTCACCCTATCACCCCTTTCCCCGCTTCCCTCTCCCCGGGGGAGAGGGAAGCGGGGGAGGGGAGTTGGGGTGAGTGGTATTTGCACACAGGCAATCCGGCTGGAAGTCTGCGCCCCCGAGAATGTAGAAACTTGAGACGGCGGTCGTAGACCGCAGCTACAACTTACTCCGGGGACGGCATTGATAGCGCGAGGGAGGTTCTTATGTCTGGCACTGTTAACAGAGTCATTCTGGTTGGCCGGCTTGGGAAAGATCCGGAAGTGAAATATACACCCAGCGGTGCGCCCGTAGCCAAATTCTCCCTGGCCACGGATGAGACGTTCAAAGACCGCAGCGGCGAGCAGCAGAAGCACACCGAATGGCACAACATCGTGGCATGGAATAAGACGGCGGAGATTTGCGGGCAGTACCTCACGAAGGGTAAGCTGGTCTATATCGAGGGCAGCATCCGCAGCCGGCAGTGGGAAGACCAGGCGGGAAACAAGCGCACCAGCTACGATATCGTAGTGAGCCGAATGCAGATGCTGGGCTCGAGGGCGGAAAGCGAGCGCGCCTCGGCAGCCGCTCCCGCTCCAAGCCCCACCGCGGAACGAGCCGCCTTTTCGCCGGCCCCGGAACACCCGCCCGCCGAGAGGCCGCCCGCCCCTGAGCCGCCTTCCGAATCCGAGATTACGGACGAAGACGTCCCGTTCTGACCTGGCGATGGACGGATGCAGCGCGGGCGTCTCGCCCGCGCGACACTCCTCAGTGGTTGAACCGCTTTCTTCTCTCATCCCAGCGGCGAGCCATTTCCTCAAATTTTGGGGATTGTTGCGGCGACAGGATTTGGCGAATCTGGTTGCGCGTCTCTTCCCGGATGGCATTGAGCTGCGCATCGCACCCTTGCTGTGAGTTTCTGACACGGGCGGTGGAGCCATCCACGATCTTCTCCAGCTTGGGGACTTGGTCATCGGAAAGGCTGAGTTCGGTCTTGAGGCGCTGCACGAAGCTTTGTCGATTGAAGGGACGGCGCCAGTGGCCGGTGCTCCAGGCATAGTAATAGACGCAGGTCCCCCCCACCACGAGGCCCAGCGCGAATGTCAAGGCGAAATAAATGTAGGCTCTTCGGCTCATGCTTGCTCCAGCCGCCTTCGGTTATTCGGCCGGTCCTCCAGGAATCAGTTCGTGTGAATCGGTGAAATCGCCCCCGATAACGTCGGGCTGCGAGGTCTGGTTGTGGTTTTGCAGGCCGAGAAAATCGGCCCCTGCAACCCCCCGCACCGGTCCCGAGTTGGGTAGCGCCATACTGAGGAACAACGCCAGCGTCAGGGCCAGGGTGGCGTAAACGAAGCGCCGGCCAACCGTTTCAAAGAATTCCGACCGCGCGCCCCTGGTATCCCACTCGTGCAGGCGCCGGACCAGGCGTGCGGCGAAGCCGAGCGAGGGTTCGGGCGGCGCCTCTTCCGCGAGCAGCCGGAAACCGGCCTGCACCAGGCGCGCGTCCCGCCACTGCGCTTCGCAACCCGCGCACTGGCTCGGTGCTCTCGGGCTTCGGCCGGCAGTTCCTCGCCCCACAGTTCACTTACGATTTCCCGAAGCTCTTTGCAATCCATGGCTTATTTTCCTTCTTGCCGCCAGCGCTCCAGATCCGCCAGCATGCGCTTCCTGGCGCGGTGCAGGCGCACCTTGACGGTGCTCGTCTTCACCTTCAATAACTCGGCAATTTCTTCCACCGAATTGTCTTCCAGTTCCTTGAGGGTCAGGATAAGGCGGTCGTCTTCCGGCGCCCGCTCCAGCAGCCTGGCCACGAAGTCCTTGAGGGTGATTTTCTCTCCGTGATCCAAGCCTTGCGACGCGGGGCTTTCCGCCTTGCGTTCCAGTTCGCGCGCGCTCTCTTCCGGCATCTCCGAGTAGTAGCTGAGGCGCGAGGCGC
>Ga0187781_10001035_pt1 | contig 20908 bp, 17 predicted proteins | sample 0715_SJ02_MP02_2_FD_132447 | JGI IMG/M metagenome (GOLD analysis project Ga0187781, IMG submission 132447) | Tropical peat soil microbial communities from peatlands in Department of Meta, Colombia - 0715_SJ02_MP02_20_MG | ecosystem: Environmental > Terrestrial > Soil > Wetlands > Peat | place... | reverse complement strand
GGGTAGCGAAGTCTGGAAGTGATAAACGCTGAAGGCATCTAAGCGTGAAGCACGCCCCGAGATAAGATCTCCCAAGGGAAAAAGGTGGTGAGCTACTCCACCGAGAACCCTATGAAGGGCCGCGGAAGACTACCGCGTTGATAGGCCAGAGGTGTAAGCGTGGTAACACGTTCAGCTTACTGGTCCTAATCGCCCGTTCGGCTTGGCCATAATCTCTACTGAACACACAAACGCAGGAGCATTTCGACGCCGCACTATTCAGAAACAGTGGCTAGTTGCCAGTGGCTCGCAGTTTTATTCTAGCCACCTCCCACTAGCCACTGTCTTTAAAGGTTTTCCGGCGATCATACCGGAGGGGTCACACCCGTTCCCATCCCGAACACGGAAGTTAAGCCCTCCAGGGCCGATGGTACTGCGTGGGTGACTGCGTGGGAGAGTAGGTCATCGCCGGGATTAAATCAGTCGACGGTCCACAGTTGACAGTCGAAAGCTAGGGGCGGGCCTTGTGCCCGCCCTTTTTGATTTTGGTGGGTTCATTCGTATATCCTTTCCTCCGAGAGGAGGTCCGCATGGCGACCAGCATCATCGGTGCGTCAGTGACAGCCTTTTGGGGCCTTGTTGTTTGGTTTGTCAAACTCATATTGCTTGAGCGCTAACAGTTCATGGACAAGATTGGAGGGGAGCCGATGAACAACCCGTATCTCATGATCCGGTTGGATCGCCTGACTGGTGCGGTGCATGCCTTCAATTGGGCAGGGTGGGTGAAGATAAAGCCCCACTCAGGATATCCGGGGACAGAAACCCCGAAGTAGAGCGCCACGGCTCGCCCTGTCGGCAACCATTCGCCGACAGGCGCCGGGCGGACCCGCTTAAGGGAAGGGGGCTAACATGGCAGGCACACAGCCGCGCCGCGTAACGGTGGGGGAATTGGTGGCGGAGGAATTGGACGCGGAGGCAAACCGAATGCCTCCGAGTTACAAAGATCTAGCCCACACTCTGCGGCGGTCGGCAGCGTTTATGCGGCGGGAGGGCAGCAAGAAGCTCGTCCGCGTCTGGGAGGACCCGGACCGACAGACCCAGCGGCGCACAGCTATTCGCTAACTGTGCGGCTCACTGTCTTGGGGACTCAGCTATCTAAGGGAAGGCGTGGGAACCAGGGAGCAAGGGAGCATCCACACAACCGGAGGGCCGCTGCCATGATTATCCGATGGGTAGACTACAAATGTCCCTTCTGCGGAAAGACGGTCAAGGTCTCAGTCATAAAGAAACTCAACCTCGGTCCGGAGATCTCCCACTGTCAGTATTGCGGAGCGAAGTATCGCACCGGCCAACAGGAGTGGGATCACCTTCCACCCTCAAAGCGCTTCGAGTATTTTTTCACCGAGGATGTTGTAGGTGCGCTCTTGGCACCGGGACCCATAGGTTTCATCTGCGGGTACTACGCCTGGGATTCTCCAAACCGCTCGCTACCTGCGGGGTTCGCTCTGCTCGCGCTGTGTAGCTTGCCAGGGCTCATTTACGTCGGGTTCGCCTGGGCGGGCAAGGTCCGGCAGATCAAACTCTCCCTTAAAAGGTGCCCCGAGCGAAACGCCCTGGTCGGCCCCAACTCGATTTTGCCCTGGAGGCGAACCTTCTAGACGCTCGGATCGAAAGGGATGTCCTACGAGGGCAGCCGAGGGAGGGGCGTAAAATGAGCTTCGTCGTGATCGGCACACAGCATGAGTTCCAAGGTCGGGAAGCGGGTTTCGAAGGAATGCTACGAGCGCTTCTGGATCAGCGCTGGATCGAGCCGCTCACGGCCATCGCCGAGGAATTTGACGAGGCCATCGGGGACTCTTCCGTGGCCCAGCGACTTGCCTTCGAACGCCACCTGTGTTGGTGCAACGTTGATATGACCAGGCGGGAGAAGCAAGACGCGGGCATTCTGCAAGAGCAAGACGAGCGCTTGGAGAGGCAGAAAGATGGAAATACCTACCGCGTGCCTTCCGACGATGTAAGAGAGAATTGGTGGGTTGAAAAGTTAGTAAGATCCTGCGCTGGCACCACGCTGGTGATCTGCGGGTACCTTCACTTCGAACCCCTGGTGCAGAAGCTTGGCGCGAAAGGACACCGCGTTTATGATAGGCGCGTTTATCTCTCGACCGTGCCGACGATCGTTTCGGCGGAGGACCGAACGTCAACCTCCGGCACCCCTGGCCCCTCCCGGTCGCACCTGGAAGCAGGTAGCGATAGTCAACGGTAGCCACGGTCGCCCGCTTTTGCAACCGTGGGGTTTCGGTCGGGGACGAACCTACGGTCAGGAAGGCGCCGGCCGTGGCTGCCAAAGGCGGCTCTTCCGGCGATCATACCGGAGGGGTCACACCCGTTCCCATCCCGAACACGGTAGTTAAGCCCTCCAGGGCCGATGGTACTGCGTGGGTGACTGCGTGGGAGAGTAGGTCGTTGCCGGGATAAATTCGAAGCGAAAGCGGCCCAGCCCAAGGCTGGGCCGTTTTGCTTTTTGGGGCGCCTGACCGCTGCCCGACCCGCTACTACCCCCGCCACTGCCGGCCACTGGCAGTTCGATGTAGGACGTTGCGTCCTTCGAGAAATACACCCGCTGAGTTGCCTTCTGATAATCAGCCGATTCTGCGTTGAAGATATTGGGCACGAACTTCTGCGGATTGCGATCGATCAGCGGAAACCAGGTGCTCTGCACCTGGACCATGATGCGGTGGCCCTTGAGGAACACGTGATTGTTGGTATGCAGGTCGATCGTGAACGGAGTCACGCGATTCGGCACCAGCGCCTCGGGCTTCTCGAAGCTGTCATGGAAGCGACCCCGAAACACTTCATCCGCGATCATGAGCTGCCAACCTGCGAGCTTTGGATCCTCTTTGTAGTTCTCCGGATATACGTCAATCAGCTTCACGATCCAATCACTGTCGGTGCCCGTAGTGGAAGCGTAAAGATGGGCTACGATGTCTCCGATGACGGCGACATCACTCTCGAGCGTATCGGTTTCGAAGGCAGCCACATCGGGGCGCAGGTAGACGAAGCGCTGATCTTCGAGGAGCCAGACCGGCCAGCCGGGCCCGGGATAGGTCGGGCTGATCGGGCGATGGCGATAGGGTACCGGATGTGCCGGATCGGAGAGGTAGCTCGTGAATCCTTCGCCTTCGCTCGACGCTGGCGGATCAAACGAGAGCCGGCCTTTGTCGTGGAAGTATAGCTTGCGCTCAATCACGCCTTGCCGCGGCGGCCAAGCGTCGTAATTCTGCCAGCGATCCGTCCCGGTCTGAAACGTGATCGCCTCGCGGAGCGGCAGGCTCCCTTTGCCTTTGAGCCAGTAGGCGAACCAGGGCGCCTGGATTTTCGAGCGGAAATAGGCCGACGTGTCGCTCCCGAAATCGATGTTGCCGAGAGAACGGCCTTTCCCGCCAGCCCAGCCTCCGTGGTTCCACGGCCCGACGGCCAGATAATTCAGGTGACCGGTGTCGTGCTTCTCGAGCAGTTCGTAAATCTTCACCGGTCCGTAGAAGTCCTCCTGGTCCCACCATCCCGCAACGTTCAGATCGGGCACCGTCAGCTTCAGGTTTTCGAGGTAAGTTCGGAAGACCTGTTTGTGCCAGAAGCTGTCGTAGTTGGGATGATTCACAAAATCGTTCCAGGTCGGCAGCTCGCCGTGCAGGTAAAGCCGGTTCGCGTTGGAAAGCGGACCGAGATCGTTCAGATACCAATCGAAAGTGTCGTTCTTGGAGAACTCGAAGTGGAAATTCTCCTTCGAGCTCTCCATCAGGGCGGCGTACTCGAAGCCGTAACTCAGCCGAAAGGCGCCGTTGTGATGAAAATCGTCGCCCAGGAACATGTCGGCAGGTGAGGCCTGCTCCGAGACGGCTTTGAGCGCGGGATGGGGCTCGAGCAGCGCCATAGTGGTCAGCCAGCCTCCGTAGGAGATGCCCGCTTCGCCCACGCGCCCGTTGTTGTTGGGGACATTCTTCACCAGCCAGTCGACGGTGTCGTAGGTGTCCGTGCCCTCGTCAATGCTTTTGGGGTCGGACTTATCGCGCGGGTCGCGCTGCATCACAAACTGGCCTTCCGACTTGTAACGTCCCCGGATGTCCTGGAAGGCGAAGATATAGCCGTCGGGGAACATCTCGGTGTAGAGGCCGAGCAGGGTGCTGAAGCCTTTCTCATTGTCGTCAAGGCCATAAGGCGTGCGCGTGAGGAAGATGGGCAACGGCTCGCTGGCGCTCTTGGGAATATAGATCTCGGTATGCAGCTTCACTCCGTCACGCGCTGGAATCATGACGTCGCGCTTTTCGAAGATCTGGCTGTAATCAGGAGGCGGCGAGGGTTTTTCGATCCGCCTGAGCTTCAGCGGCTGTGACGACCCGCCTCGAGGCGAGGTACCGTCGATCTCGGAGCCATCCGCGCTGAGCGTCCCCTCGTAGCTGGTGTGAGTTGTCTCGATATTCACCTGCAGCGTGGAAGCCTCGAAAACGACGGATCTAAGCGGCATTCCCGACAGATTCTCATCAGGGCTGTCCACGGTTCCGGAATAGCCGCCCTCACTGTTCTGCGCGATATGAAAGACGATGCGAAGGCTGGCGCCGCCCACATCGAGATTGCACTGCCAGTCGCCGACCGGTGAGATGGTGGACTGACCGAGGGAAACCTGGCCTGGAGGCGAGAAGATGAAAGCGATCACCAGCACGGCCACGGCGGCGACCCAGTTCGACGGCCTTCCTGGTATCGATCGGGTGGTGTTGTGTCTGCGCATTGAAAGCTCCCTTCGATTTTCCCGGCGTCCGGGTGTCCTGACTCGACGCAGGCGCTCCCGCAGCCACCCCTGCTGAAGGCCCTAAAAGGGGCTAGATGTCAAATCAGCCGTCATGAAGCGTCGCAGTAACTTAACAGAATTTTGACAGATTTTTTACAAAACGCTCCGCAAATAAGCGTCTAAGCCTCACGGGTGGATTGTATGCAGCCGGTCTGTTCATCGGCCGGCGCCGCCAGCATTGTAATCTTCGCAAGACCGCCAAGGAAGGGGAATGAGTGTGGGTAGCCTGCCATCTGTCGCCAGGGGCGACGTGGTACCGGAGGGCCATCTGATCGCTCGTGCACAAGCTGGAGATGAATCTGCTTTCGCCGCGATCTTTGAGCGCCATAAGCATCACGTCTACGCCATCTGTCTGCGGATGACGCGGATTGCTTCCGATGCCGAGGACCTCACCCAGGAGGTCTTCCTGCTGCTTTTTCGCAAGATTGCACTGTTTCGGGGCGACTCCGCCTTTTCAACCTGGCTATACCGTCTCACCGTCAATGTTGCGCTCTCCCAGTTGCGCAAGCAGAGCCCAAGGCTGACAGCGCTGGAGACGGAAGACGTCGAAGGCGAGTTCGTTCACCCGGAGATAGGAGCCCCCGACCCGCGCCTCGATCGTTGCCTCGATCGGCTGATTCTGGAGCAGGCAATCCTGCATTTGGCGCCATCCTATCGGGCGGCATTCGCGCTCTATGAGCTCCACGGTTACGCGCACAAAGAAATAGCTGAAATCATGAATTGGTCGGTCGGCAATTCCAAATCGCAACTTCACAAGGCGCGCCGGAAGCTCCGCGCCTTGCTGTCAGGGCGGACCCGGACGGCGTCCGCGACGGTGAAGTTGTTCGGCAGGCGCAAATCCACGCCGGCGGGCCGCTCGCCAGCAGCTAGGCCTTACCGCGACAGATATGGCTTGAGGAGGGCTCTCGCCCCTGCGGGGGTATGATCGGGGAGCTGAAGTGCCGTTCTCGCAGGCCAATGTCCGAGTTGCCTGGCACCGCAAGGCAACAAGCGTTGTCACACGACATCGCGTTTGCACCTTCCCATTCGAATGCTCCGTCATCTGCGCGCTCGGACACCACAAAAATGAAGGGCATGCCCGTGGTCGAACCCGCTGGCGGCAGCGTGCCGGCCGCCACCCCGTGGAATCGGAAGTAACAACCGTTCAGGCTACTGGCAGCAGGCCAGAAAAGCTCGTACAATAGGAGATCGGTTTGGGAAAGCCCCCAAGGACCCTCAAGATCTCTTGGCACCTCGGTGCGGCAGTCGGCTTCTCAGAAAAAAAGACTCAATTCTTCGCTTTTAAATACAGGAGAGAGAATGCGGCAATTGAAAATAATGTTTGGCTTCGTACTGTTCACGCTCGTCATCGTCCCCTCAATACATGCGCAGATGATGGAAGAGGTGGTTCCGGGGGAGGTTCGAGTATTCCAAGTCAAACTCCGTCATAAAGGCGCAGCTCCAGGGTTCACTCCCTTCCTAGTAATCGTGAGGCCGGAGGATAAGGTCCGGCTCGTGGTAACGTCCGTCGACAAGAACTGTAACTTTGAGATCAAAGACTTGCATGTGCACCAGAAGCTCAAGAAGGGCGTGGCCACCGATATCAACTTCACGGTTCCTGACGAGGGCAAGTTTGACTTCGTCTGTTCAAGCGGGATGGTGAAGCATGAGTTGCACCGCGTAGTTAAAGGCACCCTGGTCGTTAAAAAGGCGCCCTCGGTAGCGCCGCCTGCCGCCAACGGCGGCGCGTAGCGGAAATCTGCGATCGCGGTATCGCGGCGGCCGGGTCAAGCGTCTTGGGCTTGAAGCGGAACCGGCCCGCCTCAGGATCAGAAAATCTCAAAACGCTCGTGGTGGACGGTTGGATCGCTCTTAATCACCACATCCTTGCCTGTAAGCGATTCGAGTTCGGCGGTGAGGACTCCTTCGCGCGACTTGAGCGCGCGCGCCACTTCCGGATTCACGCGCAGCGTGAGCGTATTGCCCTCAATTTCACGTGACATCCTCTTGGCTTCTTCCATGATCTCATAGCAGACAGTGGACACGGACTTGATCCAGCCTGAACCCGTGCAGTAAGGACACTGCTCGGAGAGAGTCCGTTCCAGGGATTGCTTCACACGCTTGCGCGTGAGCGCCACCAGGCCGAATTCGTTAAAGGAGAGAATCTTGGTGGGAGCGCGGTCCTTACGCAGCGCTTCCTCGAGCGCCTGCACCACCTTCGCACGGTTGCGGCGGTCGTCCATGTCGATGAAGTCAATCACGACAATGCCGCCCAGGTCGCGCAGGCGCACTTGCCGCACAATCTCTTTCACCGCGTCGATATTGGTCTTGACAATGGTGTCCTCCAGGCGATTTGTCTTGCCCACGTACTTGCCCGTGTTCACGTCAATGGCGACCAGGGCTTCCGTCTGATTGATAACAATGTAGCCGCCGGACTTCAGCCAGACCTTGGGTTTGAGGGCCTTGTCGATCTCGCTCTGGATCCCGAACTCCTCAAACAGGGGCTCATCCTTCGTGTATAACTTGACGTGCCCGACCAGCGACGGCTGGAAGCGGTGGACGAAATCGAGCACATTCTGGTACTCCACTTCATTGTCCACGCGCACGCTCTTGAAATCAGGGGACAGAATGTCGCGCAGGATACGCTCCACCAGGGTCAGGTCGCGGTGAATCAGGGCAGGCGCCTTGCTCCGTTCCGTGCGCTCCCGGATCTCGTGCCAAAGCCTGGCGAGAAACGCCAGGTCCGCCCTCAGTTCCTCCTCGCTGCGCCCGGCGGCGGCGGTGCGTACGATGATGCCGCCCGCCAGAGAGCCGCGGTGCTCAAGAATGATGTTCCGCAGCCTTAAGCGCTCTTCTTCGGTTCCGATCTTGCGCGAAACGCCGATGTGATGGATGGTCGGCATAAACACAAGGTAACGTCCCGGAAGGGCGATGTGGGACGTGATCCGGGCGCCCTTGGTCCCCAGGGGTTCCTTTGCGATTTGCACAAGGATCTCCTGGCCCTCCTTCAGGACCTCGTTGATCTGGACCGGTTGCTCATTTCCGGCACGCGGGAAATCCGAACGCCGGCCGTGACCTTCCGGACGCGGCCCTCGGTTCCCGAACCGCCCGCGTCCCCGGCGTCCCCGCCTCGGCGCGAAGCGCGGACGCTGATGTTGGTCGCGCATTGTGTAAGAGCGCCCGCCAGGCACTTCGGAGGTTCCGCCTTCGGGTGGTTGCAGAGAACCGTCGTTTTCGCTCCCTGGGGCAATGTCAGTCGCATCCTCGGGGAGCTCGTGCAAGGCCTCTTCGCCAGCTTCGGCAGCCTGGCTCGCATCCAGCGTAAGGTCTGTTTCCGAAGCCTCAACCTCAAGGTCCTCGAGTTCAACGGCGCCGGCAAATCCCTCAGCGCTGTGCTCTTCGGTCAAGAGCACTTCGGGTTCTTCCGCGTCAACCAGAGCGGGCGCAGCCGGCGCCCCCAGCGCGTCAGTACCCGCTGTTTCCGCCGCTTCGCTTTCCATAGTCTGTGTCGCCAATCCGTGGGAAGGCGCATCTGGCTCGACGGGCAACGGCGCGACGCGAAAGTTCCCGGCAAGCAATTCGTCCTCGAGCCGCTCCGACGCCGAAGGTATCGAGGTCGCGGACCCTTCAGGGGCGGCCGCGATTTCACCGGAAGCCGCCTCAACTCCTTCCGACTGCGCGCCGATCCCCTTGGTCTCACCGCCGTCGGCCGACAAAGCTTCGGCCTCGGTAGAGGTGCCCGACGCCTGGACGTCGCCTTCCGGCTGCTTTTCCGCCACAGACGCCGCATTGTCGGGCTCCAGTGGGCTCACCGAGCGTGCCGGAGTTTCCGCGCTCGTTTGGGCGTACTTGGCAAGCGATTCTCCCGGCAGGACCTCGAAGCCAGTCGACGAAGGCTCGGAAGACGGCGGCGGTGCAGGACGCCGATCAGGCTCCCGGTCCCGAAACGGCTGCCTGCCAAATTTGCCGCGGCCGCGACGTCGGCGACGTCCGCGCCCACCGGGCGAATCCTGCCAGGGACGGTTCGACTGCTGCTGATTGCGAGATTCCGACGGTGGCGAAGGCGCCGCCGGGGACGCCGGCACAGATTCCGGCTCGGTTGCCGGTACGGTGGAACCTGCGACTTCATCGCGTGGCTGTTCGGCAGCCTCCGCGCCGGCTTCAACCCCACCAGCTGGTTCGGCGGTTTCCCTGCCTGACGGCTCGACTGCCTGGGTCACCTCGGCAGGCTGGGCCTCAGCAGCAGTAAACTTGCTGACCCGCGTCTCGGCATCGGTCACTACCCGGTCGTATTCGTCGGAATCTTCGAAGAAATCAGAAACGTAAAGGAAGGCGTCGCGTTCGAGGCCGATATCGACAAATGCCGACTGCATGCCGGGCAACACCCGGCTCACGCGGCCCTTGTAGATACCGCCGACCAGTCCCACGTCGGTGTCGCGCTGATAGAAAACCTCCACCAGGCTGTCGTCTTCGACAACGGCCACCTTCGTCTCGTGCGGAGACGAGGCTATGAACAACTCCTTGGGCATCGGGAACTCCTCTGGCAAGGACCGAAAGCTGATCAACCTCGTTGAGCGTGCGCGGCTCGGGGATTTGAGCCGCTACACCGCCTCCTTTCGAGGGACCCGCGCTTCCGTCCTCAACAGATCGCTGTCCGGCGCTCAGGCGCAACGGAACCGCGATCCGGCCAACATGATCTTGGGTCACTTTGGCAGCCGTCCAACAGCCGTCCGGGCTGACCTGGCCCTCTTGAAATCAACCGGCGGATCACGCCGGGCCTGCAAGCAACCTCGAGTCGAAGCTAATTTACGAAACGGCGTCGTTTCACGCTCAACGCCAGACCCAATCCGATGAACGTCGCGAACACTGACGATCCGCCCTGACTCATCAGCGGCAGCGGAATGCCTGTGATCGGCAGCCAGCCGATCATCATACCAATATTGACGGCCACCTGGAAGAACAGCACGGCCGCCAAGCCCGCAACAAGGAAGCCGCCTGCGCGGTCCGGAGCCCACTGAGCCCCGTCGAGCAAGCGCAGTAACAGAATAAGATACAGCAAAAGAACCACAGCCGTTCCGGCGAAACCCTGCTCCTCAGCAAACGAAGCGAAGATGAAGTCCGCGTGCGAAACCGGAACGAACCCTAACTGGCTCTGCGTGCCGTGGCCAAGCCCCTTACCCCAAAGACCACCCGAGCCCACGGCGATTTTCGATTGCGTAACCTGATAGCTTGAGCTTCGGGAATTCTCAGAGGGATGAACGAAGCTCATCACCCGGTCCCGTTGGTAGGGGAGCATAAAGTGCCACGCGACCGGTAACAGAGCCAGGCTCAGCAGTCCCAGTGCCACAACCTGTCGGGCCCTGATACCGGCAAGTATGATGCCAGCAACGACGATCGCCAGATACGTCAGTGCCGTTCCCAGATCGGGCTCAAGAGCGACCAGCGCCGCTGGTAGCCCGCCGGCAGCGCCCAATACCGCCAAATCCTTCCAGCCCACCGGCCTGGCGGGGCGCCGGCCAAGGTAGAACGCACCCCCGATTATTATAACCACCTTAATGAGTTCAGACATTTGCAGACTCTGGCCGCCGATGCTGAGCCAGCGATGCGTCTTCGCCACCGTGCTTCCCACGAGCAGCACGCCAGCCAGCGCGACAAGCCCGCCAATATAGAGCGCCGGCGCATGCTCCACGACGCGATGGTAGTCGATCTGGCTGGTCAGCAGCGCCGCCAGCAGGCCCACGAGCACCCAATCGAGCTGCTTGCGATACTCGCCGGCCAGCGCTGAATGGACCGTTGTGCTGTAAATCTGCACCACGCCCAGGCAGGCGATCGCCACGGCAACAAGGAGCAGCAGCCAATCCAAGTCCCGAAAGCTGAAGCCTCTGCGCATCATCGACAATCACCATTATACCGCTCTCCACGGCAGGCGGCACTGATCTCGCTCCGCGGGCGGCTCCCCCTGAACGCCCCTCGCTGGACAGGCGGGCGGTGTCCAACTATGATCGGCGTCTATGAGCAGACAGCCCTCGACTCCTGCTTTTGATCCCGGGTTCACGCAGCAATACCGCAGCGGGCTGCGGCGCGTGATCAACCCCGACGGACAATTCAACGTTCACCGCCGCGGCACAACCTGGCGCGACGTGCATCCCTACCTCTACATGCTGAACGCCCCGTGGCGCGTATTCATGGCGCTCATTCTCGCCGCCTACCTCGTCACGAACCTCATTTTTGCGTGCATCTACTACTATGGCGTCGGAATTGAACACCTGCGCGGTTCGGAAGCCGCCACCCCGTTGGCGCGCTTTCTGAATGCGTTCTTCTTCAGCGCTCACACGCTCACCACCGTCGGCTACGGGAACATCTGGCCGGACGGCGTCTTCGCCAACTCCATGGCGGCCCTCGAAGCCCTGCTTGGCCTGCTGGCCTTCGCCTTAGCCACCGGACTGGTGTTTGGACGCTTTTCGCGGCCCGCGGCGCGCATCGCCTTCAGCAGACAAATGGTGGTGGCGCCTTATCAGGATGGCACCGCGCTGCAGTTCCGCGTCGCCAATCGCCGCTCCAACAACCTGATGGAGCTCGAAGCTCTCGTGCTCCTGATGACGGTCGAGCGCACCGATGGCGGACCCCTTCGCAAGTACTTCCCGCTCAGTCTCGAGCGCGCCAAGGTTCAGTTCTTGCCCCTGACCTGGACCGTCGTTCATCCCATCACCGAGTCGAGCCCGATGTGGGGCAAGACCGCGCAGGACCTTGCGAGGATCGAAGCGGAGTTTCTGATTCTGATCAAAGCATTTGACGACACATTCTTCCAGACGGTCCACACGCGTTACTCGTATCGCCACGAGGAACTGACCTGGGGCGCGCGCTTTGCCCCGAGCTTCGAGGTGGATGAGCATGGCCACATGGTGCTCGACCTCGCGCGCTTGAGCGAACTGCTGCCCACCGGCGCACCCAATCCAAACCCCGTGTTGACCGCAGGCTGATGAAACCAATTCCTGCCGAGTACGCTTCTCGTCGAGATCCTGGTCGCGCGCGGATCATGCTGGTTGGCCTTGGAGACCTCGGGTCCGCGGTGCTGGAGTTTCTGGCGCGAGAACCCGGCGTCGGCCCGATCCTCGTGGCGAGCCGCAATGCCGCACGAGGCGAGCGCCGGGTGAACCTGGCTCGCGCCGGAGCCACTGCTCAGGGCTTCACTCCGTCCATACGCTTCACACCTCTCGATCTCGATCAGCCGGGCCAGCTAAGCGCGCTGGTCGCGCGAGAGCAGCCTGACATCATCCTGAGCACGGCCACGCGGCAAACGTGGTGGCTTGCGGACCTGCTGCCGCCGGAGTCCGCGGCGCAGTTGCGCCGGGCGCGATTCGGCGTCTGGCTGCCGCTGCACTTGGGTTTAACGCTCAAGCTGATGAGGGAGCTGCGCACTGCCGGCTGCCGCGGCATCAGCCTTACTGCGCCGTTTCCCGATGTGGTGAACGTGGTGCTTGACAGGATTGGCCTCGCGCCGGACTGCGGCGTGGGCAACGTGGAGGAGATCGCCACCAAGGTGCGCCTGATGGCCGCGCGCAATCTTGGGGAGCCCATTGAGGACGTTCGTGTGATGCTGGTGGCGCATCACGCGCTGGTTTCAGCCGCGTTCGAAGGGACAGATGGGCCTCTGCCGCCTTACTTCCTGCGCGTCTTCTGCCGCGATCAGGAGGTAACGGAGGCCGCAGGCGGCGAGCAATTGCTGCGAATTGGATACACGCTGCCGCCGGGACCAGCCATCAACTTCCTCACGGCTGGCTGCACGGTGCGATTGATCCGGGCGCTTGGTCACGATGCGGAAACGGCTCTGCATGCCCCGGCACCCGCCGGACTGGCGGGAGGGTATCCGTTGCTCGTAAGCATGGGTGGCATTCGTCTGGCGCCCATCGAAGGACTCACGCATGAACAGGCCGTCGCGATCAACGAGGCCAACCATAGCTTCGATGGTATCGAGGGGATCGAATCAGACGGCACAGTGGTATTCTGCCAGCAGGATGCGGAGGTCCTGCGCGAAGCCTTGGGTTACGACGCAGTCCGCCTGAGGCTGCAGGACGCGGACGGTCATGCCGGAGAATTGGCAGCGAAACTGCGTGAATTCGCGCGCAGGGCCGGCGTGGACCTCGATCGGGCATGGCAAGCAGCGCGCTTGTCTTGAGTCGCTAAATCTGGCTTTGTGAGCTGAAACACAGTGGCAGCCCGATACGTACCCCATTATGTTGACCAGACCGGTGAAAATTGTGGAGGGATCAATGCGAACGAAGACTCTGATTGCAGTCTGTCTGCTGGCGATGTGCGCGGGTGTGATTCCTGCTGTCGCCCAGACTCCTCAAGGTCAGGCCGGCACGGCCCCGGCCACCCAGGCGAAGCCATCTGCGGACCAGGCGGCTGCGGCCACCTCATCGGCGCCTCTGCCGACAGTAGACCAAATAATCGACAAGTTCGTACAGGCCTCGGGAGGCAAGGACGCCTGGGAGAAGCTGACGACTCAGGTTTCGAAGGGCACATTCGAGCTCGAGGGGATGGGAAGCGGCACCCAGGAAATCTATGCGAAGGCACCCAACAAGGTCCTATTTCTTACCGACCTGGGGTCGTTCGGCCTCGTGAAACGCGCTTTCAATGGCACCACCGGCTGGCAGGATAACCCCCAGACGGGACTTGTTGACCTCAGCGGCGATGAACTGGCGACCGCGAAAATCGAAGCTGACTTCTATCGCGCCATCAAGCTGAAAGAGCTTTACCCCAAGATGACCGTCAAGAGCAAAGAGAAAGTGGACGGTCATGACGCCTACGTCGTGGAAGCCGTCCCGGCCGCCGGCCCGACCGTTACCATGTCTTTCGACGCCGATTCAGGCTTGATGGTCCGCACCCAAGCCGAAGTGGAAGGCCCGATGGGCAAAGCGGACGTCGACACGACACTCAGCGATTATCGCGATGTGGACGGCGTGAAAGTGCCGTTCATGATCCACTCCGACATGGGCCAGTTCGCTTTCACAATCAAGCTGACCGAAGTGAAGCACAACGTACCCGTCGACGACGCCATGTTTGACAAGCCGGCCGCGCCGCCGGCAACGCAGTAGCGGACGCTAACCGCTGAGACGCAGAGGGAAGGCGAGCTTGAAGATGCCGGCCGCTCTCCGCGTCTCAGTGTCTCTGTGGTTCGAGTTCGAGCGGAATACGAGGCACCTAGCGGCCGTCGTGGTGTTCCGTCCGCCCCTGCGCGATGTCGACGGCGTGCGGCAGGAGATCGATCACTGCTTCGAGCGATTCGCGAGCCCCGCGCGTGCTGCCAGGCAGATTGATGATCAGCCGGCCGTTGCGCAGCCCGCTCAAGCCGCGCGAAAGCACGGCCCGGCGATTCTTCTTGAAGCCTTCGGCGCGCATTAACTCGGCGAATCCGGGAATCTCGCGCTCGATCACGGCGCGAGTGGCCTCGGGCGTCACGTCGCGGGGACTCAGACCTGTTCCGCCAACCGTGAAGACGGCGTCGCATTCGGGCGAGAAGGTCCACTCGCGCAATCGCTCGCTGATGGCGTCGATATCGTCGGGCAGGATTTCGAGGGCGGCAACCGTCCAGCCGCGCGCCTCCAGAATTTCTTTGACCGCAGCGCCGGCCTCGTCCTGACGCCGTCCGGCCGCCGTCGAATCACTTAGAACGAGAATCTTTGCCTGCATGGCGATAGTGTTCGCTTCTGCCGCCCGCCTTCTCAACCAGGTGCAGCCCGGTGATTTCGATGCCGTGATCGAGCGCCTTGCACATGTCGTAAACCGTGAGCGCAGCCACAGCCGCCGCCGTCAGCGCCTCCATCTCGACGCCCGTCGGACCCGTGGTGCGCACCAGTGATTCGATGTGCACGCCCTCGACCGAGAATTTGGCTTGCACATCGATGTGAGTGAGCAGCAGCGGGTGACACATGGGAATGAGCTCGGAGGTCCGCTTGGCGGCCGCGATCCCGGCCACGCGTGCGACTTCAAGCGGATTGCCTTTGGGGTTGCTGCGCACGGCACGTCGTGTGCGGGCGTTCATGCGCACGAGCGCCGAAGCTCGCGCGAAACGCATCGTCTCCGGCTTGGACGACACATCCACCATGCGTGCGCGGCCTTTCTCGTCGTAATGGCTTAATCCCTTTCTCAATCCGATCACCACGACTTGGGCAGCACATCAACCCAGTCTCCGGTCGCAACTGCGGTCTGATCCGGACGTAGCACAAGAAAGCAATTCGCCTCGGCCAGGCCCACCAGATCGCCGGAACCTTGCCAGCCCACCAGCTCAACCACCGGATCCGCGGCGCTCGAATCGCGCGTCACTCGCGCCGGCATGAAGAGGCTCAGCCCGGTCTTTTGCTGCACTGGCTTTGCAAGCCGGGCCTTCAGGAATACCGCAGGCTGAAAGTCCGCGCCGCCCAGAAGGGCGATGGCGGGACGCACAAACAGCTCGAAGGTAACGAACGTCGAAACCGGATTGCCAGGCAAGCCGAAGAAGAACCGATCGCGCGCCCGCCCGAACGCCAATGGCTTGCCTGGGCGGATAGCCACACCCTGCACGTAGAACTCGGCGCCCAGGTCCGCGAGAATCTCGGCCACGAAGTCGTATTTGCCGACGGAGATTCCCCCGCTCAGCACCAGAAAATCACAACCGAGGCCTTGCTCGATTAATGCTCGCAGCGCGTCTTTGCGATCGGGCGCGATTCCAAGCAGGCAGGGAACGCCGCCGGCGGCCTCCACTTGCGCCGCGAGTGCCTGCGCGTTGCTGTTGCGGATCTCGAACCAGGCGGGCTGCTGCTCGATGGGCACAACTTCGTCGCCCGTAGGGAGAATCGCCACTCGCGGCCGCGCGAAAACGCTGAGCGAAGCGCGTCCCAGGGCAGCGGCGAGTCCGATTTCCCCGGGACCGAGGCGGCGGCCCGCCGGAAGCACCCGAGAGCCCGCGGGAGCCTCGCTGGCGCGGCACACCACATTCTCGAGCCTCCGCACCGAGCGCGAAATCTCTACGCGACGAGCGACGTTCGCGGACCCGTCGCCCTCAAGTTCGCGCGTGTACTCGACCATAACCACGGCATCCGTGCCGTCGGGCAACGGGGCGCCGGTCATGATCTCGACAGCGCAACCGGGGCCAACGGCGGAGGTGAATGGACTGCCTGCGCGCGCCATGCCGAGAACTTCCAGAACGGCCGGAACCCCGGCAACGTCAGCGGCCCGCACGGCAAAACCGTCGCGCGTCGAGCGATGAAAGGGCGGGTAGTCGCGATCGGCGTGCAGATCCTCGGCGAGGACACGTCCCCGGGACGCTCCGAGAGGAACGGACTCGACCGGCGGATTGCCTTCGGCCGCGACCTTCTCCCGGATCTTCGCGCTAATCGTGGCAAGCGCCGCTTCGAAGCTCAGCATGGCGACTTGGGACCGGCAGCACGGCTAATCCGCCGGAACAAAGGACGTGTCCGTCCAGATCGTCTGGTGGCGCTCGGGTCCGGTCGAAATCATCGCGATGGGTACCCCGACCTCAGCGGAGATGAACTGCAGGTACTCACGGGCCCGCAAGGGAAGCTCGTCATGGTTCTGCAGGCCAAAGGTCGGCTGCTGCCATCCGGGAAGCGAAATGTATCGCACCTTCAGCCGTTCCACTCCAGACACGTCCGCCGGGAAGCTGTCCAGGCGGTTGCCGTCGAGCTCGTATTGCACGCCGACCGGGATCTCCGCCAGATGGTCGAGAATATCGAGCTTCGTGATCACCAGATGGCTGAGGTAATTCAGGCGCGCGGCGTAGCGCCCAGCGGGCACATCAAACCAGCCGCAGCGGCGCGGGCGGCCCGTGACGGCGCCGTATTCCCCGCCGCGCTCGCGGAGCTTGTCGGCATCGTCTTCGCCAGCCTCCGTCGGAAACGGTCCGCTCCCCACGCGAGTAGCGTACGCCTTGGAGACGCCGATGACTTTGCCCAGGCGAGTGGGTCCGACGCCGGTCCCGATGGCGGCACCGCCAGCCGCGGCGCTGGAGGACGTGACGAAGGGATAGGTGCCGTGGTCGATGTCCAGCATTGTGCCCTGCGCGCCCTCGAACAGCACACGATGTCCGTGGTCCAGCGCGTTATTCAAGTACGCCGAGACGTCCGTGAGCCGCGGCACGATCGCTGACGCAGTCTTCAGATAGCGGTCCACCCAGGCGCCGTCGTCGTGCTCGCTTCCAAAGAGGGCTGCCGCGAGCTGATTCTTCTCCTTCATCATCTCCAGGCAACGGGCCCGGAAGCTCGACGGGTAGCGCAAATCGCAGGTCCGCAGCCCGCGGCGGCTCGCCTTGTCCTCATAAGTCGGACCGATGCCCTTGGAGGTTGTGCCGATCCGATCGCCGCCTCGAGCGGCCTCGGCCGCGATCTCATGGCTGCGGTGCCAGGGCAGAATCAGATGCGCCCGATCGCTGATGCGCAGCCGGGGACCCACCTCGACGCCTGCTTCTTCCAGGCACTGGATTTCGCGCGCCAGCACCTCGGGATCGATCACCACACCGTTTCCGATCACTGCGATGCGGTCGGGACGCACGGCGCCCACTGGCAGAAGTTGCAGCACGTGCTTGCGGCCGTCCGCGATCACCGTGTGACCGGCGTTGGCGCCTCCCTGGTAGCGGGCCACGATGTCGAAGTGCTCCGCAAGGGCGTCGACAACCTTGCCCTTGCCTTCGTCACCCCACTGTATGCCCACTACAACCGCAGCCTTGCTCATTATGAACTCCGGAACTCAGGGGTCGCGTACCACATTGTAACCTGAAATGGACGGCGGTCAGGGCAGGGATTGAGAAGCGATAAAACCGCGTCGAAGTCGAGGATGGAGCAGCGCCGGCGCGCCCCGTCCAGCCAGAACGAGGGCACCGGCATGTGCCTGGCTTCGAACAGCGCGGTCCGGTCATGGACCAGGCTTCGACGCAGTGTACTCAGAGGTGACGTTCGAGCAGCTTGACCAGCTCATCTTTGGACTTGACGCCGGTCAACTGCTCCGCAACCTGGCCGTCCTTGAAAAGCAGCAGCGCCGGAATACCGGTGATCCGGTAGCGCGTGGTGACGTTGAGGTTGTCATCCACGTTGACCTTGCCCACCACCGCACGGCCGTTGAACTGCTGCGCGACAGCTTCCACGGTCGGCGTTATGGCGCGACACGGCATGCACCAGGTCGCCCAGAAGTCTACCAGCACCGGCTTGTCAGACTTCAGCACCTGCTCGTCAAAATTCTGGTCCGTAAATTCAACCAAACCGTTTGCAGCCATTATCTTCTCCTTGACTTGGTCTCACCTGCCGAGCCCGATATTGAGTCGGGCTCAGTCGCTCGTAGCCCCGGCGTCCTCACCAAGGACGTCCGGCGTTGCGGACAGCGCATGAAGCGCCTTCACTCGATTGCCGTGCTTTTGAGCCGCGCCGGGACGGCAGGCTTAAGAGTCTGTGTGAAAACTGGACTTGCATTTCCAATTCTCACACAGGCTCTTAATGAGACTCCCTCCCTCCCGAAGCGTTTTCTCCCAGACGGCGGATCCTCGGCAGCCGCCATAGCAGCCGCCGAAACCATTAGATGCAGGTCCGGGCCCGAGGACGCAGTGACCGGAGTCACACCCGCGGCCCGCCGGCGGCCGCGGCTGGGACCAGCGACCGGTACACCTCAACGTACTCGAGGGCCGAGCGCGACCACGAAAAGTCCTTGCGCATGCCGTTCAGCATGATCCGAGCCCAGAGCCGCGGCCACCGATACGCTTCAAGCGCGCGGCTGACGGCGTCGAGCAGCGCCCTGCCGGTGTACTCGTGGAACTTGAAGCCGGTGCCCGAAGTGCCATCGAAGCCGTCGATGGTGTCGTCCAGGCCGCCGGTCGCCCGCACCACCGGCACGGTGCCGTATTTCAGACTGTACATCTGGTTCAGACCGCAGGGCTCGTAGCGTGAAGGCATCAGGAAGATGTCAGACCCAGCCTCGATCAGGTGCGCCAGCTCGTTGTCATAGGCGACCTTGACAAGGAACTTCCCCGGATGTTTCAACGCCAGGCGCTCGAACAGTTCCTCGTACTCGCGGGCGCCGGTGCCGAGCACCACCAGGTAGATGTCGAGTGCGGCCAGGCTCTCCGCGGCCTCCGCAAGCAGGTCGAAGCCCTTCTGGCGATCGAAACGCGAGACGATGCCGAGCACCGGCCGCGTCGTTACCGGTGACTCGACGCCCATCTTCTCAAGCAGGGCTCGCTTGCATTGCTTCTTGCCTTCCAGATTCTCAGGCGTGAAGTGTGCTGGAATCAAGTCGTCGGTCGCCGGATTCCACTGTTCGTAGTCGGCGCCGTTCAGGATGCCGCGTAGCCGTCCGGCGTTCTTCCGCAGCGCGCCTTCGAGTCCCACGCCGAACTCCGCGGTCTGGATCTCGCGCGCGTAGCGCGGGCTCACTGTGGTGAGCGCGCCGGCGAAGATGATTCCGCCTTTGAGCAGATTCACGCGATTGTAGTATTCGAGCGCTTCCGAATTGAAGAGGCTGTCGTCCAGCGAGATCTCCCTGAGCGCCGAGTGAGGAAAATCGCCGTGATACGCCACGTTGTGAATCGTGAAGACGGTGCGCGTATCGTAGAAGAAGAGGTCAGGCTTGTAATTCTTCTGCAGGTAGACGGGCACCAGCGCCGTTTGCCAGTCGTGACAGTGGATGATCTCGGGCGGCGGGCCCAGGCGCTTGATGAATTCGAGCGCCGCGAAGCAGAACCCGGCGAAGCGCAAGTGATTGTCAGGGTAATCCGCGCCCGTGGTCTTGTCCTGATACAATCCGTCACGGTCGAAAAACTCCGGACAATCGACCAGGAATGTGCGAACTCGCCCGGCCGCGTCCGCTTGCTCCGCGCGCTTCTCTGACGTCCTGGTTTGACCTGGGCCCTGCGCCTCGGGCCGCGATACTGCTGGGCTTGCGTCCTGGACGCTGGCAAAGCGAAAGCCCGCGCCCAGGGGCATGGTGACGCTCGCCCCCGCGCCGACGATCGCCCCCTGCGGAGTGGCGCGATAGCGTGGCAGAATGACGTCGACGTCGAGCCCGAGCGCGGTCAACGCGCGTGGCAGTGCGCCAACCACGTCCGCAAGCCCGCCCGTCTTGGAATAGGGGACGCCTTCCGGCGCCACGAATACGATGCGCAAGAGATCGACCGTGGAAAACTGAAAGACCGCGAAATCTCACGGTAGAGGAAGGCACCATGCCCTGTCAAGAACGGTGACGCCGGATTAGTTGCACTGATGGGCAATTACACGCGCGCCGGTGTCACATTGCGGCCAGTGCCGCTATTATTAGGTGTGCAGTTCTCCCGAGGTGAGTGTGCTTCGAATCGCGATCATCGGACTGGCGCAGACCGGCAAGACGACGCTCTTCCGCATCCTGGCGCGCGCTCACGGGGCGCAGGCGGAATCGTCGAAGACCGAGACCCACGTCGGCGTGGTGGCGGTGCCTGACGCGCGGCTCGACCGGCTTTCGGCAATGTTCAACCCTAAGAAGACGGTGCATGCTTCGATCGAGTATCTCGACGCGCCCGGCAGCGTGATCGATCTGCTGCGGGCGGGGGCGCGCGGCGCGGCCAGCATCAGGGAAGTGGACGCGCTGGCCCACGTGGTGCGCGCCTTTCACAACGATGCCGTGCCGCCGCCGGGCGGCGAAGTGAATCCGAAGAGTGATCTGGAGACCACCGACCTGGAGCTGATCCTCTCGGACCTCGCGGTGGTTGAGAAGCGCCTGGAGCGCCTCGCCAAGGACGTGAAGAAGCTGAAGAATCCGGCGCTGGAAAACGAATTCGCCGTGGTCGAGAAGTGCAAGGCGGCGCTCGAGCAGCAGGTTCCACTGCGCCAGCTCGAATTCTCGGAAGAAGAAAGCAAGCTCATTCGGGGTTTCACCTTCCTGTCCCTCAAGCCGATGGTCTACGTGCTGAATCTCGACGAAAGCGACGCCGCGCGCGCCGAGGCGGCGGACGAGTTCGCCTCCGAGATGGGCCTGGCGCGCAAGCCGCGCACTGCTGCGGTCGCCGTCTGCGGCAAGATCGAGTCGGAATTGGCCGAGCTGTCTGACGCTGAGGCAGCGGAATTCATGCAAAGCTACGGCCTGAAGGAGTCG
>Ga0187781_10001034_pt1 | contig 20919 bp, 14 predicted proteins | sample 0715_SJ02_MP02_2_FD_132447 | JGI IMG/M metagenome (GOLD analysis project Ga0187781, IMG submission 132447) | Tropical peat soil microbial communities from peatlands in Department of Meta, Colombia - 0715_SJ02_MP02_20_MG | ecosystem: Environmental > Terrestrial > Soil > Wetlands > Peat | place... | reverse complement strand
GCAGGATGTCGGGTCGCTTGGCGATGCATAGCGTGACCGCCACCTGTGCCTGCTGACCCACCGAGAGCTTGCCGACCCGCGCGTTGAGGGGGATGTCGAGGTCGCTCAGGTAGCTGCGGGCCGCAGAGTCGTCCCACCGCGGGTTCAGCTCTCGACCCATCCGCAGCATCTCTGACACCTTGAACGTCTTGTACAACGGTCGCTCCTGGTCGAGGTAGCCGATGCGGATGAGGGCATCCATGCTTCGGAGTCCGGGCGAAGTGCCGAACACGGCGATGTCTCCGGTCGTCGGCCGAGTGATCCCGGCGGCCATGCGCAACAGCGTCGACTTACCGGCACCGTTCGGACCGACCAGAGCAGCGACCCGGCCCTTCGGCAACGAGAAGGTGCAGTTCCTCAAGCCCCACTTCGTCCCGTAGCGCTTGCCAAGACCGTTCGTCTCGACGGCGGCCAATGTGTCATTCATTGTTCGAGTCCTTTGTCGTGTTCTCTCTGCGCCCACTCGGCTTGGTTCATCGAGGTGTTCACCAGGCCTCGTATCCCTTCGTCATCGAGTCCCGCCTGACGGGCCGCCTCCACCCACGCACGAAGCTCACCAAGGAGCTCCTGGGCTCGTTCGGGCGGGGTTCGGGAGGCGTGGTCATGGTCGAGGACGAAGGTCCCGAGTCCCGGCTTGCCCTCGGCCAGTCCGAGCATCTCCAGTTCCCGGTATGCCCGGTGAACCGTGTTCGGGTTGATGGCGATCTGCTTCACCACTTCCCGGACCGAAGGCAGGCGATCACCTGAGCGAAGTACGCCGAGCCTTATCGCTTGCCGCACCTGGTCGATGAGCTGACGGTATGCCGGCACGCCGGTGCGGGCGTCCAGGCGAAAGCGGATGAGAGCGGACTCCTCGCCGTCAGCCGAGGCGCACCACCCGTCCTTCGAGGGCAGGTCCGGCCACTTCATATCAATGTATTAGTACACTGGTACATTGTCCTCGTCAAGTGGAGGTCTTCCGCCGGAGTCCGCCCAACGGATCACAACAACCCCAGGCCTCGGCGAAGAGTCAATCGAGGACCAGGCGGCTGCGCCGCCTCGGCCGGTGCCACAAGTGCCGCGTCCACCAGCGGGCGCAGCCGTTGCCCTACTCCCAGACCGCGCAGAGTGGGACGGCGTACACCTTGTCGCCGAGTTCATACATGCCCGGTCCACTATGGACGACCGCACCAGCGGCAAAGTCGCTTCCCAGCCGGTCTCGCAGCCAGAAGAGGTGCTTCGCCTCGTCGGGCCCCGGCGCCGACCCGGCTTTGAACTCCAGCCCGACGAGTCGTCCAGCTCCGAGCTCGACGAGGAGGTCGACTTCGCGCCGGCCCGCCTCGAGGCGCAGGTGGTGGAGCGTGGGGCGCGGATGGGCGAGGGCAACCTCCGGTCTCAGCTGTGCGGTCGCGAAGGCGTCGAAGTATCGACCGAGAAGGCCTGTCTCTTCGAGGATCGTCGGTGCAGTCACGCCGGCGGCAGCTGAGGCCAAACCGGAGTCCACTATGTAGCGCTTTCCCTGCTTCACGAGTCTGTTCAGCCGATTGCTGGCCCAGGCGGGCACGACGTCCAGCACGTAGAGGTTCTTGAGCAGCTGGTCGTACCCGGCGGCCGTCTTGGCGTTCAGGTCGGCCGCCCGGTAGAGCGAAGTGTCCGATGGGATGCCGGCGTTGTTGAGCGCGAGCACGCTCAAGTAACGCCGGAGCTTGGCTGGATCCTTGGCGGTGTCGTGGATGGCCGCGTCGCGGGTGACCAGGTCGTCGAGATAACTGTTGAGCCACACTCGCTGTTGTCGGTCGGTACGGTCGCGATAGGCGACCTCCGGAAAGCCTCCCCTGAGCGCCATCGCCACGTACTCATCGATCGTGGGCGGCTCGTTCGAGACGCGCAGATCTTCGATGCCGGTTGTGACGAGACGATCGAGGAATGACGGCTGGCTAGGCGAGAGACGGTCACGCAGCTCACGTTCGGCGAGGGGGTACAAGCTCAGGCGCACGATCCTCCCCGTGCCTGCCCACATCTCGTTGTTGAGCTCGGCCCGGACGCTGCCGGTGAGAACGAACTGCCCCGGCCCAGAGTCTCTGTCGACGGAGCGTTTTACGGCTCCGAGTACCTCGGGCACCTCCTGCCATTCGTCGAGCAGGAGCGGGCGGCTCGCGCGTCGGAGGGCCGCGTCCGGATCTGCTCGGTAAACGGCGGCGACGCCGGGTTCGTCCAGCCGGGCGATCTGATTCGCGTGGCGAGCAGCGGTCGTCGTCTTGCCAGTCGCTCGGGGTCCGGTGATCATCACGGCTGGAAACGCCGAGAGCAGATCCGCCAGATAGGTATCCGCCATGCGGGGGTGGTACAGCGCGCCGTCCGTCATCGGCGCTGCGACCGCCGGTGCATTACCAAGTTCACGCGGTCTAGACTACCAAGATTCCGCGTCTACAAGTACCAATTTCACACGGGTTCGGTTACCAAGACCACGCGGTTCCCACACACCAGCGCCAAGCGAATACAGAGCACCCCTCGGCAGAGCGCCCTCGGCAGGAGCCGGGCCAGTCCTCCGACCGGTGGTGAGACTGACCCGGCGGCTGGAGTTACCGTAACGAAGCTGTGATCGGTTGGTGGAAGTGCCGCGCTGTCAGTCATGCGACCCCTTTCGCCGGGCGTCACATGCCCGCTTGGGCGTCACCGCTCGCGCCGCCGAGGTCCGCCGGTTGGCGATCGTGTGGCTCTGACGAGCGCTCGCGGGCCGTGAAGGAGACGACGCGGCGCGGTCGCGACGGTGGCCTGTCGCCTCGGCGACCGACGACCGGATGCGAAGGATCAACCGGTTGAGATCAGGCAGAACGGCGACACTGTAAAACCGTCGCTCGCGCTGCGCCATCGGATCCGTTCGCTCGGTGGCGAGGCCGGTCGGGCCCTCGCGGCCTCCCAGGGCCGTGCGCTTTCGGCCCTGCTCGCTCACGTTGTCGATTTGGAGGTAGGACAGGTCGAGGAGGATCGATCGCCATGACCACCACGGCCGCCAAGGCTCCCCGTTACGCCTTCTACGGGCGGGTCTCGACCGAGGACGAGCAGGACCCGAGGCTCAGCTTCCCCCGCCAGCTCCAGAACGCTGAACGACAGGTGAACGAGTCGGGCGGGCGGATCATCGCCCACTATTACGACATCGAGTCCGGAACGGGCACCTACGCGGTGCGCGGCTCGGGAGGTCTCGCCGGTTTCGACATCGCCATTCCGCGCGACGGTGGCCTCCGGGACATGCTCAACGAGGCGGCCCGCCGCCCGGCACGCTTCGACCGGGTGATCGTCGAGTCCATCTCCCGCCTCTCGCGAAACTCCTCGGTCGCCTTCAGAGTCGAGGACGAGCTCCACCAGGCGGGCGTGCGGCTCTGCGCGGCGGACGAGCCGCTCGAGGAGTCCTTTGGCGCGATCGTGCTCCGCCACGTGAACATCGGCATCGCCCGCGGCTACCACCATGAGCTCATGGTGAAGTCCCGCCAGGGCCAGGAGACCTCCACCCGCCAGGGTTGGCACGCCGGAGGGGTCGCCCTCTACGGGTATCGCTTCGTCACCCACGAGCACCCCAACCCGCACAAGGCGAGCCGCGGGATCAAGAAGCGCACCCTGGAGCTCGACCCCGTGGGGGCACCGGTCGTGCGCGCCATCTACGACTGGTACCTCGGCGGTGGCATGGGGCTCCTTCAGATCCGCGACCGCCTGAACGCTGACCCCGAGCTCTACCCGCCGCCTGTTCCCGTCGACCCGGCGACGACCCGGGGCGCCTGGAGCCCTCGAGCGTCGGGGAGGTGCTGCGCAACCCCAAGTACACCGGGTACCAAGTGTGGAACCGCAGAGCTCGCAAGAAGGGCCACAACCGCACCAACCCGCCCGAGGCCTGGATCTGGTCGGACGAACCCGCCCATCCAGCCATCGTCCACCGCCAGGAGTACGAAGCCGTCTCGGCTCGGGCCAGGGCCAACGAGCGCTCCCGCCAAGGGGTGCCGGCGACCGTCGCCCGCCCGAGCGCCAAGCGCGACTACCTCTACCGGGGCCTCCTTCGTTGTGGCATCTGTGGGCTGCGCATGTGGGGCAACCACCGTCACCAGTCCACCTACTACTCGTGCCAGCCTTCGCACCAACGATCGAAGGACATCCCGGCCAACCATCCACCGCACGTGTACCTGAACGAGCAACGCCTGAACGACGCGCTGTTCCCGTTTCTTGCCACGGCACTCTTCCGTCCGGAGCGCAGCGACTACTGGCGCACCTGTCTCGAAGCCGCAGCTGAGCCGGAGCGCGCCGCCCCGAGGAAGGAACACGCCGAGGAGATCGAAGCCGAGATCGCCGATCTCGACCGGCGTCTCACCCGTCAGCTCGTCAACCTCGAAGCCGACGACGTGACCGCGGCGCTGCGTCGGCGCGTTGGCCAGCGCGTCGCCGAGCTGGAGGACGCCATCTGCGAACGGCGCGAGCGGCTGGTGGCACTCGCATGGGAGTCGGCGGCAGAGGCGCCCACGTTGGCCGACGTCGCCCCGTTGCTCGATCGCCTGCCGATCCTCGCCAGTTCGCTCGACGCGGCGCCCCAGGGCGAACTACGGGCGCTGTTCGACGCGCTGCAGCTCGACGTCATCTTCCAACCGGCTGACAGCGCCGTCGACGTCGCAGTCACCCTCTACGATCGCGGCGGGGAGGCCGGCGCCGTGGCGGCGCAGGTTGGCGCGGAGGACTCGGCGCCCCCGGCAGGACTCGAACCTGCGACCGTCTGCTTAGAAGGCAGCTGCTCTGTCCAACTGAGCTACGGGGGCATGCTCACCGCTTGTGAGCTGGCCTTTAAGGGTACATGCCGCTGAGTGCTGCTAGCACAATGCTCCAACAGCACCTGCTATCCGTCCCGCCCAGCTCAGCGACTTTCCGGAACAGGATGGTCGGCCAGGCGAATGCGCGCGTCGGCGACCAGGGCACGGTCCTCGAGGACGAACACCGGATTGAGGTCCATCTCGACGATCTCCGGCCAGTCGTCGACAAGCGCCGAAACTCTGTAGAGAACATGCCGCAGTGCCTCGACGTCGAGAGCGGGCGCCCCCCGATAGCCGGTCAGCAGCCGGTACGACTTGAGTGACTGCAGCATGTCCTCGACGTCGTCATCGGTGACCGGTGCGACACGGACGGCGACGTCCCCCAGCACCTCGGCGAACTTGCCACCCAGACCGACCATCACGAGCGGCCCGAGCATGGGGTCGCGGTTGACACCGACGATCATCTCCTGCCCCGAGTCGATTTGCTCCTGCACAAGGAACTCGGTAGCCAACCCGGCGATCCCGATGGACGCCAGATCGGCCCGGATCGCCCTTACCGCCTCTGCAGCTGCAGTGGGTGTCGCCACCCCGAGCCGAACGCCGCCGACATCGCTCTTGTGGATGGCGGCGGCGACCTTGATGACTACGGTGCACCCGAACTCCGCCTTGGCCGCCGCAGCCTCATCCGGGGTGTGCACGAGCCGAGAACGGACCACTGGGATGCCATAGCTGGTGAGCAGGGCCTCGGCGTCGCAGGCCGCCAGCCAGCCGGTGCGCGTCCGGCAACCCGCCGCCGCCATGAGCCGACCAACCTGCTCGACGTCGACATCGGGTCGAAACACCTTGCCGATAGGCCGAGCCCGCCGGCCCGCCCAGGCGACACTCCGCCCGAGAGCGCGTGCGGCGTTTTCCGGGAACGCGAACGACGGGAGGCCTGCCTCGCGTAGAGCTGGCGGTGGGCCCTCTTGGTTCATGAAGACCGCGACCAACGGGACGTCCCCGCTGAGCTCCGCACGGGCGGCGACGAGCTCAGCGGCCACGTCCGAGGCACGAGTGATAAGGGGTGTGTTGAACATGACGATCAGGGCGTCGATCTCGGGCGCCCCACCGAGGATGCGGACCGCTTGGCCATACTGGCGTGCGGTGGCGCTGGCGATCATGTCGACAGGGTTGGACACGCTCGCCTCCGGCGGGAGCAAGGGTCGCAGACGCGCCGCCGTGAGCTCAGTGAGCTTGGGGACGATGAGCCCGTTCGTCTCGCAGGCGTCGGCGGCCAGGATGCCCGGCCCGCCCCCGTTGGTGAGGATCGCCACTCGAGGTCCTCGGAACCGCCGCTGCGAGCTCAACATTGCGGCCAGATCGAGCATCTCCTCGATGGATTCGGCGCGGACGACACCCGCCTGCCGGAGTAGCGCGTCCACCCCCACGTCCCCGGCGGTGAGGGCTGCGGTGTGCGACCGCGCCGCTCGGCGGCCGGCTTCTGTCCGGCCTGCCTTCACTGCCACGATGGGGATCCGCCTTCCCACCAGCTGGGCGATTCGAGTGAACCACCGTGGATCCTGGATCGACTCTAGGTAGAGCAGGATCAGGTCGGTGTCCCGGTCTTGGCCCCAATAGAGGATCAGGTCGTTGCTAGCGACGTCCGCGCTGTTCCCCACCGACACGAACGCGCCGATCCCAAGCCCGCGAACGTCCGCCGCCTCCAGCACGGCGAGCCCGATCGCCCCCGACTGGCTGAGGAGCGACGTCCGTCCTGGCGGCGGGACGGTGCGGCTGAAGGTTGCGTTGAAGCGTGCCTCGCCGGTGCCGCTGAGTATCCCCGTACAGTTCGGGCCGACGAGCCTCAAGCCACGGGCGGCAGCCTCCCGTATGAGATTCGCTTCGAGAGCAGCCCCTTCCGAGCCCGTCTCCGCGAACCCGGCGGAGATGACACACACCGCTCCGACGCCGAGATCAGCAGCTTGGGCGACCACTCCGAGGACGGCGGACGCCGGCACGCAGACGATGACGAGATCTGGCACCGCGGGGCAGGAGGCCAGATCCGGATAGGCAACGATGCCCTGCACAACCGGATGCCTACTGTTCACCGGCAACACGGTCCCGGAAAAGTGGCTGGCGAGCAGGTTGGCAAATAGCAAGCCTGCGATCGTGTTGGCATCATCGCTGGCCCCGACCACGGCGATCGCGTGCGGGCGCAGGAAAGCCTCCAGAGCGGCGTGTGTTGCCCTTGATCGCTCCCGCAACGCCAGGTCGAGCGGCCCGTCGGCCCCGGCGTCGGCGCCCTCGAGGGCCTGGGTGTCGAAGCCGGGACCGCGGCGCAGAACCTCCTCCGAGACGTCTACGTCCGTCTCGCTCACGCTCCTGATCCCCCGCGCAGACCTGCCACTCCTGCAGTCTCTTGCAGTTCGCGGCGGACTTGTAGGGTCGAAGGTCACTCGGACCATCCACGTCTCAGCTCGGCTCATCCTTCCTCACGGCGGTGGTCGGTGGGGCAGGCCACCCCGCCCCAGCGACCGACCCACCGACCTGCACCTGCACAGCCCCGTTCGCAGGCAGGCGAGAAGCTCGCAGACGACAGGAGTCTTTCTGCCGAAAGGCCCTAGCCGATCAAAGCCCCCCGGTCGAAGATGTAACTGGTGAGAGTGTGCCGAGTCATGGCCATGCAGGGAGCCTTCCGGACGACGGCGGCACGAGCATCTGGGCGGCGGCATGCCCGCCCGCAGGAGGTGACGCCATGACGAGGGTGGCCGAGCGACCCAAGCCGTTCCTTGTACCGGAGTACTGCAAGGGCTGCGGGCGCTGTATCAGCTCGTGCATCAAGAACTGCTTCGCGCTCGGTACCGAGATCAACCCGGCGACCGGGCTGATCCCGATCGTTCTCGACCTGACCGATTGCAACGGCTGTGGCCTCTGCTTCGACGCCTGCCCCGAGCCGTTCGGCCTCCGGCCGGAGGGCGACGAGGCGGCTTTTGAGCTGGTGGATCCAGCCAGGCTCTTCGGCCCCCGGCCTTTCGACGTACCTGAGCCGGAGCCCCGGCCGGACTCGACTGTCCCCTTGCCGGAGCGGGAACCGCTCATCGTGAAGGGGACCTATGCAGCCGCCGTTGGCGCCCTGCTCGCCGGCTGCCGCCACGTCTTCGGTTACCCGATCACGCCTTCCACCGAGGGTGCCGAGTTGATGGCCAAGATACTGCCCGAGCTCGATGGCGTCTTCATCCAGGCCGTGAGCGAGGTCGCGGCGGTCAACATGATGTACGGCGCCGGCGGTGCCGGGACACGCTGTATGACCTTCACGAGCTCTCCGGGTTTCAGCCTGATGCTGGAGGGGATCTCGTACATGATTGGGGCAGAGGTTCCGGCCGTCTTCGTGAACATCATGCGCGGCGGCCCAGGGCTCGGGAACATCGGGCCCGAGCAGGCGGACATCAAGCTCGCATGCCGTGGCCTCGGCCATGGGAACACCCACGCAATCGTTCTTGCCCCGGCGACGCCGCAGGAAATGCTCGACCTCACGATGCTCTCGTTCGAGCTCGCCTTCAAGTACCGAAACCCGGTCGTGATCGTCGGCGACGGTTACCTCGGCCAGATCACCGGGCAGGTGCGGCTGCCACGCCGGATGGTGGTGCCGGGGGTCCCGGAGTGGGCGGTGTTTGGCGACCGCTCGCATCGGGGCAACTTGATCTGCTCTATCGATCTCTCCGAGGTCGGCCTCGAGCAGCACAACCTCCACCTGAACGAGAAGTACGAGCGGGTGACGGCCGAAGAGCAACGGGCCGACCTCTATCGGTGCGAGGATGCCGACACCCTCCTCGTGGCGTGCAACACGCCGTCGCAGCTGGCCAAAGGCGCCATCAAGGATCTGCGTGAGAAGGGCCTCAAGGTGGGTCTCTTCCGCCCCATCACGCTATGGCCCTTCCCGATCAAGGCGCTCCTCACGTTGCTCGAGCGCGTGACAGCCCTGGTCGTCGTTGAGGCGAGCAGCGGCCAGCTGGAGGATGAGCTGCGGTTGGCACTGAGTCACGCGGACGTCCACGTGCCACCGGCGATGAGCCACGTCCGTCGCATGGGTGGGATGCTCCCGTCGCAGGACGAGATCGTCGAGCACGTGCTGAGCCTGCGGGAGGTGCGCTGATGTCGACCTCGGTCTTTTACCGCCAGTTCGAGCGCCACGACCATGCCGAGGGGATCAACGCCCACTCGACGACCTACTGCCCCGGCTGCGGGCACGGGCTCGTGCAGAAGTACCTGGCTGACGCCATCGACGAGCTCGGGGTTCAGGACCGTACCGTCCTGATCTCGCCGGTCGGTTGCTCAGTGTTCTCGTACTACTACTTCGACGTTGGGAACACGCAGGCAGCGCACGGACGCGCTCCTGCCGTGGCGATCGGCCACAAGACGGCCAACCCCGACTCCGTCGTGATCTCGTACCAGGGAGACGGGGACCTCGCTTCTATTGGCCTGGCTGAGATTGTCAGCACGGCGCAACTCGGGATCCCGATCACGGTCATCTTCGTCAACAACGCCATCTACGGGATGACTGGCGGCCAGATGGCTCCCACGTCGCTCATCGGGCAGCGAACGAGCACCACACCGGAGGGGCGGACTCTCCTGGCGGGCCAGCCGATAAAGATGGCGGAGCTGATCGCCGGCTTGGACGGGCCCCTCTATGTGGAGCGAGTAGCGCTCTATGACAACAGGCGGCGCACTCATGCCAAGCGCGCCATCAAGAAAGCGCTCGAACTGCAGGTCACTGGCGACGGTTTCGCCTTCATCGAGGTCCTCTCCGAATGTCCGCTCTATCTCGATCTCGATCCCGAGGCCGCTGAGGGCTGGGTGCGGGAGAACATGGAGCCGGTCTTCCCCCTCGGCGTGAAGAAGGACGCCACGGGCGAGGCGGTCTTCCCACCCATCCCGAGGGCGACCTTCGATGCGGACGAGACGCTGAGAGCAATCGACGCGATCACTGACCGCCCACCTCGCTTCGCCGAAGGGTTCCCAACCCATATCGACCCTGAGGACATCAGCTTCAAGCTGGCCGGTTCGGGGGGTGATGGCGCTCAGACCGCGGGGATGATCCTTACCCGCGCCGCCATCAACGAAGGCTTCGACTCGACACACATCCCCAGCTATGGACCCCAATCTCGCGGCGGCACCTCGTATGCCGACGTCCATGTGGCCAAGAACGAGGTGCTGTCTCCAGCCGCGCCGCATCCTCACGTGCTCGTGGCGTTCAACGCTCCCAGCTTGGCGAGGTTCGGCCCAACTGTGCGGCCCGGCGGGATGATCGTCTACGACAGCTCCGTCATCAGCACCCAAGGCGGTGGGCTGGCCGCCGGTGTGAGGACGGTGGCAATACCCTTCGCCGCTGTCGCCAAGGACCTGGGCTCGGTGCTCGTGAAGAACATCGTCGCCCTCGGCGCCCTACAGGGAGCGACAAGGGTCTTCCCGGTCGAGACGTTCCTCGCGTCCATCAGGGCCGCACTGAAGGACAAGGGCGCCATGATCCCGATCAACGAGGAGGCGTTCAAGTTGGGCGCCAAGCTGGCCAGCGAGCAGGTGGCATAGGCGGGATCGCAAGGCGAGAAGAGCTGAACTGGGGTACTGCGCAACTTCGCACGCTCGTCGACTTCGCTCTCTCGTTGGCTCAGTTCACGAGTCGATGTCCAAGACCCGGCCCTGTCTTGGTCTCGGCCCTGCGCCGCCACCGATCGGAACTCTTCTGGGGGGTATGGATCAGCCGGCGTCTCCGCGGATCGTCGCCATCTCGTTGGTGAAGGCGTCCGAGCCGAACCCGAACCACATCTCGGAAACGGGCGGCGGGACATGGGCGAACACGTGGTCGCGGAGATCGTCGGGCATCGGCTCGGTGGCGAGCCCGAGCGGTAGCCACAGTCTCGCACCGGAGTAGTGCGAGAGGACGTGACCCGGCAGCGCTCCCCATTCCTCGGGCGAGATCGTCCGCGATGCCATGGGAACGACCTCCTCCTCTTCCTCCCTAAGGTGGCCCGCCGCTTCGTCGAGCAGCGAGTGGCACGCCTCCTTCAGAGCTTCGCCGTCCTGAGTCGAACCCGACTTCCCGAAGCGTTCCGCCGCCAGCTCGGCCGCCTGAATCCTCGAGGCCACGGCGGCGTGCTGAGACTCCATACGAGAGAAGAGCTCTCCGGACTCCGGAACCCGCTCAGCGAGAAGTGGGTAGAGCAGCTCGTCCTCACCATCGTGATGCGCATGCAGGAGCCAGAGAACCTCGGCGAGGTAGCTGGCAAGCTGCTGCGCCCTCTCGACGTCGCCGTCCTGCACGGAGGCGATCTGGCCGGGAGCGTCACCGAGCGCACGCCTGAAGGCGTCGTGAACGCAAGCCATGTCGCGCGTGTCGGTCAAAGCGGGCTCAGACATCTTGGTTCCCCCCCCATAGGTCCGCCCTGATGAGTGTGATCCTCTCACGCAGCCCGACAAGACACGACAGCCACGACGGCGATCACCGATTGGGTAAGAGAGCAGCAGCCCCTCGCCGTGGGCGACCAGCGGCCGGAGTCGATTCAGGCCATCGTCGTCTTTCAAGTTGCTGAGGAGAAGATCAGCCGGGTTGCTCTGTATTTTGAAGTCTCCCGCCCTCCCGCCCTCCCGCCCGACTGCGGTGCCGCCTCCCAGGCCCGGGATGCTCTGTCCCTGAGCATGAAACAGCTTCGGCACGCCCCCTAGGACTCGAACCCAGAACCTGCGGATCGAAAGACGAACGCCGCTGCGCACCTCGGACCATAAAGGGTCCCGGCTCGGTGGCCGGGCCAAGAACTTTTCGAGCAGGCAACTTCCCCCTCGACAACGGGCGCGTTGAGGGGCATGCTGTAGCTTGATATAAGGCTCCCGTCAGTCTTGACGAGGGCCGGAAGGGCCAAGGAGGGACGGGCAATGGCTCTCAGGCGAGGGATCCAACTGTTGGTAGTCATCTTGACCGCGGCAGGTTCGCTTTCGGCAGCTGCGACCGCCTCGGCGGCGGGCGGGGTGGCGGCGTCAGCGACGAAGAGCATGGCCAAGATCCCGGGCAGTTACCTGCCGATCCACGCGACCAAGACCGGCGAGATGTCGACTCGTCGGATGAGCGTCGAGGTGGTGCTGCAGCCGGGAGACGAGGCGCGCCTCAACTCCCTGCTCGACGCCCTATACACGCCGGGGAGCGCTGACCGCGGTCACTGGCTCGCCGCGGGCAAGTTCGACTCCGACTTCGCGCCGTCGAAGACGACGGTGCGTGCGATGACCGCGTACCTGCAGAGCAAGGGGCTGACGGTGCAGCCGACATCGACGCCCTTCCTGCTTCGGGCGGTCGGGAGCAGCGCCCAGATCGATGCCGCCTTCGCGACCGCCATCGACAACTACCGCAACGCCCAGGGCATGAGCTTCTACTCCAACGCCACGCCGGCCTCGGTGCCCGTCAGCCTTGCGTCCAGAGTGCTCGGCGTGGTGGGACTGACCAACACGGTCCGGCTGCAGCCGACCTATCAGCTCACCCGGGCGGGCGCGACTGCAGGCAGCGGCGGAGAGCCGAGCTGTGAGATCCCCTATCCGACCACCCTGGCTCAGCTCGAAGCGATCCCGCTCAATGGACCATACAACGGCTATGGCGGAGGCCCTGGTTGCAGCGGCCTAACTCCGTCGCAGACCAACGGCGTCTACAACGCCCCCGACGCGGGACCGCGCGCCAAGGGTGCCGGCGGCAACGTGGCCGTGTTTGAGCTCTCCGCCTACAACCACTCGGACATTACGACGTGGGCACAGACCTTCTACCGCTCTCACTACTACCCCCGCCTCGTTGACATCAATGTCGACGGCGGACCGCTGGCTCCGAATACCTCGCAGTGCCCGGTGGGGGACACGTGCTTCTACGGCTACGGCGGCGACATCGAGGTCGAGGCCGACATCGAACAGGATCTGACGATCGCGCCGGACACCGACTCCGTCCTCGTCTATAACGCGCCCAACGATGAGACCGGCCAGACCGAGCTGGATGAGTACGCCACCATCGCCAACCAGGACATCGCCGACTCCATCAGCTCGAGCTGGGCGGTATGCGAGCCAGATGCGGGCCTTGCCTACGCCGAGGCCGAGAACCTCATCTTCGAGCAGATGGCGGCGCAGGGCCAGAGCATGTTCGCAGCGGCGGGCGACACCGGTGCCTTCGAGTGCATCAGGGATGGCACCTTCAGCGACCACGCTCCGCTCGAGGTCCTCGACCCCGCCAGCCAGCCCTGGGTGACCAGCACCGGCGGCACCTCGTTCGAGGGTTTCGACCCGGGGAGCAACCCCAACCCGAGCTACCCGTACGGGACCGAGGCGGTGTGGAACACGCTCGACGTCTGCAGCGGGAATGACTCATCGACTGCCAGCTCCCCCGGCATCGTCGATTGCGGCACTTACGGCGCGGGTGGAGGAGGTCACAGCATCTTCTGGCCGATGCCGAACTACCAGCGGGGCCCCGGGGTCATCAACCCCTTCACGGTATACGGCCCGAGCAACTGCGCTCTCGCGGCAGCGGGCCAGCCGTGCCGCGAGGAGCCGGACGTCTCGGCCAACGCCGATCCCTTGACGGGTTACGCGGAGTACTGCACGGGGTCGACTTACGTCTCACCCAACCCGTACGGCACCGACTATGAGAGCGCCTGCTACGGACTCACCAAGACCCCCGGTGCTCCCGGGTGGTTCCACATCGGTGGCACCAGCCTCTCTGCGCCACTCTGGGCAGCCCTCTTCAGTGATCGGGACGCATTCCAGGCTCACCGCGCCGGGAACGCCAATTACCTTCTCTACGCGCTCTTCGACTACCCCATCACGTACGCCACCGACTTCCACGACATCACCGGTATCCACCAGGTCAGCAACAACAACGGCTACTACCCGGTGACCCCCGGCTATGACGAGGCAACCGGAATCGGCACCCCGGATTTCACCGCTCTGATCACCGGCCTGGGGCCAACCGCCAGCGAGGCGGCAACGGCTCCCTCGCGCCAATAGGGAGTCGCCCTCAAAGGCGGTCAACTTGGTGGCGTCGGAGCCTGCCACGACAACCTGGTGACCCATCCAGCCGGTCCCGCCCCGCCGAACCGCTCCGCGGATCTGGACGGTGCACGGGACCCGTAAGAAGAACTGGTGGGCCGTTGCCCGTGCTGCACGATGGTGCGGGCGGTCTGGTCCCGCCTGGAGGCAATCACCGACCACCTCGACCTCGGAGTGCGCCCCCCGGGACTCGAACCCGGAACCTGCGGATTAAGAGTCCGTTGCTCTGCCAAATTGAGCTAGAGGCGCCTGTCAGCTGGCCAGACTAGTCGCTCAGGCGGACAGCGAAAGTGCCGGTGCCGTCGCTCGGGCGCGACTGACCGCGGAAAGCGGGTGGCCGAGGGGACTTGAACCCCCGACTTCCAGGACCACAACCTGGCGCTCTGCCAACTGAGCTACGACCACCATGGCAGCCGGCACCGCCGGGCCCACCGGCGGTTTCGACCCCTCCAGCATGGCACATCAACCGCGGCTGAAAACAGTAACCGGCCAGGGCGGTGGTGGCGGCGTAGCGGAATCTCGAGCCGATTCAGCGACCCGTGCAACAGGCGGTGCGACGCGTCCTACGACGTCGGCGCCCAGCGGTTGCACTTCGTGAACGACGGGGAGTGGCGCTCGCCGAGGATCCCCCGGCGGGACTTGGCACTACATGGCCCGCTACAGGCTCCCGTACTACTTCGCCACGAACACCGGGCTACGGGCGACGTTCCTCCTCCGCCGGCGACCCCTCATGGCACGCTCGGCTCAACCCGGCGCGACCGATGCCCGCACGGCCTCGACGTCGCGACGCATCTGCTCGATGAGCTGATCGCTGTCCTCGAATCGCCCCTGACCCCTCACGATCGGCCCGACCACCACGCGCACATGCTCGCCGTAGAGGTCGTCATCGAAGTCGAGCACGAAGGCCTCGACCAAGCGCTCGCCGCCCTCGCCGTAGTAGGTGGGCCGAGTGCCCACTGAGATCGCAGCCACATGGCGGCTTCCATCGGTCCGCTCGAGCCAGCCGGCGTAGACACCGTCGGCTGGGAGCACGCTGGCTGCCGGCACCTCCACGTTCGCCGTTGGGAAGCCGAGCTCCCTTCCCCGCCGGTCGCCGATGACGACCACACCTTCGAGCACGAGCTCCTCGACCTGGGACACCAGGCTCGAGGCTACCGCCGACCAGCCGACCGCTATCGTGCCGATCCGTGACTGGGAGCAACGCGCCGACACCTGCCGCGGATCGCCATCCCCTGCCCGAGTCGGTCGTAATCCGCGAGGTCGGCCCCCGCGACGGGCTTCAGTCAGAGCAGCCTCTGCCAGCGACGCATCGAGCGGCCCTCGTCGATCGGCTTGCCCGCGCAGGGTGCAGGCGCATCGAGGCCGTCAGCTTCGTCTCCGAGCGGATCGTGCCCGCCATGGCGGCCGCCGGCGAGGTGCTGAAAGGCTTGACGACGCGTGGAGCATTCCGCCTGAGCGCCCTCGTCCCCAACCTGCAGGGTGCGGAGTCGGCGCTCGCAGCCGGGGTCGACGAGATCGCCATTACCATCTCCGTCTCCCCCACCTACAACGAGCGCAACGTCCACCGCTCCATCCCTGAGTCCTTGCGGGAGGTCGCAAGGGTGTGCGGGCGGGCTGGGGATGCAGGCGTGCCGGTGGACGCCGTGGTGTCCTGCGCCTTCGGCTCGCCCTACGAGGGCGACATCGACGCGGGCGAGGTTGCCGAGCTGTGCGGGCGCCTCGCCGATGCGGGCTGTGCCACCCTCACGCTCGCCGACACCACCGGGATGGCGACACCGCGGCTCATCGCCCGCTTGCTGGGGCGCACCGGCAGCGATGTCGGCCTCCATCTGCACGACACCCGCGGGACCGCGCTCCTCAACGCCTACGCAGGCCTGCAGGCAGGCGTCAGCCGCTTCGACACTGCCGTCGGCGGCCTCGGCGGCTCCCCGTTCGCGGTCGATGCGGGCGGCAATCTCGCCACCGAGGACCTGGTGGCCCTCCTCGACGACCTGGGCGTCTCCACCGGCATCGACCTCGATGGCCTCATCGCCACTGCCTCCTTCGTCGCCGGACTCGTCGGTCACCCAGTCCCGAGCAGGGTGTCCGCCGTCGGGCCACGAACCCAGCTCGCCACGCCGCCGGCGACCTCCGAACCGGAGGCGGCTAAGAGCGCGAGGAGTCCCCTGCAGGCCGACGCGCCATCCCCCACATCCCGACCGGGCGGAGTTAACCTCGCTCCGTAGGGTGCGATGAGCCGCAGGTCTCTTCCGCCTCGGAGACATGACGCCATCGCGAAGGAGCGGGTGTGCTGGAGCAAGAGCGGTCGAGCTTCCGGGCCCGCATGACCGACCATCTCCCCATCGCCGTCGGCACCACACTTGGGCTCTTCTTCGTCAGTGACGGCGTCGCCGACGGCCCCTTCTTCAAGGGCAGTCGGGTGCCTGCCTTCTTGCAGCTGGGGATGCGCTACTACGCCGCCGCCGTCGACCCGGGCGGGCGGGCGGCGCTGGAGGCGAGCGACGACGACGGTCAGAGCTGGAGCACGCTCGAGCCCTCCATCGCCTTTCCGGACGAGATTGGTGCCAGGCTGACGCAGGTGTGCCAGATACAGGCCGATCACAGCTCGCCTCCCGTCGGGGAGGCTCCCGGGGTTCTCGTGGGCGTCGAGCCGGCGGCCCTCTTCCGCTCCAGCGATGGAACCACCTTCGAGCTCGTACAGGGTCTCTGGGACCATCCGGACCGCCCGGGCTGGCACCTGGCTCGGGGCGGCCTCGACACCGTGCTCACCCATGTAGACCGACCGGGCAGGATCATCGTGGCGACAGCCGGCGGCGGTGTCTATCGCTCCGACGACGACGGCAACACCTGGCAGCCGCGAAACGGTGGCATCGCCGTGCGGCCGGCGGACAAGTGGAGCGGCCCCCGGCGACATGTTCACAAGCTCGCCTTCGACGCCTCCAGCCCTGACGCGCTCTTCGCACAGACCAACACCGGGACGTACCACTCGGAGAGCGCCGGTGACAGCTGGACGCGGGTGGGCCGAGTCGACGAGGAGGGCGGCCTTGCCTCGGACTTCGGGTACGCCGTCGTGGCTCATCCAATTGAAGCGGGCACTGCCTTTGTCTTTCCTCTCGAGTCGGAGTCCTTTCCCTGTAGCCCGGGAGGGCGACCTCGGGTCTACCGCACGACCGACGGCGGCACTCACTGGGGGATGCTCGACGACGGTCTGCCGCGGGAGAACGCCCACGTCACGGTCCTTGCGGACGCCTTCACGATCGGCAAGAGCTCGCCGTATCCGCTCGTGTTCGGCACGGAGGCAGGGCAGCTCTTCGCCTCCCTCGACCACGGAGACAGCTGGCGCCTGTTCGCCTGGGGACTGCCTCCGATCCTCTGCGTCCGCCTTCTTGAATAGCGCTCAGCAAATAGCGCTCGGCGCGGCGGAACGGACTGGGGGAGCTTGAAGACACGGCGCTCGACAAACGCCGTGACCGCCCGGCGACGCCGATGAACCGGCGCCGTCTCATAGCTGTCGAGGCGACCGTCCGGATAGCCCATTTGCACGCTCGCCGAGCGCCTTCCAGCGACTAGAAACCTTCGCGTGCCTCGACCACCGGCTCCCTCCCTGTCGTCCGGCCATGCCCACGCTGGCGTCCTCCTCGTCGACCACCCTGCTGCGGTCGACCGGGTGACGCAGATGCGAGATGCGACGACGCCGAGCGGCGTCTTTCGCCAACTCGTCTCCGAGGTCTCCGCGCTCGTCGCCTATGAGGCCCTCCGTGACCTCGCGATGGCCGAAGTGGATCTCGACACGCCGGTTGCCGCCGGCGTGCGCTTTCCCCGAATCGGCGAGACGGTGTTCCTCATCCCGGTGCTTCGCGCCGGTCTCGGCATGGTGCCGTCCATCCAGAAGCTGCTGCCGCTCAGTTGCGTGGCCTACGTCGGGCTGCGACGTGACGAGATCACCCATGAGTCGGATATCTACCTCAATCAGCTGCCGAGCGACCTCACCGGCCGTCGGGTCCTCGTCTGCGATCCCATGCTCGCAACAGGAGGCTCCTTTGCGCGGGCCTGCAGCCTCGTCGCCGACCGGGGGGCGACCGACATTACGGCGGTCTGCCTGATCGCCTCCCTGCCCGGTCTCGAGTACTTCCATTCGGTGCACCCGACGGTCGTCGTCGCCTGCGCCGCCGTCGATCCAGAGCTCGACGACCGCGCCTACATCGTCCCCGGATTGGGCGACGCCGGCGACCGCCTCTTCGGGCCGGCCGACTGATCCGCGCTTCGGGCCTGAGCTCAGCGCCCGATGTCCTCGTTCCAGAGGTCGGGGTTGGCGTTGATGAAGTCGGCGAGAAGGCGCACGCACCGCTCGTCGCCCAGGTCGACGACCTCCACCCCATGCTCGGCGAGCCACTCCTGGCCGCCCATGAAGTTGCGAGACTCGCCGACGACGACGGCCCCGATGCCGAACTGGCGGACGAGACCGCTGCAGTACCAGCAGGGCGACAACGTCGTCACCATGACGCAGTCGCCGTAGCCCCGTCGTCGCCCGGCGTTGCGGAAGGCAGCCGTCTCGCCATGGAGGGAGGGGTCGCCGTCCTGGACACGCCGGTTGCGACCTCGGCCGAGGAGTGTCCCATCGCGGTCGAAGAGTGCCGCCCCGATGGGGACGCCACCTTCACCCAGCCCGGCGAGGGCCTCGTCAAGGGCAACCTCCAACCACTCGCTCACCAGCTCGCGTTCGAGCGGAGCCCGCGCAGCCCTTGCAGCGGTCATCGCCGGTACCTGCCTTGCCTGGGTGTCGTCTTGCGTTTGGCCGCCCGACCGGCCAGAGTCGGTGCGGTGAGCGCTGATCGTACCTATCGAGCCACCGTTGGCTCCCAGCTGATCGACCTCCCCCTCGTGCAGGTGGCGCCCGAGGTCTCCATCGCCTTGCTCATCTGCGTGGATCACGGGGTTCACTTCGCCGAGAAGGCCGGTGGCGAGCTCGCCGCCCAGCTGGCCCCCTTCGACGTCGAGATCGTCGCCTCCGTCGCCACGATGGGGATCCCCCTCGCCATCGAAGTGACGCGGGCCCTCGGGCTCGACGATTACGCCATCTTGCACAAGACGCCCAAGATCCATCTGGCGGACGCGATCGACGAGCCCGTCCGGTCGATCACGACCGATCGCGACCAGCGGCTGCTCTTCGACCGTGCACGGCGCCGGGTGATCGAGGGTCGCCGCGTGGCCATCGTGGACGATGTCATCTCCACGGGCGGCTCCAGCCGAGCAGCCCTCAATCTCATCCGCAAGATCGGCGGCGAGCCGGTCGCCTTCGGGGCCCTCTTGACGGAGGGAGGGCTGTGGCGCTCTGCCCTCGCCGAGGATGCGGCCATGGTGCGCACGCTCGGCGCCATCCCGCTCTTTCGCCATCAGAGCGACGGGACGCTGCTCGAGGACTGGGGCCCGACGGACTGACGTCGGCAGCAGCTACGACGGCAAAGCCTCGCTCGCCGGCCTGAGCCGTCGTGCCACCGATTGCCCGCGCGCGCCGTCGTGCTCAGGAACAGCCGCTCGTCGCTCCGCAGCTCGGGCACGCATAGCACGAGCCCGCTCGCTGCATGACGTTGCCGCAGGCGTAACAGAAGGGGGCGTCCCGGTTCTCGAACTGCATCGACCTTTCGGCGGCCGGATGGGCCGGATGAGCCGGATGAACCGCCCCCGTACCCTCCCCGTGAGGGCGGCCTTCGGCGGTGTCGCCGCCGGCACCGAACCGCTCCCGCTCGTGCCGACTGGCGTCGCCGGCGTCCACGTCCTCGAGGCCCGGCAACGTCGGCTGGGAACGCTCGCCCGTCGAGAGCACGCCGAGCTCGATCCGCTCGTCGAAGCTCAGGTAGTCGAGCGCCAGCCGGCGGAAGATGTAGTCGACGAGGCTGGAGGCGAGACGCAGCTCCGAGTCGTCCGTGATGCCGGCCGGCTCGAACCGCATGTTCGTGTACTTGCGCACGAAGGTCGACAGGGGTACTCCGTGCTGGAGACCGAGGCTGACGGCGATGGAGAAGGCATCCATCACGCCGGACAACGTGGAGCCTTGCTTCGAGACCTTCATGAAGACCTCACCCGGGCGCCCGTCCTCGTACTCGCCCACGGTGACGTAGCCCTCGCAGTCGGCTACACGGAAAGCGAAGGTATTCGAGCGGCGCTTGCGCGGCAGGCGCGTGCGGGTGGTCGCCCCCGGAGCCGTCACGTGCGAGTGCTGCAGGGCAGCCTCCAGGTCGGCGATCTTCGCCGTGAGCTCCGCTTCCTTGGCGGCAAGGGCGGTCGAGCGGAGCTCGTCGAGAACACTCGCATCCTCATCGCTCGACACCGCCGATTCACCCTTCTTCGTCGTCGAGAGCGGTTGAGCGACCTTGCAATTGTCCCGATAGATGGCGACAGCCTTCAGGCCCATCTTCCAGGCATCGATGTGCAGCTGCTCGACCTCCTCGACCGTGGCGTACTCCGGCATGTTGATGGTGTTGTGGTTGACGATCCCGTTGCCCACGAAGGCGTGGGTAGACGGCACCGATAGGTCGAACACGTCCCGCAGACCGCCCGCTCGTACACTGGCGACCGGACTGAAATGGAGGTCGTCGGCAAGGACCTGATTCAGCCAGGGCGGCAGCCTCACGCCTGGGATTGCCGCGATCCGCTCGAGGGTGCTACGAGACACCTGTGCAGTTAGTGGGTCGGCCAGGAAGCTGAACTCTGTGCGCCAGAGGATTCCTGCTGCGCTCCGGCCATACGGGACGAAGCGGTAGAGGTCGGTAGGAGTAATCCCCGGCACGACATCTGCGGTGTTGTGGTTCCCGAACTCCATCTGGGCGAGCTCGTCGGCACGATGAGCCTTGTCCGGCTCGAGAAACGGCACCAGCGCCACCATTGCCTGCGAGTACCTGCCGGCGGCGTACACCTCGTCGTAGGACTTCCCATCGAGCGGATTGAACTTTGACACTCGCCCATGGAGAATCCCGAGGTTGGTCAGCACAGACTGGAGGTCGTGCAACATCTCGGGGGAGTCGAGGCAGATAGCCCACTTGGGAGCGGTCGAGGTCGTGACGTAGGCGTC
>Ga0187781_10001033_pt1 | contig 20924 bp, 19 predicted proteins | sample 0715_SJ02_MP02_2_FD_132447 | JGI IMG/M metagenome (GOLD analysis project Ga0187781, IMG submission 132447) | Tropical peat soil microbial communities from peatlands in Department of Meta, Colombia - 0715_SJ02_MP02_20_MG | ecosystem: Environmental > Terrestrial > Soil > Wetlands > Peat | place... | reverse complement strand
GCGGTTCAGGACTTCCCTGACGCCGTCAATTTCTGCATTTTCTCGGCTTTCGCGGCAACACGGGTACGCAGTTTTTCAATGTCGACCACGAACCGACTATGGCTGCCTTGACTGATCTCTTCAATGTCATCTTTCGCATGCAAACTGAAGGTCACGAGCCGACCTTCGATCTTGCTGACAGTGATTGTGATCTGGACCGTCATGCCGCGAAGTGTCGAGGCACCATGAGAGACACTGATTCCCGTTCCTACCGAATCCTCACCGGAATCCACGTAGTTAAGCAAAAATTCGCGGCACGCATATTCGAAATCCCGGACCAGCGCGGGAGTCGCATAAACCCTTAAGGACTCGCCAAGAAAATCAATCGTCCGAGGCGTATCTACGGGAATGCTTCGTGTAGCGGACAGACCCACGTTCAAATTGCTTTTCATCTTTGCTCTCCTGTCTCGGGCGATAAGCGCCAAAAAAGATACAAAATAATTATTCTTTATTAAATATTTGTATCACATAGGCAGGCACTTGCCGCCATTTGCCTTCGATTGCATCTGCGGCAGTCGCGCGACGGGTGCGATTTCCCCTCCGTGCTGCGAAGCACAAATCGCTGCTCTGCACAAATAACGCTAGCCTAATGTCGGCTTTAAATTGATACATATCATGAGAAAATCTGCGTGAACTTGTATCGTTCCTTACCAGCTCGGTCGAGTCGGTGTTCTGGCAGATAGCGTAGCGCAGCCCGGCGCCGCGGCTGTGTCGTTTTTTTTGGCTGTGTCTTTCTGTGTCAGCTGGTCGGTGCCTGCGGGCGCAAAAAGCGTACGGCCTACTGTCGTGCCGCGGCATAGGTTAGCTGGCCACGCGCCGCGCGCTCTGAGAAGTTGCGCCGGGTCGTTACCAAGCTCGCGCTTTTGCCGACCTCGCGCGAACCGGTGCCGAACGAGTCGAACAGGAGAAGCCGCATGGCCAACACGAAGGTAAAAACCGTCCAGCGCATTCCGACGTTTTGCTACAACTGCGTCTCCGGGCCCGATTTCATGAAGGTCAAGGTCGAAGATGGCATCGCCACCGACATTGAGCCAAATTTCGACGCGCAAGATATCCATCCGGCACGCGGTCGAGTCTGCGTCAAGGCCTACGGGCTGGTGCAAAAGACCTACAACCCCAATCGCGTGCGCACCCCAATGAAGCGTACTAACCCGAAAAAGGGACGCGATGAAGACCCCGGTTTTGTCCCGATCAGTTGGGATGAAGCCCTCGATTTGGTCGCAGCAAAGCTCAACGCGATTCGCGCCAAGGGTCTTCTCGACGACGCGGGCCTGCCACGCGTGGCGGTAAGTTTCGGCCACGGCGGAACCCCGGCCAATTACATGGGAACGTTTCCTGCATTCTTATCCGCGTGGGGACCGATCGATTACAGCTTTGGCTCAGGCCAAGGCGTCAAATGTGTGCATTCGGAGCATTTGTATGGCGAATTCTGGCACCGAGCATTTACTGTTTCTGCCGACACACCCAATGCTCGCTACGTCATCGCGGTCGGCGCCAACGTCGAGGTCACCGGCGGGCCCTGCGCCGTAATCCGACACGCCGATGCGCGCGTGCGCGGCTACAAGCGTGTGCAAGTCGAACCGCACTTGACAATCACGGGCGCATGTTCGGCCGAATGGGTACCGATCCGGCCCAAAACGGATGCGGCGTTTCTTTTCGCGTTGATACACGTTTTGCTGCATGAACACGGTCTATCGAAACTGGACCTTTCGTTTCTGCGCGATCGCACTTCTTCGCCCTACCTGGTGGGGCCCGACGGCTTGTATCTGCGCGATCCAGGCAGCGAGCGCCCGCTCGTTTGGGACGAGGTTAGCGGCGGCGCGGTTGCTTTTGATACAGCCGGTGCGCGGCCTGCATTGGCTGGGCGATATCGCGTCCCTCGAGCTCGACTCATCGATGCCGACGATGTGCGTCGCGACGTCAATGACGTCGAGGGCGCGACCGCCTGTGAAATGCTCATTGCACATATGGCAAGGTACACGCCCGAGTGGGCGGCTGCTATTTGTGATGTGCCGGTGGCAACGATTCGGCGCATTGCCGCCGAGTATCTCGAGAATGCGTCGATCGGCGCAACCGTGCAAATCGACGGCAAGACTCTCGCGCTGCGACCCGTTGCGGTCACTCTTGGCAAATCGGTAAATAACGGCTGGGGCGCCTATGAATGCTGTTGGGCCCGCACAGTGCTTGCAGCACTGGTGGGCGCGCTCGAGAACCCAGGCGGCACGCTGGGCACGACGGTGCGCCTAAACCGTCCCCAGGACAACCGCCATCTGAGCGTCACGCCGGGTGAAGACGGATTTATGGTTCAGCACTTTAATCCTACCGACCGCCAGCATTGGGCCGCAAAGCCAACGAGCCGCTCTGCACACACGACCTTGGTGCCCATTGTCGGTAACAACGGCGCATGGAGCCAGGCACTCGGGCCAACACAACTTGCGTGGATGCACCAGTTGGAGCGCCCGTCGGATTGGAATATGCCCGAACCAACGTTTCCGGAAATTTGGATTGTCTATCGCTCCAATCCGGCAATTTCATTTTGGGAGACAGGCAGGCTCGCTCAGATCGTGGCGCACTTTCCGTTCACCGTCTGCTTCGCCTACACAATCGACGAAACCAATTACATGGCTGATCTGCTGTTGCCCGAGGCGACCGATCTGGAGTCGACCCAATTAATCCGCATGGGTGGCACCAAGTACATGGAACAGTTCTGGGACTACAAGGGCGTTGTTTTGCGACAGGCGGCGGTGGAGCCGCAGGGGGAAGCGCGCGATTTCACCTGGATCAGCACCGAGCTCGCCAAGCGCACCAACTTGGCCCGCGCGTATGTCCAGGCGATCAATCGCGGTGTTTCTGGTGCTGCGCCGCTTAAGGGCGAGGCGTACGACTTTAGTCTGGACCCGCAGCAATGCCCCGAACCGGAGCAAATCTGGGATGCAGTTTGTCGGGCCGCCACGTTCGTGTTATCCGCGGGCAAAGAGTCGCACGATCTTGGATGGTTCAAGCAGCATGGTTTTTATGCGATCCCGATCTCACGGCTTGAGTGGTACCTGACCCCAACGATGGAGCGCATGGGGCTGCGCTATGAGCTTCCCTATCAGGAGCGACTGCTGCGCATAGGCCGTGAGCTCAAAAACCGCCTGCACGAGAACAAGATGAACTGGTGGGACGAGCAACTTGCCGAATACAGCGCGCTGCCGCAGTGGCACGATGATCCCGAACGCTGGCTCAGGAATCTCGATCATGCCGGTGCGCGAAGGGAGGACTTTCCGTTTTGGCTGTTGGCCACCAAGAGCATGCAGTACCACGCGGGGGGCAACGCCGGGATCGAACTCATGCACGAGGTTGCCGAGAATCTGCACGGCCACACCGGCGTGATGATCCATGCCAAGACGGCAGCGGCCTTGGGTATCGCGGAGGGCGACCGGGTTGAGATTCGCTCCTACATCGGGACGACGTACGGCAAAGCGGCCCTCGTGCAGGGCATACGACCGGACACCCTGGTTGTCACCGGGCAATTTAATCACTGGGCCACTCCATATGCCAAGGATCTGGAGCTGCCCAGCTTGAATGCAATTGCGCCGATGTCCCTTGAGCTCACCGACGCAACGGGCTCAGGTGCCGACATCGTTCGCGTCGCCGTGCGACGCGTGGCAGGAGCACCGCAATGACCCGCTACGCGATGGTCATTGACCTGCGACGCTGCGTGGGTTGCCAGACATGCACCGCAGCATGTAAGAGCGCCAACGCAACACCGCCTGGCGTGCAATGGCGCCGCGTACTGGACATCGAAAGTGGCGAGTTTCCCGATGTGCATCGTAGCTTTGTGCCCGTGTCGTGCATGCACTGCGCTAATCCGCCTTGCGAGGACGTGTGTCCGACGACCGCAACCAAAAAACGCCCGGACGGCTTGGTCACTATCGACTACGAGCTGTGTATCGGCTGCGCCAACTGCGTGATGGCCTGCCCCTATGAAGCGCGCAGCATCGTGCACGAAAGCCGCTTCGCCTATGGCAAAGAGCCGATCGAATCGGAGGCCGCACGCTGCGACCCCGCACGGCTGGGAGTGGCAACCAAATGCACCTTCTGCCGTGATCGCATCGATCGGGCTGCCGTCACCGGACAGGTGCCGGGCGTTGACCCCGAGGTTACGCCGGCCTGCGTGAACGCGTGCATCTCAGGGGCGATGCATTTTGGCAATGTTGCCGATCCCGGCAGCAACGTTTCGCAACTGCTAGCTACGACCTCGCATTTCCGAATGCACGAGGAGCTCGGTACCGAACCAGCGGTCCACTACATATGGGACCAGCCATGAGCGCTCCCGAGCACCTCGCGCCGCGCCGACAAGGCAACTGGGACTGGCGCGCAGCGGCCAATTTCATTTGTGGTGGCAGCGGCGGCGCCTTGTTGCTTTGGACGGCGTGCGCTGCTCTTGGCGGTGCCGACCTTCGCGCCTTCGTGCTGGCAGCGCTTGCTCTGGTTGGTATCGGCTTGACGTGCGTGTGGTTCGAATTGGGCCGGCCGTGGCGATCGATCAATGTCTTGCGCCACGGCGCTTCCTCATGGATGACGCGTGAAGCAATCGTTGCGACCTTGTTGTTTTGCTGCGGCGCGATCGCCCTCGTGGGCCCATATCAGGGGCTCGCGCTGAGCGCGTCGGGCGTGCTCGGCCTGGCCTTCCTTTACAGTCAGGCACGGATTTTGGCCGCTAACAAGGGCATTCCAGCATGGCGCCATCGCCTATGCCTGCCGCTTGTGCTTGCCACCGGGCTCGCTGAGGGTGCCGGTTTGTTGACACCGCTCACACTGGGCATGCCTGCCTCCCTGGTCTTTCTAAGCGTACTGCTGGCGCTGCTGACCGCCACTCGCGTCCTTGCCTGGCGGCGGTACCTTCTGGCGATGCAACGCGACGGGGCACCTGCTGGGGCAATCGCGGAGCTGCAGGCAATCGACCGCGGGCTGAATGGGGCAGGCGGCGCCGTCCCCATTGCGCTCGTTTTGCTTGCTGCTGTGATCTCCCAGCCCCTGCTTGCGGTGCTCGCAGGCGCTGTTGTTGTGCTCAGCGGCGCACGGCTTAAGTACACGTTGATCTGCCGCGCTTCATTCGTTCAGGGGTTCGCACTGCCAAAGATCCCCGTGCGAGGCGCGGGGGCCACGGCTCCGGGCGTTCGGCCGGGGTGGGAAAGTGTGCAACCCGAGGCGCGCGATAGGGCGAAAAGCTCGGAGCGGGCGTGAAGCGCCTTGCGAATATTCCGATCGCGCTGGGTGCGCTTCTACGGCGCTGCTTACCCTTTAGCGTTAAACCCTCCTTCTTATCGCCCAGTTTCGTTTTGATTAGCGAAGCGCGTCGGTTGCGGTCTGTCGCAACGCCACGAAGCGCCTTGCCCACCGAAATGCGCATCAAGTGCAGCCTGCCGTGACCGAACGCGGGCAAAATCCTACGCAGGTCCAACAACTTGCCCAATGCGGCGTAACCTTGAACGCTGCCAAATCGTAGGGTCAGACGCCTGGGAGAAATCGATGGATCAGAAGCGGCCTCACACGACAGACTGCGAGCCAATCGAGAAGGCGAGCCTGGAGGAACTGCGGGCCCTGCAACTGCAGCGTATGCAATGGTCGCTTCAGCACGCGTATGAAAACGTGGCGCACTACCGTACCAAATTCGACCAGGCCGGGGTGCACCCTCGCCAGCTCAAGGAGCTTTCGGATCTGGCGAAATTTCCGTTCACCACAAAGGCCGATTTGCGCGAGACCTACCCGTACGGAATGTTCGCAGTTCCGATGCAAGAAGTTGTGCGCGTGCACGCCTCTTCGGGTACAACGGGGCGTCCGACCGTCGTCGGCTATACGCGCAACGACATCACGATGTGGGCCAATGTCATGGCTCGCTCGCTACGCGCCGCTGGCGTGACCAGCGACGACATTTTGCTTAACTCCTACGGCTATGGGCTCTTTACAGGTGGCCTTGGCTTGCATTACGGCGGTGAAGCCCTGGGCGCTACTGTCATACCGATGTCCGGCGGTCAGACGGAAAAGCAAGTCCAAATGATCCGGGAACTGCACCCGACCGTGCTGTTGTGCACGCCTTCGTACTCGCTAACCATCGCCGACGAGCTGATGCGCCAGGGAGTCAAGCCTGGTGGGACTTCCTTGCGTGTCGGCCTCTTTGGCGCGGAACCGTGGACAAATGAAATGCGCCGTGAAATCGAGACACGTCTTGGCATTGACGCACTAGACGTCTACGGACTTTCGGAAGTAATCGGACCGGGGGTGGCCTGCGAAGCCGTCCACACCAAGGATGGCCCGCACATTTGGGAGGATCACTTTTATCCCGAAATCATTGACCCGGACACTGGCAAAGTGTTGCCCGATGGCGCCAATGGCGAACTCGTCTTCACATCGCTCACCAAGGAAGCGTTGCCGGTCGTGCGCTATCGCACGCGTGACCTCACACGCCTGCTGCCGGGGACCGCTCGGAGCATGCGGCGCATGGACAAGATAACCGGACGCTCCGATGACATGCTTATCATTCGCGGAGTCAATGTGTTTCCGACCCAGATCGAGGAAGTCCTCCTACGAAACCCCCGCCTCGGCGGCATGTACCAGTTGCACCTCTCGCGCGAAGGGCACCTTGACAAGCTCGATGTCTACGTCGAGCTAAAGCCTGAGTATTCGGACGCGACCGGTCAGATCCAACGCGAGCAGGTCGGACGCGATGTCGCGCACCACATCAAGTCCTTGATTGGTGTCACCGCCGATGTGCATGTGACACCGACCGATACGATCGAGCGCACGCTCATTGGAAAGGCCAAGCGTGTGATCGACAAGCGCCCCAAGTAAACCGGCCGATTGCATCGCAGACGAAAACGACACGATGTTTGTGCAGTTCCTGCTCTCCGGGCTCACGGTGGGCGCCACCTACGCACTGTCGGCGCTTGGCTTTACCCTAATCTACAGCGCTTGCAACGTAATTAATTTCGCCCAGGGCGAGTTCATCATGCTCGGTGGCATGCTCACCGTATTTTTTGTTCACAGTGGCTTACCGCTGGCAATTGCAGCAATTTTGGCAGTCATCGCTCCGGTCGCGGTCGGTATTCTGGTCGAGCGCTTGGCTATCGAGCCGGCACGTGGCGCCGGAACGGTCAATCTGATCATTATCACTATCGGCGCCTCGCTGGTGATACGGGGCGTCGTACAAATCTGGCTTGGCAAAGGTGCCCACGTGCTCGCACCATTTTCGGGGAGCGAGCCGATCGCTATCGCAGGAGCGACGCTGCTGCCGCAGAGTCTGTGGGTCCTAGGGGTGGCGGCGATCATGGTCGCCGCGCTGTGGCTGTTCTTCCGTCATACCGTCGTCGGTAAGGCGATATTGGCGACGTCCTATAACGCCCTTGCGGCGCAGCTTGTTGGCATCAGCACGCGGTGGGTGCTACGCATCAGCTTTGGAATTTCTGCGGCAATGGGTGCTGTCGCTGGCATTTTGCTCACTCCGATCACGCTGACTTCGTACGATGTTGGCATCATGCTCGGGCTCAAGGGTTTTGTCGCTGCAGTGGTCGGTGGCCTGGGTAGCGGTCTTGGTGCCGTCGCCGGTGGACTCTTTGTTGGCCTCGTCGAAGCATTGGCGGCGGGTTACATTTCCTCCGCCTACAAGGACGCGGTTCCCTTTGTGCTGATATTGATCTTCTTGTTTTTCTTTCCGCGTGGGCTGTTCGGTGCCAAGGTCACTGATCGGGTATGAAGCCCCACAATATCGGCTTGCTTGTCCTTGCAGGGATCTTGGCCGCGCTACCGCTAGCGTTGCCAAATTCCTTTTATTACGACATCGTCATTCGCATGGCGATCAACGCTGTCGTCGCGCTGGGCCTGAACTTGCTCATCGGATTCGCCGGCCAAATCAGTCTTGGCCATGCGGGGTTTTTTGGCATCGGCGCCTACGCCACTGCGATTTTGACCACCCATTTCGGATGGCACCCGCTGCAGGCGCTGCTGGCCGGAGCAATCGCTGCCGCGGCCCTCGCAGCGCTACTTGCCAGGCCCATCTTTCGTCTGCGCGGACACTACCTTGCCATGGCGACGCTGGGGCTGGGAATCCTGATCGCGATGGTCCTAAAAAACGAGGCGGCATACACGGGCGGCCCCGATGGCATGGCGGTTGCACCGATGAGCCTGTTCGGACTTCAAATCGATGGCGAAAAGCAGTGGTATTGGTTTTTCTCCGCCAATCTTCTCCTTAGCATCTGGGCCTGCCGCAACCTCATTGATTCCCCGTTTGGCCGTGCCATTCGCGCGCTGCATGGCTGTGAAGTGGCCGCGCAGGTCGCCGGCGTCGATGTAGCTCGTTACAAAGCAATCATCTTTGTTTTCTCCGCGTTCTTCGCCAGCGTCATGGGCAGCTTGTCCGCACATTACGTCGGTTTCGTAACGCCGAACGTCGCCGATTTTTTTTATTCGATCGAACTCGTAACGATGGTGGTGGTTGGCGGAATGGCTTCGATCTTTGGTCCGGTGGTCGGCGCTGCGTTGCTTACTGCGCTGCCGCAGGCGCTCGCCACCCTGGAAGGTTGGGAGACGGTCGCGTTCGGACTGATTTTGATATTTTTCATGGTGTTTTTGCCCAGCGGCCTGGTACCAACGATCGCCACACGATTTGGCAGGCGAGGCTGATGGCTCTCCTTGAGGTTTACGGGCTGACCAAGGCCTTCAGCGGCGTGACGGCGGTGCAGGACGTCGAGTTCTGTGTTCAGCCGGGCATGGTGTATTCCGTAATTGGTCCAAACGGCGCCGGCAAGACCACGCTGTTTAACCTCATCACGGGCATCTACCAGCCCAATCACGGTCAGATCCGTCTCGACGGCGAATCCATTACTGGATTGCCGCCACATCAGCTCGCACGAAGGGGTATGGCACGAACTTTCCAGAATCTGCAAATCTGCATGAATTTGTCGGCCCTGGAAAACGTGATGCTCGGTGCACACCTAATGCTGAACCGCAATTTGTTCAAAGGAATGTTCAGGCTATCCGCAGTTCGTCATGCCGACGAGACTTTGCGCGAACAAGCCCGCGAGTTGATGTGCCTTGTCGGCCTGCAGAACTTTATCGGCCGCGTTGCTAGCGCAATGCCTTACGGTGCCCTCAAGCGACTGGAGATTGCGCGCGCCCTAGCCGCCAAGCCGCGTATCCTATTTCTCGACGAACCCGCAGCGGGACTCAATCCAAAGGAAACGGCGCAGATCGATGCGTTGATCAGAGAACTTGCCAATCGCCAGATCACAGTGGTTTTGGTCGAACATGACATGAAGATGGTGATGAACATCTCGGACCGAATTTTGGTACTCAACTATGGCAAGAAGCTCATCGAGGGCACTGCGCCAGAGGTTCGCCGCAATCCCGAGGTGATCGCGGCATACCTGGGTAAGGCTGCGTGAAATCGCGATGACCGAAGCGCTGCAAACCAACAGCGAGATGCACCGCGACGTGTGGCGATTGAGAAGCGCACTCTCGAAATTGAGGCAGCGACTGCAAATTGCTGTTGCACTGCCGCTCATCGAGTTGATGGGCACAATTCTCGATTACCTTGATCGCCACATCGAGCAGACGCACCCGTCCAAGGCCCGAGCACATCGGCACCATGCGATACGACCGCACAGCGCCCAGGCTAGCGAACTGATCGAGAAGTTCAAACGTGCGCGTTCAGCAAAGCCGATGCGGTGGCGCGAGCAGCTCGGTGCTCTGATCAAGGCCGATGAAACCGCGCTCGGCGCGTTTAGCGCCGCACTCGAATCGTATATAAAGCTCGTACAGCAGCACCTCGTGCGCGAACAAGCCGTACTGTTGCCGATCGCGCGCAATGCGCCCAGGGAGACGGATTGGGGGCAGCGTAGCGCCGCGGTCCGGGCGCAGGAAGACAGTGCGGGCGCCGTAGCGGCGCGTGCACAATTCGACGCCCAGATGTCTCGTATTGCCGATTTTTCTTTCATTCCGGTCGAACCTGACCTACAGTCAGCGCCCAAGGTATCGGCTCGAAGCGACACGACTTTGTTGGACATTCAGAAGCTCTCCAGCCACTATGGGCGCATCGCTGCGTTGCATGGGGCGAGCCTTTCGGTGCGCAAGGGCAGGCTGGTCGCACTGGTTGGTGCCAACGGTGCAGGAAAAACGACGTTGCTGCGGACAATCTCCGGTGTCCAAAGGGCTACCGGCGGCGCAATTTTTTTCGATGGACGCGACATCACCACCATGAGAGCGGACAAACGGGTGCGGCTTGGCATCTGTCAAGTCCCAGAGGGCCGCCAGGTATTTGGCCCATTGTCAGTCGCCGATAACCTGCGGCTCGGAGCGTTTACCGGTACCGACGAGAAGTACATCGCGAAGGACCTACGACGCATGTACGAGATGTTTCCCGTCTTGCGTCAAAAAGCGCAAGAACCCGCCGGCACCTTATCGGGTGGCCAGCAGCAGATGCTGGCAATCGCGCGCGCCTTGATGGGAAGGCCGCGGCTTTTGCTGCTTGACGAGCCCTCGATGGGTTTGGCACCGATACTCGTCGAGGAAATTTTCCGCATCATCGAAAATCTGCGCCAACAGTCGATCACTATCTTGCTCGTCGAACAAAATGCGCAAGCGGCGCTGGCGATCGCGGACGATGCCTACGTCATGGAAACGGGAAAAATCGTAATCGAGGGAAGCGGCCGCGATCTATTAGCCGACGATCGAGTACGGGAAGCATATTTGGGTGTATGAAAAAAAACAGTACGTTTTTTTAACGAGCCGGAGGAGAAAGCATTATGAACAAACTGCTGGGCGTAGGTGCCGCCATTTTTGGTTTCGCTCTGGCAACGGCAGCCGGTGCTGCTGAGCCGATAAAGATCGGCTCGGTTCTGTCCGCTACCGGTCCAGCCGGCTATCTGGGTGAACCTGAGGTTAAGACCCTGCGTCTGTACGTAGAGAACATCAATAAGTCGGGAGGAATACTCGGCCGTCCGCTGGAACTCGTTTTGTATGACGACGGGTCCGATGCCAACAAGGCCAATGGTTTTGCCAAGCGTCTGATCGACGACGACATGGTCGACGTGCTGGTCGGTGGGACGACGACTGGCTCGACCATGTCGATGGTGCCGCTCGTGGAAAAAGCCGGCATTCCTTTTGTTTCGCTTGCTGGCGCCGTGGTCATCATCGAACCGGTGAAAAAATGGGTATTCAAGACACCGCACACCGACCGCATGGCCGCGGAAAAAGTGTTCCTGGACATGAAAAAGCGTGGCATCACAAACGTCGCGCTGTTGTCCGAGACCAGTGGTTTTGGCCAGTCGGGACGAAAGGAGACCCAGGCGATGGCGGCAAAGTTGGGCATCAACCTTCTCGCCGACGAAACCTACGGGCCCAAGGACACGGATATGAGTCCGCAACTGACAAAAATCAAAAACACCGCAGGCGTGCAGGCCCTGTTCGTGTTTGGACTGGGGCAAGGACCGGCAATCGTCAACCGCAACATCCGACAAATCAATCTGGCCGTGCCGATCTACCACGCCCATGGAGTGGACTCCGAGGAATTCATTAAGCTTTCTGGGCCAGCTGCAGAAGGCGTGCGGCTTCCCGCGGCGGCGCTGCTGGTCGCCGACAAGCTTCCGGCAAGCGATCCGCAAAAACCCGTTGTCACCGCCTACCGCAAGGCATATCGCGATCGCTACAACGAAGACGTCTCGACTTTCGGGGGGCACGCGTACAACGGCTTGATGCTGATGGTTGAGGCGATCAAGCGCGCGGGCGGCACCGACAAAGCAAAGGTGCGCACGGCACTAGAACAGACCAAAGGCTTTATCGGAACCGACGGCGTGGTCAACATGTCGGAGACCGACCACTTGGGTCTAGACCTGACTTCGTTTCGCATGTTGGAAGTGAAAAACGGCGACTGGACGCTTATCGAGTAACGCCCATGGCAGCGCCTAGCGTGGCGACTGCAACGTCCGCAAATACCTCCTCCCGCGCGCGGCCAGGCAAGCGGGAGGCGTTAAGCACCACGACGCGCACCGCCGGGCAGGTTGCCAGCGCGCTGCCTTGCGCGACCTCCAAGAGCCGCGTGCTTACCAAGCTCACAGCCCAGTTGCTCGCGCAACGGCCGCCGCGAGCAAGTTCGCTGATTATTACCATCTACGGAGACATGATCGCGCCGCACGGCGGAACGGTTTGGCTCGGCAGCTTCATCAAGCTCGCCCAACCGCTGGGACTGAATCCGCGCTTGGTGCGTACCAGCGTCTTTCGTCTGGCTCGGGAAAAATGGCTTGTTTCCGAGCAGGTCGGCCGGCGCAGCTACTACAGCCTGACGGCGACGGGTCGACGCCGTTTCGAGCACGCGTACCGGCGCATTTATGAAGACCCGCGCAGCGCATGGGACGGTGGTTGGCAGCTTGTCCTCATCCCCCGTGAAGGCCTTGCTCCTGGGCTGCGCGACTCCTTGTGCAAGGAGTTGCAATGGGAGGGCTTTGCGGCGATCGCGCCAGGCGTGATGGCGCATCCATCGGCGCAGGCCGATTCGTTGCTCGACATCCTTCAGGGCACGGGCGCGCATGACAAGGTGGTCGTCTTGAAGGCCCATACGATTGGCACGATGGCGGGACGGCCGCTAAAGGAACTGGTCGAGCAGTGCTGGAATCTGGTACAGGTCGCCGCCGGATATCAGAGTTTCATTGGCCGCTTTCGGAGAGTGGCAAGGGCACTGCGAGGGACATCGGTCCGAGATCCCGAACAATGCTTTGTCGTTCGCGCCTTGCTGATGCACGAGTTCCGTCGCGTGCAGTTGCGCGACCCGCAGTTGCCACGCCAATTGCTTCCGACGCACTGGCCGGGTGATTTGGCTCGCGCCCTGTGCTCAGAAATCTACCGCCTCTGTCAGCAATCGGCGGAAGATCACCTGATGAACGTCTTACAGACCGCCGATGGTCCTTTGCCGCCAGCGGCTGCAAGTTTTTACGCGCGCTTTGGCGGTCTGCAGGCTACAAACCTTCCAGAACCTTTAGCGCCTTCGAGCAAATCTCAGCAACAGGAGTTCCCGTGAAAGGCATCGATGATTTCATGGAAGTTTACAAACGGGCGTGGGAGACAAGCGACGAGCAACTGCTCGCCTCGCTTTTTGCTGCCGACGGCGTCTACCGCAATACCCCGTTTGCCGAGCAGCGCGGGCATGAAGCGATCAAAGCCTACTGGCAGCGCACGAAACTGCAAAGCGATATCGCGGTTCGCTATGAAGTTCTCGCGCGCAACGACCATGGTGGCATCGCGCACTGGCACACGACTTATCAAGTAACCTCGGAAGAATTATTCCGAGTCTGGGCCGCCTCGACCGGCACTAATTTGCTTGCCCGAACCGCCGGCGATCCCCTGCCCCGCCTGGCGCTCGACGGCGTCGCAGTGGTTCAGTTCGATGATGCAGGCCTTTGCCGCGATTTCAGCATCTGGTGGCACAGTCGGATCAATACGATGTAGGTTTCGCTAGCGTAAACACCGGCATCCGCCGGGATTGGATTTGCAGGCTTAGTGATCCGGCGTGCGGTGCCGCGCCAATAAGCGCGAGCAAACAAATAACAAGCCACCGGCGGCCAGCGACGTCAACGACATCGGATACAGTGTGCCGTTATAGCTCACTCCGATCCAGCTTCCGACAAGAAGCGCGCTGAACATAGCAAAAAACCCGAGCAGACCCGCCGCAGTTCCCGCCCGGTGACCAAAGGGCGCGACCGCTCCAACTTGAGCACAAGGCCAATTGATTCCGTGAGCGAACATGACGAAAAATTGGCATATAACGACGGTCGCCCAATGATGAAATCCGACAGCGACCGCCAGTGCAAAAAGCAACCCGGCGACGCCGCTTAGGATTGCACCAAAGGACGACGTGCGAGCAATTCCGATCCTGACCAACAGTCTTCGACAAACAAACGTACCGGTAAGAAAACCGCTTACACCAAACGCCCAGGCGTAACCGAACCAAACTGTCGGCATTTTCAGAGCGTCGGTAAGAGCAAACGGGGCTCCCGATATGAACACAAAAATCGAACCATAAGAAAGCGCTCCCGGAAGTGTGTAGGCCCAAAACGCTGGCACCGCCAGAATTTCGCGATAACCAGCGATGAGCCCCGAAAGGCGTAAGGCGGCAATATTCTTCTGTGGGATCGTCTCGCCCAATCCACGCCAAGTAAACAAAGCCAGCGCCACGCCAAATGCAGCGAGCGCGACAAACGCGGCGCGCCAACCAAAAGCGACCTGAAGGTATCCGCCTGCAATCGGACCCAGCAGGGGCGCCAAGGCCATCATGCTCGTGGCGGTCGCGACAACACGGGCACCTTCCGCCGGCGAATGAACATCTCGGACAATGGCTCTTGCAATGACCACGGCCGTGCAACATCCGACGGCCTGCGCCAAGCGAGCCGCCAGCAGCACCGAAATGGATGGCGCCGCCGCGCAAATAACGGTCGTTACGACATACAGGGCCAAGCCGACAAGGAGCACCGGGCGCCGCCCGAAACGATCGGATACCGGGCCGGCTATGAGCTGTGCCACGCCAAAGCCGGTGACGAAAAGCGACAGGGTCTGTTGCGCAACGCCAGGGGATGTCTGGAAGTACCGCGCGATATGCGGAAGCGACGCTAAATACAGGTCGGTAGATAGCGGCTGCAACATCAGGCAGGCCGCGATCACGGTAAGCAGCAGGGGCGCGCCAAACCGTGTGGACGGTTCTTCCCGTGCTGGGGCAGCAAGATCGGCGGGCTGCCCTACGGCGCGGCTTGGGGAGCGAGTTAACATGCCACCGACGTTTCTTTCGCACGATCTTCTGATGCATCGTGCGGCCGCAGGGCAAATGTCGATCGCCTTGCTGCACGCGAAGAAACCATTCGCTGCCCTGGAGCACAACGTGCACGGCAACTGTTGGAGCGCGGCTGCGTCGCGACACCACGAAGATAATCCACTATCGCGCGTGGTTTCAATCCGCCAGCTCCCCAGCGCAGCCACACCGCGCGACCCCCGCCCTCGCGCCAGCGGAGCATTTTGTGTCGGCAGCTTTCTTGTTCATTAGCGACGGCCACCGGCGGTGCGCCGATGCATTCGAATACCGCGCCGGTTCTTGTCGAGAGCTTAGATGTCCGTCTGGAATTATGGGTTCGACCTGAGAAAAGACCCCCGGATTCGTGAAGCTGGCAAGCAGTCGATCGGGCTGCGACCATTCCAGTTCACCAGCAATGGCTCGTTATGCTTGGCGCAAAGATTGATCTCAGATCGATAAAGCGCAAAGCAAGGCTCACGACAGGTGCACCGTTCTTCGTGGATGGGAGCGCGCACGCACCTGCCATCAGGCCAAATCCGAAGCGCTGGGCCCGGTGACAGGGCAGCATGCACCAAGGAGCGCGCCCGCGTGTCGTCGGTCCCGATGCGCGGACGGCACTTTAAGCAGCGTCAGATATCGGGACAAACTGGCGCGAATCGCTGTGCGCGGTGCAATTTTGCGTTTGACCGAGGGTAAGCGTTTGGCCGCGGCCAGCAGCATGCGATGCTCAACGTACTCCAGGTCGATCTCGACGGCAGCGATGCGATCTTTTAGTTGCTTGGCCCATGTTTTGGGCATACCGGTTGGCGGTCGCCGCAAGGCGCGTCGCGACTGACGCAACGGGCGGATAATGTTCTGCTGAAGAGCTTTGACGTCCGACATTGCCGCGCGTAGCGTGCGTTGATCGAGTGCGCGTCCGCCCTGGCCAAGCCAGCAGCAGTACAAAAGCAAGTTCACGTCGGCGCCCCAACGGTCCTGCAGCGCCAGACAAGCGGCGGCAACCGCCGGGTGGCCATATGTCGCCAGAGAAAAACGCCAAAACGCGTTGGGCTTGCGGCGCATCAAGTCTGTAGCACAGTTCGCGTCGTGCCGTCGAGCACGAGACAAGTCAGCGTTCCGGTTCGATATGCGCCGGTATCAATTCCGATGCGATTGCCGTGCAGCACGGCCCGCTCCGTGATGTTGTGGCCGTGCACGATGACCGCTCCATGGTCCACGTCCGAAGTCAAAAAAGGCTCGCGCATCCACATGCAGTCCGTCGCGCTTTGCCGAGTCAGCGGCACACCCGGCCGCACTCCTGCGTGGACAAAATAGTAGTCCCCCGCGCGGTACGCGATCTGCAGGCAAGAAAAAAAATCCAAATGCGCCCTGGGAAGCGCGGCCGAAAACCTCTCGCGCAACAACGCCATGTTCGCATCATTGCGTATGTCCGCGCCGGCGATGGAGACACCGTAGTGGGCCAGCGTATCAAGGCCGTCGTGGTCGAACCAGCGCCGCCCCGCGTCGAAATCCCCGGCCAAAAATCGCAGTAGCGAATCTTCGTGGTTGCCCTTGAGACAAATTTTCTCAAACCCCGTTTCCGGGGGTGCGAGCACCATATCCACTACGCGGCGAGAATCAATTCCGCGGCTCACATAGTCCCCGAGGAAGACTATCTGACGGTGGGTCGCTTTCCGCTGTCGCGCGTCTTCGAGGATCTGCCGGGTCATTGCTCCCAGCAGGTCATATCGCCCATGGATGTCGCCGATGGCGTAGATCGCCGTATTCGGCGGCGTTGCGGCAATCATCCGGCAACGCGCAGGACCTTTTTTGGCACTTCCTCGCGCGCGTGGCCGGTCCAGCGACGGAAAAGATCGTGCTCGATACCCACTTGGTCGAGCGCCTTGCCAATACTCTGATGAACGATGTCCATGATCGACTGCGGTTTATGGTAGAACGCCGGCATTGGCGGAAGGATCACCGCGCCGCAATCGGCCGCGCGCGACATCAGCTCCAGGTGGCCTTTGTGTAGCGGTGTTTCGCGCACCATTAAAACCAACTTGCGACCCTCCTTTAGCTGCACATCGGCGGCACGAATCACCAAATTGTACGTGAAGGAATTGGCCACCGCCGACAAGGTTTTGATCGTGCAGGGTGCAATGATCATGCCGCGGGTGCGAAACGATCCGCTGGCCACCGCCGCGCCCACATCCTTGTTGTTGTAGACAACCGTGGCGAGCGACCGGACCTCATCGATCGAAGTGTCAGTTTCGATCGCGAGGTTCATGCCGGCGGCCTCGCTAAAAATCAGGTGGGTTTCCTGACCCAGTTCTTTCAGCACCCGCAGCAGTTCGACACCGTACACAACGCCAGTTGCGCCTGTGATGGCGACGATAAGAGGAAAACTCATAGTTGGACTCCAGGCTTATCGGCCACGACGCGATCATGCCGCTAGCGCCGCCGGTTGCGTATCGGTTGCCTCCAGAACCGCAAAACCCGCCCGCTCCAATGCGGCGACAACTTGTCCGCTGTCATCGGCATGCAAGCGCAATATGACCTTCTTCTGCGGATAGTCGCTTTGCCCCTCATGGGCATCGCGTCCTACCGGGTATACGGCTTGCACGATTGCTCCAGCAGCTTCTACCACATCGACGATGCGCCCGAGCACGCCCGGTCCCAGCGTGACAGGCGCTAGCGTCACTCCGCTGCGCCGCTCCCATGCGCCAAGCAAGTGGGACGCGAGCTGGAAGATTTCATTGGCCGAGATGATGCCGACAACTTGTTCGCCCTCCATAACCGGCAGCTGTGCCACTCCCAGCTCGCGCCCGACGAACAGGCAGTGCTCCATGGTGTCGCTGGCGCGAACCGTCGCCGGGTTGCGTACCATGATGTCACGTACCCGCAAGCGAGTCGCGAAGAAATTGAATTCGTCCGGGTTCTGCGTGCGCATGACAAAGTGTCCGATGCGCAGCAAGTTGGCGCGGGTCACGAGTCCGCGAAGTTTCCCATCGTCGACAACCGGCAGCGCATGCAGGCAGTTCTCGCTCAAAATCCGCTTTGCTTCCGATACGAGCAAGTCGCTTGCAATGAGGATCGGGTTGGGCTGCATCCAGTTTCGCACGATCATCGGACCCCTCCGCTTGGTTTGCAAACCAAGTACCCGGCATTACCCGCCAAAGCCAGCGCGGCGATGGCCATCGCGTTGTCAATCTCGCCACGAGCAATTCGGCTCGACAGCTCACCGACGTCGATCGACACCACTTCGATGTCTTCCCCCGGATCCAGTGCCGGCGCCGACGTCGGCCGCAGACCCCGGGCGAGGTATACGCGCAGACGGTTCGACAGCAGCGCAGGTTGCGGACGAAGGTCACCCAGCCAAAAAAACTCGCCTCCACCGTAGCCAGTTTCTTCCGTGAGCTCACGTGCCGCGCCAGCTTGAGCTGGTTCGTCTACGCCGTCGTGTAATCCTCCCGGCAACTCGAGGCTCATTTGGCGCGAGCCATGGCGATACTGCCGCACCAGTACGAGCTCACCTTGCGTGGTAAGCGGCACCACCATCAGCCAATCGACCATATGCACTACGTGAAAATCGTGCTCCCCACCAGTACGGGGCGAGCGAGCGCGGTCGCACCTGACCTGGAACAGACCAGCATCGAACACCGGCCTGGATGCGATCAATGGCCATGGTTGCAACGTCATGCCGCGGCCTTCGCGTTGACTTGCGCATACAGACGAACGAACTCGTCGACCGCGACCCGGGCAAATTCCGGCGTGTAAAGATGCAAGTCGAATTCCTTGACGTGCGAAGGATCGGACAATTTTTCCCTCAAACGAGCCACGAATTCGGCATCGGCGACCGGGTCATAGATGGGCCGTCCGGCCTTGTCCAGTGACGACCAACCCTGCAGCGGGATCAGAAAGCTCCAAGGCCCGCGCGCCCGGTTTAGCCGTTCCGCAATGACGTCGGCGGCTTGGCGCAGCTCCTGGGCGCTCGTGCGCACCTGGACCCGCAAGGCGTCCTGCACATACTGGACCCTGCTCTTGGTCTTCTCGAGCATGTCGGCTCGCCCACCGTACGACAGAATGTCCAAACCGCACGGCGCCAATACCATCGGTATTCCCGTTTCGACCGCCGCAAGGAGCCGTTCGGGACCGGGATCACGATTGCCCTTGAACAAATGTTCGATGACCCCGCCAATGCAGATGTCCAGTACACCCTGAAAAGCACCGTCGCGGATCATCTCCTCCATTGCCTTGTCGCCCTTGCCCTGGGCGTGGCAAACAATCGGCGTAAATCCCGCCTCCTCGAGCAGGCCCAGTGCCGTTTGCACAGCCATCTCCCCAAATCCGAACGAGGAGACGGCGATGCAAGGTTTGTCGAACCGGATGCTCGTGCCTTGCGTCATCTCGACCATGCCGCAAATCGCGCCGACTGCATTGATGATCTGTGCCTTGAGCAGCGGATTCATCTTGACGATATCGAGCACCGTATGGTGCATCGTGATATCGCGCGTGCCCACGTATTTGTCGATATACGCCGGGTGCGCTGCCATCGGCGAGGCCATGAGCTTGGGCATGCCAAAGGGTAGCTGCTTCATTACCGAGGTAGCCACCAGCGTAGCCGTGCCACCGCCAATACCAATGATGCCGTGCACTGCCCCTTGTCGAACGAGGTCCGCGACAATCGCGCCCGCGCCGCGAATCTGATTATTGGTCGCCGCGTCCCGATCGGACCGGTACTTTTCGCGGACGACCTCGATTGGTAAACCGCCGCGCGCCGCCACCTCCTCGGTACGAATGTCTCCCGCGAAAGGCGGCGGCTCTTCCATGCTGAAGTCCAGCAAGATGACGCGATGCCCCCGGTCGGAGATCATCTTCTTGACGAAAACGATATCCTCACCGCGCGTATCCAGATTGCAGATGATGACGATGCCCTTTTTGTCGCCCATTTGCCGCTCGCCTGTTCCGCCGCGCAGCCGACGGGCATCGCCCGCCGGCATCGAGTCACGAAGCGCTTTTTGTGGTCTTGGTCTCCGGCCGCGTTAGCCGGCCGATCATGCCGGCGACGGGACTTGGTCCTTCGAAGCCATATTCATTCCAGCGATCGGAAACCTTTTGCAAAACGGCCCGATCCATGAAGATCTCGTTGGGTCGGTTTTTCCACTCGAAGGGCGTGCACGCATCCAGAAGGATCCGGCTGGTGATGTCGCGCGCTTCGATTGGCAGGCCCGGATCGAGCGGCGTCGAGCGGCCGCGGTCGATGATCTGCGCCGAGCGCTTCGGATCAAAGCGTGTTGCCAGCGCCCACCAAATGCGGTCCCAGTCATCCGCCTCGATGTCGTGATCGACCGTGATCACCCCTTTCACACCGTAGTGCCCGGTCGTGCTGGCAATGACGGCATTACCAACGTGGTTGGAGTGGCCGGGGTACATTTGTTTTACCGAGACGACGACCCAGAAGCGGCCGCAGGCCTCCGGAGGGATGTACACGCTTTGGATACCCGGCACTTTCATCGTCTCCAGGTCGTACCACAGTGTCGCGGTCCGGTTCAGCGACTGGATCATATGGATATCGTTGATCGGTTTGCCTACCGTGGTGGACCACATCACGGGCTTGTTGCGATGGAGAATGCGCTTTATGCGTAGCACCGGTTTGGGAAAGTCCTTCAGTTTGTTGCCCGAGTAGTAGCCGGTGTACTCACCGAAGGGTCCCTCTTCCATCAGCTCGTTCGGATCAATCCATCCCTCGGCGATGATTTCGGCATTCGCCGGAAGGGTCAGGCCGGTCAGGTCCGATTTAAAGACCGGAACGGGGCGCCCACGCAGCGACCCGGCGACGTCATATTCGTCGACCTGGGCGCTGACCAGCGTCGATGCGGCGAGGAAGAGCACCGGATCGCAGCCCACGACCGCAGCCGCCGGCATCAGCTGGCCGCGCTCCTGATACTTCTTCATGTGCATGTCGCCGTGTTTGCCCTTGATAATCTGCGAGCCGAGGATGTCCTTGGCCAGAACCTGCGAGCGATACGTGCCCAGGTTCGTCCAACCTGTGTCCGGGTCTTGGGTCACGAGATAGCCCGATGTCACGAAAAAT
>Ga0187781_10001031_pt1 | contig 20951 bp, 18 predicted proteins | sample 0715_SJ02_MP02_2_FD_132447 | JGI IMG/M metagenome (GOLD analysis project Ga0187781, IMG submission 132447) | Tropical peat soil microbial communities from peatlands in Department of Meta, Colombia - 0715_SJ02_MP02_20_MG | ecosystem: Environmental > Terrestrial > Soil > Wetlands > Peat | place... | reverse complement strand
GGCGGGTTCAACGGGTTTCCAGGCGCCAAGTATCCGAACATGTTCGTGTTTTTTGCCGTCTCCACTCCCGGCCACACTCCGCAAGAGGTTCGAGACGCGATTCGGGCGGAGATTGAGCGATTGAAGAGCGAGGACGTCACCGATGAGGAACTGCAAATGATTAAGACGCGGGCCAAGGCGGACCTAATCCGCAAACTGGGGAACAACGAGGGCCTCGCTATGCAATTGGGAACTGCCCAGTCGCTCTATGGTGACTGGAGGGAAATCTTCCACCATGTGGATGACATCGGCAAGGTAAGCAAGGCGGACATTCGCCGGGTGGCCAATGCCACGTTCGTGGAGTCGAACCGCACGGTGGGCATGATTGAGTCCACCCAGCTTGCCCAGGCGGCGCCGACCGCCGGAAAGGAGAGCAAATAATGAAACTAAGACGCGCGACGACCTCCGTTTTCGCTCTTTTCCTGGGACTGGTGGCTTCCGCTCCGCGGGCGGCTGCTCAGGCGACCGATTGGAAACAGATCAAGGCGCCAGCCCTACACGCCTTTCATCCCCAGCAGCCGCGCCGCGTGGAACTCGCGAACGGCATGGTGATTTTCCTCCAGGAGGATCACGAGCTGCCTCTCATTCGCGGTGCCGCCCAAATCCGCGGCGGGTCGCGCGACGAACCCGCCGCCAAGATAGGCTTGGTGCAAATCTACGGCGAGGTCTGGCGCACGGGCGGCACCAAAAGCAAGACGGGCGATCAGCTTGATGATTATCTCGAGGCGCACGCCGCCAAGGTGGAAACATCCGGCGCCCTGGAGTCGACCACGGTGAGTTGGGACTGCTTGAAGGAGAACTTTGACGACGTCTTCAAGGTTTTCCTCGAGGTGCTCCGCGAACCAGAGTTTCGTGAGGACAAACTACCTCTAGCTAAGAATCAAGTGAACACTTCGATCGCTCGACGCAACGACGACCCTTTCGATATTGCGTTTCGCGAATCCTCCAAACTTGTTTACGGGGCGGACTCGCCCTATGCGCGAGTGCCCGAATACGCCACTGTGGCTACGGTCACGCGCGACGACCTGCTGAGCTGGCACCAACAGTACGTCCATCCGAATAATATCATCCTTGGGGTGGTGGGTGATTTCGATTCTGGTGCGATGGAGGCTAAGCTGCACGAGGCGTTCGATTCCTGGCCCAAAGGCCCGGCGGCTCCCAAGAACCAGGCCTCTTTTAAGGGGCCAAAGCCCGGCATCTACTTTGTTGCCAAGGACGACGTCACCGCCAGTACAGTGCAAATGGTCGATCTGGGAACCACGCGAGACAACCCGGACTATTACGCCATCGAGGTCTTCAACCAGTTTTTCGGAGGCTCGCTCTCGTCGCGCCTGTTTTCTAACATCCGCTCCAAGAAAGGGCTCGCTTATGCGGTGGGCGGCGGAGTGGGGACCGAATACGACCACCCGGGAATACTACAATTGTTTCTGGGAACCAAGAGCCACACGACGGCGGCAGCGATCGATGCTTTCAACGTGGAACTGGATGCGCTAAAAACTAATCCTGCCACACCCGAGGAATTGACCAAGGCGAAAGATGCCATTCTGAACTCATTTGTCTTCCGCTTCGATTCCAAGGAGAAGGTGTTGCGCGAGCGGATGACTTACGAGTTCTACGGTTATCCGGCGGACTTCCTGGAACGTTATCGCGAAGGCATCGCAAAGGTGAGCATCGAAGATGTTTCGCGGGTGGCGGGGAAATACGTCCACAAGGACAAGCTGGCCATTCTGGTGGTGGGTAAGGCGGCGGACTTTGATAAGCCGCTTTCCACCTATGGCCCCGTGACCAACCTCGACATCACGATTCCGCCTCCGCCGGGCACCGCCAAAGCGGCGACCGCGAGCAACTCCGCAGGTCAGGCGCTCATCGCCAAGGTAGTCCAAAGCCTGGGCGGCGCAGACAAGCTCAGATCGGTGAAGTCATTGCGCGAGAAGAGCACCATCCTTGCTAAGACTCCGCAAGGCGACATGTCGATGGAGGTGGAAGAGATCGCCGCCTTCCCCGACCAACTCTGGCAGAAGATGCGCACACCCATGGGCGAAATGACAATGGTTATATCTCCTGCCGCGGCCTTCATGAAGTCGCCCATGGGGTCTCAGGACCTGCCAGGCGCGCAGAAGGAGGACGGCCTGAAAGAGCTGAGGCGCCATCCCATATTTGTGGCCCAGCACGCTGATGATCCCAAGTTCATCTTCGCCGCTGGCGGCTCGGAGAAGATTGGCGAGGTCGAGGCCCAGGTTCTCGACGTAAACGCCGACGGAGCCCAAGTTCGCTGGTACGTGGACCCACAGACGGGCCACGTGCTGCGCACGGTGGCGCAGTCAATGGGGATGGGCGGGCCGGCGGAGCAGGTCATAGACTACTCAGAATGGAAAGAGGTCGAGGGAATCAGCGTGCCGTTCAAGTTAAAGATAACCCAGGGCGGCAACGAGGCGGGTTCGCAGAACGTTAAGGAACTCGAGATTAACCCTGCCGTCGATCCGAAGCTGTTCGAGAAGCCGTCGGCGAGCGGCGGGTCAACGGGTAACTAAGCGTATTGGGCAGCGCGGACCCCCAGTTTTAGGGTCCACGGCTGTTCCCCAGGTCCGCGAACTGAAAAGCCCTTCTGGGTGCCCGTCGGCCGACGGGCATGAGCGACTGCTCGGAATTGTTTTCCGGCATCGCGCTAAACTTCTTCAGGAACCACGTACGGCGCGCGATAGGTGCCTCGCAACAGTTTATTCGCTTCCTCGTCGCCGATGACTTGTTCACTCTCCGGGTCAAAGTTGAGTGTCCGCCCCAGACGGTACGAGGCGTTGGCCAAATGGACCAACGCGCAGGACATGTAGCCTTCCTCGATGGGCGCGTTCAGCTCCTCCAGCTTGCGGCTACGCACGCAGTTGATAAAATTCTGCCAGTTGTTCCCTTCCCTTGAGCCGCTGGGGCCACGCTCCTGCTCTTCTCCCAGCCAAGTTCGGTAAGATGGGAATTCCTCGTTCGACATCACCATGTATCCCTTCGACCCGTAGAAGATATCGCCGACAGAACCGGGGACGGCCTCGCGGTGGGGGCGAGAGGAATTTCCTCGTGGCGGACCCAAGAAACCAGGAATGGCGACTCCGAATCCAAGTGATCCAATGCCTGCCTCCTGGTTTGTAATCCAGTGGCGCACCTCAAACTCCAGAAGCTTAGGCTTGCCCTCCGGCTGATTGAACTCGAACGCTGCGTTTAGCGTGTTGGGGGTTTCCTGGTCATCATCGAACATGAAGTGTCCGCCCAAAGCCGACACCTTGTTGGGGAATTTCACCCCCAGTCCCCATCGCGCCACATCCATTTGGTGGATACCCTGGTTGCCGATATCACCATTGCCGGTGTCCCAGAACCAATGCCAGTTGTAGTGGAACCGGTTCCGCGTGAAGGGGTGGAGTGGGGACGGTCCTGTCCAGAGATCGTAGTTGACGCCCGGGGGAACCGGCTCGACCGAAGCGCGTCCGATCGTATCCCGTCCGTTGAAGCAGAGACCGCGGGCGAAATACACGTCGCCAACCAGCCCTTCTCGCATTTTCCCGATGCCCTCGATCACCGCCCCCGCGGAGCGGTTGTTCGTTCCATGCTGAACAATGCGGTTGTATTTCTTCGTTGCCCGAACCAGTTGCCGCCCCTCCCACAAGTTGTGACAGCAAGGCTTCTCAATATAGACGTCCTTGCCGGCTTGGAGAGCCCAGATTCCCATTAAGGCATGCCAATGATTGGGTGTCGCGATGGAAATGGCGTCGATGGAGGAGTCCTCGAGGAGTTTGCGCACGTCAGAGTACGTTTTAGGTATAGGCAGGCTCATAAGATCCATGTCCGCGAGCCGCCCCTTCATGATGTTTTCATCCACATCGCACACGGCCACAGTCTCCACGTTTGGCATTCGGGCATATTCCTCAACGTGCGCAAAGCCCTGTCCGCGAAGCCCGCAAACACCGATCCGGACACGATCATTCGCCCCAAACACCCTTTGGGGCTCAGTGATGAAACTGATTCCCGTGAGGGCGGCTGCACTTGCACCCTTTGCAAGCACGACCTTCGTGGTACGTTCCGCTTCGATCTTTCGTTCTCCAGCCATTGTCTCCACCCTTCCCGACTTGTGAATGTAGCGGCGAGTTTACCTGCCACTTCGATATAAAAGAAGAGTACAAGTTATGAGCAAAGACCGGGGATGTCAAGGGGGACAGGATTCCGCCCCCGGAAGGTGCGAAAAAATCGCGGGGCGTGCCATCCTGAGCGAAGATTCCATGATCTTTCGGCTCACCACTTGCCATGAAAACAAAAAACAACCCTCTCCCATGGGGCAGTGCATATCCGATACCTTTCGCTGGACACCGGGCGTGCCAGATTCCGCGGGCGCCAAATTGAGCCCGTTTGGGGCGAAATGCGTGCATTCCGACTGCATCCGGTGTCCAGCGAAAAGACATGGGTAACGATCAGCCGAGGGGGAGAGGGGTAAGCCTTCACTTCAACTCCCAGCCCCTGGCCCCGATTTTATTGACCTCGTCAACCCAAATCGCTAGAGTTAGTGCGAAATTCTATATGCGATTCGCCTCGGAGGTAACGAATGAAACTTCCACGACGCGTTCTGCTTCTGGTTTCGTTGGCCTTGGCATGGGCTTCGGCAGCGCTGGCCCAGGGCGATTTTTTCTTGAAGAACGGCGACCGGCTGGTTTTCTACGGCGACAGCATCACGGATCAGCGGCTCTATACAACCTTCGTAGAGACCTACGTGGTCACGCGCTTCCCGCAACTGGAGGTGTGGTTCGTGCACTCGGGCGTGGGCGGCGACCGCGTAACGGGCGGATGGGCCGGCCCCATCGATGTGCGGCTGCGCCGCGACGTGATTGCTTACAAGCCTACCGTCATGACCATCATGCTCGGCATGAATGACGGGAGCTACCGTGGCTGGGACGACGACATCTTCAAGACCTATTCGACAGGCTACCAGCACATCATCGACACGATGAAGCATGCCCTGCCCGGCATCCGCATCACCGTGATCCAGCCTTCGCCCTACGATGACGTCACTCGCCCGCCCAACATCGACGATGGATACAATGCCGTGCTGATTCGCTATGGCCAGTTCGTTAAAGAGTTGGGCGAGCGTGAGCATCTGCTCGTGGCCGATCTGAACGCGCCGGTGGTGAGCATGCTCGAGAAGGCCAAGGCAACGGACGCAGAGCTAGCGACGAAGATCATCGAGGATCGCATCCATCCGGGTCCCGGCGGCCACCTCATCATGGCCGAGGCGCTGCTCAAGGCTTGGAATGCGCCTGCCACAGTGGCGTCGGTTGGGATCGACGCGGCGGGCCAGCGCGTGGCGCACTCTGACAACGCGAAGGTCACCGGCCTCCAGGCCGGATCGAATCTTGCATGGGAGGAAACAGACAGTGCGCTTCCCATGCCGGTGGACATGGACGACAAGGAGGTAGCCCTCAGCGTTGGCAGTTCGGACTTCATCCAGGCGCTTGACCAAGAGCCGCTGAAGGTCACGGGGCTCACGGCCGCCCGATATGTGCTGAAGATCGACGGAGAGAAAGTCGGCGACTTCACGAAGGAAGAGCTGCAGGAAGGCATCAACTTGGCGACCTTCCCCACGCCGATGGCCAAGCAAGCGGCCAAAGTCTACGACCTGACGCTGAAGCATAACGACATCCACTTCGCATGCTGGCGGGACGTGCAGGTCACGCTCCAGGACTACAAGTTCGCGGGCGAGCAAGCGGCCGTGGATGCCTTGGATAGACTGGAGGACCAGATCGTCCAGCAACAGCGCGCCGCCGCGCAGCCCAAACCACGGCACTATGAGTTAACGCCCGAGTGATTGCCGATTGTCGATTGCCGATTGAAAGCAGTTGCTCATACCCCGGATGGTACCCAGAACGTATGTAATGTCATTCCGAGCGAAGCGAGGAATCTTGCTCTGCGTCGGTCGGGCCGGCCAAAAAAAGCCAGAGCGAGATTCCTCGCTTCGCTCGGAATGGCAGCCAATTTCAGAGCCGGGGGGCAGTTTCCCGGCGGCCACTACAGAGTTTGCGGACAAAACTCGAGGCATTATTCTCTGTGGTCTCCGTGTCTTCGGTGGTTTATTCTGTACATGCAGGCTAAACAGGACGACGGACTGCTCACTATGGGCTTGTTTGGATCAAGAACGAAAAAAATCAAGCCGGCGAAGGGCCTTGCAGGCACGGTTCAATTTCCCGGGGATAAGTCCATCTCCCACCGTTATGCCATGCTGGGTGCGATTGCGGAGGGAGCAAGCGAGATTCACTTCTTCTCGACGAGCGCCGATTGCCAGTCTACGCTTTCCTGTCTGAAGCAGCTAGGGGTGAGGATTGAGCGTAAGGACAATGTGGTGACGATTCAGGGTGTCGGTCTTGGCGGGCTGCGGCCCGCCACCGAACCTCTGAACGCCGGCAATTCGGGTTCGACCATGCGCATGCTGGCGGGCATCCTGGCCGGCCAGCCGTTCCGTTCCGTAATGGTGGGCGATGCTTCGCTCTCCCGGCGCCCGATGAAGCGTGTCGCCGATCCGCTGTCGCGCATGGGGGCGCGGATCAATACCCAACAAGGTGGATTGCCCCCTCTCGAAATCGAAGGCGGGGAGCTCAAGCCTATTCGTTACGAAATGCCGGTGGCCAGCGCGCAAGTGAAGTCGGCGGTTCTCTTGGCAGGATTGTTCGCCGAGGGTGAGACCGAAGTCATCGAAAACGTCCGCACACGAGACCATACCGAAATCGCCTTGGAGCAAATGGGGGCTGATATCGGACGGCATCAAAGGACCATTGCCGTGCGCGGCAAGGCGCGCCTGGAAGGCAAGAAGCTTTATGTGCCGGGTGATTTTTCATCGGCGGCGTTTTTCATCGTGGCAGGTTTGGTGACACCGAATTCGAACCTGATGATTCACAACGTGGGTCTGAACCCGACGCGCACGGGGGTTCTCGACGTCCTTGTCCCCATGGGCGGGCGTGTTTCCGTGGTCAATCTGGAGATGATGAACGGCGAACTTATCGGTGACCTCCATGTGGAAGCCAGCGCCTTGCGAGGCGGCGAAATACAGGAGAGTGCCGTTCCCGGTTTAATTGATGAATTGCCCGTCCTGGCGGTCCTGGGAACACAGACGGAGGAAGGATTGAGTTTCCGGGGGGCGGCAGAGTTGCGCGTCAAGGAGAGTGACCGGCTGGCGGCGGTAGCGGAGAATTTGAGGCGGATGGGCGCGCAGGTGGAAGAATTCCCGGATGGCCTGCGCGTTGCCGGGCGACAGAGATTGCGGGGGGCCGAAATTGATCCCCACGACGACCATCGGATTGCTATGGCTTTTGCGGTGGCAGGCCTGGTGGCGCAGGGTGACACGCAAATCAAGAATAGCAGTTGCGTTGATATTTCCTTCCCAGATTTCTTTGATACACTGGCCAAGCTAACAGAGTGAGCGTGGTGGGGTAGCGCCAGCGGTTTTTGGCGCCATTTGGGCCGGAATCCCCTTCGCAACTCTACTCACAATTGCCCTTTTCCCCAACCAAGACGAATCGCCTCACCCACACCGTGCACTCATTCGGCACGTGCTATAATGGCGCTATGGCCGATAACTTCGAATCCCGAATGAACTTTATCATTGAGCAACAGGCCCAATTCACGGTGGACATTCAATTGCTCAAAGAGCGGCAAGTTGCATTCGCAGCGGACCTTCAATTGCTCAAAGACCGGCAAGCGGAAACCCGCGAGATGATTGGTCAGTTGGTGGATGTAACGATGTCGCTCGCTCGGCACGCCGAAGATACCGACCGGCGCCTTGGTGCACTGGGCGCACGCACTGAAGAGCGGATGCGCGAGTTAGCCGAAGCAGGGGCTGACACTGAGCACCGCATGAACGCGCTGATCGATACGGTCGACAAGCTCGTACGGCGCAACAACTCGTAGGCTTCCTATCAACTAGTCGCCCCAAGGTGAGGGAATCACACGTGCGGCCCGCCGCACCAAAACCGTGCGGTGATGTGGACGTGGATTCCAAGCTCGCTTCTCCTCCCCAGCAGGGGGACGGGGTGGGGTTGGAGGCGCCGGCGGGTGGGCCCCCATGCGCAGCAAGCGGATGGTCCCATATTCCGTGGCGAGCCGGATCGGAGGCCCGCCTTTACCCACGCTCCCGCTAATGGCTGGGTTGTCGCCTCCCTTCATAACCCTCAGATTCGACCCGGAAAAATCGCTTTCCACTTCGCCGTGAGGGGAGGCCGCGTCGATCTGGAAACTGCTCGCGGAGGGCAAGCTCAATTCGATCTCGCCCTTTTTCAGGTCGACCGAGATGGGATGCGTGGGAGGAGTGGAGGTGCGAAGTTCCACGTCCCCATTCGTGTCCGTGATTTTCACGCTGTGCTTGAAGTCCGTGAGGGTAATGTCCTTTTGACGAGTCGAGATTTCGAAGGGGCCGTCGACGCCGTTCAGCTCGAGCGATCCAACTTCCATGTTGAGCCGGCCGGTAAGCTTCTGAACGGTCATGTCGGTGCGCGAGGATTTAAAGTGCAGGGTCTGGCTGATGTCGCGGAAATCCATGTCGCCGTTGAACTCCCCATTGATGCTTGCCGTGCCGGTGACCCCGGAAATATCGACGTCACCTCCCCGCCCCTCGACTTCCAAGCTTCCCTTCAGATCGCGCACTTCCGTCAGCCCGCTGCCCCTGGTCAGCCGCACGAGCCCTTCCACATTGGTAATGTGAGCGTCCCCGTGACGGGCAGTGATAGCCTGCTCGGCTCTCAATCCATCCAGGATGGCGTCCCCGTGCTCCACCGTAACTTCCGTGCTCGTGGCACTGGGAACGCGTAGAGTGTAGTCCAAGCGCACGTTGTGCCCGCCGCCGGAAAGCGAATCCAAATTGGTTTGAACCAGGTACCGGCCTGCTTGTTCGACAATTTCAATTTTGACTTGATTCGAGAGCTTCTGGGCGTCATCTTCATTAGGAGCCCAGATGGTCTTCTTCACGACGCCATCGACTGTGGTCTGGTCCGCCGCAGCATGTACCTCCACGTCACCCCGACGGTCTACGACCAGGAGGTGAGACTGGGGATGAGCTGGATGAGAGAAAGTCTGCGTGTAGGTGTAGGAGTTCATGAACAAGCCGGCAAAGCCCTCGTCGTCCATATCCACGCCCATGGACGACGGCCATTGTTGCCACGGGTGCAGAACGATCTTTGAAACCAGGGTCCCCAGAACCAGTATCAGCACCAGCAAGATAACTTCGCTGGCGCTGAAGAGAGGTGGCGGCACAGTCTCGGGATGGGCTCGGGCCTGAATGTAATCGGTCAGCTTGGAAAGGCCCCAAAAGATGATGAGGATTGGCCAGAACTTGGCGATGACCTGCCAAGGATGAATCGCAGGGTTGAAGTTCTCCCATAGGAAGATGACGCCTACCCCGATCAGTGTAAGCGCCCAGAAAATCGATCCCCGACGATATACATAGGTGCTCATGGTTTCTACTCCTACACTCTGGGTCCCTCCGGGGCCCGCGGCGGCATCGCCGTATCGAGGAGTCTCAGAACGCCGATCACGATCAGTAGAACAGGCCAAGTCCTGCTAACGCCCCACTCCGGAACGAACTCTCCGATGAGGAATAAGACCCCCGTCGTGATAAGAAAACCCGGCCCGGTCAAACTAGGCCTGCGCGAAATCGGCGTGCTTGGTGAATAACCCATACTCTGCCACGGTCCTCCTGCTTCCCGCTCATCGGCCCTTTCCTAAGCCCATTCCTCTACCGCCCTTGCCTCACTCGTTCTAACTCCAGATCCAGTTCGCGCATTTTGCGCTGGTGTTCCATCTCTTCGATCCGCAATCGCTGGTGGGAATCGATCTCCAAGTCGCGAATCTTCATCAGGTGCACGATCGCAACGATTATGACCGCCAAAGCGAACGCTGCCAGCGGGATTATTGTTGGGGAATCCATACTCCTTTTTCCTCCGCAGTCCCCCCAGGAACCTCACACAACCTTGTCATTCCGGTCCCTCAGTCACGGGAGAGGAATCTCTGAAGTTGATAAGTTCCGGAACTGCCGAGATTCCTCGCTGCGATCGGAATGACAGCAACGCAGAAAGGCTCACCATCAGACTACGCCCTCGCGGAGCTGGGCCGCCTTTGCCCTCTCCCGTTCTACTTCCAGTTCCCTCATCTTCTGCTGATGCTCCATCTCCCGGATGCGCATTTCCCGTTGGATCTGAAGCTCCTTATCACGTGCCTTATACCAACACACGACGGCAACGATACAGATAGTCGTCAAGCCAAATGCGCATACACCCAGGACCGGTGCTATGTCGGGGATATTCCACATTGAAAACCTCCTTTGAATCGTGCTAGCCGATCCCACGCCAGGGAAGCGGCTTGAGGGGTACTTCCTCACCTGTCAAGATGGCGCCTCCCTCGTCCCTTCTCGACCGTTCACAAACTCGATCCTCACTTGCCCACGCAGAAGCTCAGGACGCCTTATCTGCGGCGCGGCGGTTCTTCTCTTTCTCCACCTCCAACTCCAGCTCTTTCATCTTGCGCTGATGCTCCATTTCGCGGATGCGCATGTCCTGATGGACTTGCAGTTCTTTCTCGCGCGCCTTGTACCAAAAGATGATGGCAATTATCCCTAGCACCATCCCCATTCCTGCAATGGGAACCAACAAACCCGGGTCAGTCATTTCCCATCTCCTTTCCGCGCTCGGTCAAGATGCTGCCTCCATATCGGGACGCATCGCACATCGTTAATTCTTCCCAGCCCTGGCCCGCTCCAATTCCAGCTTGGCCTTCTCGATTTCCATCTCTTTCAACTTTCGTTCGTGCTCCATCTCCCGAATTCGCAACTCCTGGTGGGCTTGGAGCTCACGTTCCCTCATTTTCTTCATGGAGCTGATGGCCACGATGAAGATGACCATCAGGAACGCTCCGAGTGGGATGATGGTGCCGGGATTGTTCAGGATGCTTTCCATGCCGATCCTCCGGGTTATCGGTTTATCGCGCTCAGTCGCGGAGCTCCCCTCCTCGGCGGAGGAGAGGTTAGGGGGTGGTGGGTACGACAGCCACCGCACTGACCCACCACCCCCTGCCCCCTCTTTAGCCAAGGAGGGAATTGTTACAGTTCTCGTGGTCCCGACGTGCCGCTTCGTCCTTGTTTTAAGCTGCGAGCGTCCGTGGGAAGGTGCGAGGAGGGACGATCACCTCCTCCACCACCCCCCAGGCGCCGTTGCAACAAAAGCACTCCAATCACAATAAGCAACACCGGCCAATACCTGCCGATTTGACGAAAAACGGGTATTCCGAGGTTATCCAGCAGGAACAATGCCCCCAGGCCGATGAGCAGGGCGGCCCCGATGGGCGCATTCATCTTCATGTCGCCCAGCCCAAACCACTCCGGAACCGGCTGGCCTATCTGTTTCGCTCTGGCCGTTTGATAGGAGTCAATCACCATATAAAAGTAAAAGGCCGCTGCGCCCAGGCCGAAAATGGTGTCCATGGGGCTGCCCACGCGATCAGATAAAGCGATGAGAGAGCCAAAAATCAGCACTTGGATCATGGCCTTAACGACTTGGCCGTTATAAATAGCGCCCACACCGGGGATGAAGCCTAACGCCAGACCGACGCCGGGACTGGGGCCGGTTTGCGGACCGAACGCGGGAGTTTGCAGGCGGTTTGCCAGGCACGTCTCGCAATAGATCATTCCGTGTACGTCACGCTCGCACTCCGCGCACAGGGCACGCCCGCACAGGCCGCAATAGGCCACGGAATCAACATCGGGATGGTTGGCGCATTTCATGGCTTTTGGCTCCTTACTGCTTCAATAGCTACGGCGAGTGGTGCGATTTCATTGCGCAGAGCTCCGGCATGACCAGCCAACTCCTCGACCCCTGGCCGATTGGTCGCTAGCGCGGGCAAAGCTGGCGCACTGTTGGTCGAGCCTCCCGGCGGCGGTTCTTGCTTGGGCGCTTCCTGCTCTTCCTCGGAATGGGAGTGGAGTTGCCGAAGTCGAGATTCAATCTCGTAGACTACCTTCGCGTCGTATATAAACTTCTCCACGCGAGCAGCGTTCAGGTACCAGGCGCGCTTCCCCCGGAAGAACCAAGTGCGAGGGTTCAGATCCTCGAAGGTCATGTGCCGGAGATTGATTCCCGCTGCGTTAATAATGATAGAGAACGAAAACACCGCCATCGCTACACCATAAGCGACTCGAAGTTGAAGCAGGGGGCGGATGGAAGCTACCAGGCGCTCCGCCCAGCCTGGTTTGCGTTGGCCTACCGTGGCCAGCATGATCTTCCGAACTAGCCAAGGGGAAGGCTCGAGCTCCGGGGCGTCGTGGCACAGCTCGAGGGCTCGGCGCACGTCGCCCACCATTTCGAGGCAGGTGGGGCAAACACTCAGATGGGATTCGACTTCCGCCTTCAGCGCCGACTCGAGCAGTCCTTCCAGGTAATCGCTCGTCAGGTTTTCCAGTTCCAGGTGCGTCATGGCTCGCTTCCCGCCTTTGCGGGGCCTCTCATTCCTTCCATACGTTTAAGAACTCGTCCCAGTTCCAATCTTCCGCGGTTAATTCTCGATTTCACGGTTCCCTGGGGAACCCTTAAGACCTGGGCAATCTCCTCGTAATCGAGATCGTGCAGGTCACGCAGGATCACCGCTTCGCGCAGGTCCGGGGAGAGCTTGTCCAGAGCCATTTGCAGGACCTCCCTGCGCTCCCGCGATTCCACCTGGCCAGTAGGCTCCATATGTTCGCTAGGCTTCTGCTCCGCCTCCGTCAGTTCGTCCTCCAGCGAGGAAGTCACGCGGTCCTTCCGGGCCCGCCGGTAGTGGTCCACCAAATGGTTGCGCGCCACCCTATTCAGCCATGTTGCAAAGCTGCCCTGAGCGGCCTGATAGGTCTTGAGAGTCTGGAAGACTTTGATGAAAACCTCCTGGGTCACATCTTCCGCTTCTTCCACCCGGCCCGTAAAGCGATAACAGAGATTATAGATTTTTCGTGTGTAAGCCCTCAGGAGGGCTTCCCAAGCGGAATCTTCACCGGCGAGGCAACGGTCCAGTAACTCCTGTTCCTGTTCCACTCCGGCTCACCTAGCCATTTCCCGAGAACGACGGGCCTCGATCTCTGCCCACCGCCTCACCCTACGGCTCAAGGGCTTGCCCGGCATTGTAACAGAATGCAAGCAATCATTGCAGGGCCAAAGAGTCCTCCCGGAGGTGGTATAATTGGCGTGCGGGATGGGACGAAACAAGGAGCTTCGAAGGAAGATCCCGGCGCAGAGGGAAGTTCTCGACGGTCATGAGGAAAAGATCCGGCGAGAACGGATGAAACCTGACCCCGATGAAGGCGTAATACGAACATGGCAGCGTGAAACAACCGCCGCGAGAAACAAGATCGCCTCATTGACTCGCCGGCTTAGAAGAGAGTGGCAAAAACATGGCAACAAAGACAGCGCCCAGAATTGAAACCGTCGAGCGGCTCATTGAAGAGGTCGAAGAATGGTCGGGCCGAGCCCACAAGATTCGGCAGAAGATGAGCCGCGTGAAGCGAGAAAGCGACCCCTACCAGGACCTACTCTCTGAACTCTCCGTTGAGCTTTTTTGGTTGAAGATGAAGGCCGAAGTCGCCGCCGAAGCCATCGACGAATACCACGAATCCCTGCCCGAAGACGAATAGCCTCCAACTTCAATTGAACTCGAATTCGCAAGTGAGAATCCCCGAAGGGGATTCATAAAATAGCCGGGGCAACGCCCTGGGCAACGCCCCCGGAAACGGGCTAATCCACCACGTCCGACCCTGAATGGGTCGAACAAAGACGTCGTCTCAGCCATGCACCGGGTTTCTACGGGCTGTTATGCGACCCTTTCGGGGTGGCTCGGGACTGTATTTCCAACTTCGCCGCCGCTTTCCAGCCAAGGCTATTGGTAACGGCCCCAGAGAGAGGGCAGTTTTCCTAACTTGGCTGCATAGCAAACAACGGTAGGCTCTTCCTGCCGGCTAGCGACTGCCCACTGCCGACTGCCTACCTGCCCACCTGCCTATCTGCCCACTGCCTACCTGCCGCTTTCCACTGCTCCCACCTTCTCCAATTCTGTCCCGGTTGTGGCTTCAACGTCGGCATGCAGCGAGTTTCCGTGCGAATCCATGGTGACAATAGCAGGAAAATCTTTGGCTTCGAAGACCCACATAGCTTCGGGGACGCCCAGTTCTTCGAGCAGGTAGACACCGCGGACTTTGGGCAGACAGCGAGCGTAGAACTGCGCGGCGCCGCCGACAGCGTGGAGATAGACGGCTCCGTGTTCCTTCAAGCCCGCGAGGGTTTTCTTACCCATACCGCCCTTGCCCATGACGGCGCGGATACCGAAGCGCTTGATGACGTCGGCCTCGTAAGGCTCTTCGCGGATGCTGGTGGTGGGCCCGGCGGCGTTGGTGCGCCAGTGGGTATTGGGCGGCGTTCCTTCTTTAATCATGACTGGGCCGCAGTGGTAGAGGATAGCCCCGTTCAGATCGCAGGGCGCGTCATGATGCATCAGGTATGTGTGCGCGTCGTCGCGCCCGGTGACCATCGGCCCGTTAATCAAAACGACGTCCCCGACCTTCAGTGCTCGAACCTTTTCCTCAGAGAGCGGGGTTTCTAACCGTATTTCCCTGCCTGACACCCGGAACCCGGCCCCCGCCACTAATCGCTCGACAGGCCGCTTCGGGTCCCGATACAGCCATTGCTTGATAGCGCCGGACTCAGCGTCGAGCAATACCCCAAGCCGCCGGAAAGCCCAGCAATCATAGGCGACCGAAACAAAGAAGCTAGCAGGAAGGCGATTGGCAGCAGTGATCTTACACCCGATTAGGGAGACCTTGCCGCCGAAGCCCATCGTGCCCACACCGATCTTGTTGGCCTCGTCCATGATTTCCTGCTCGAGCTTGGCCAGCGTGGCGTTGGGGTTCAAGTCATCGAGCGGGCGGAAGAGCTGCAGCTTCGCCAAGTGGTAACCCGCCGCGCGGTCGCTGCCAATGCAAACGCCTATGGCTCCGGGCGCGCAGCCCTGACCCTGTGCCTGCCACACGGCGTGCAACAGGCATTTTCTTACGCCCTCGAGGTCGCGGTCAGCGCGGCCCAAATGTTCGAGCGTGCAAGGCACCGAATACTGGATGTTCATGTTCTCGCAACCGCCGCCTTTGAGGAGCAGGCGGACTTCGATGTCCGGCCGCTCCCACTGCTCGAAGTGGATGACGGGAGTGCCGGGCCCTAAGTTGTTGCCACTGTTCTTGCCGGTGATCGAGTCCACGGAATTGGGCCGCAGCTTGCTGCGTTTGGTGGCTTCCGCAACGGCTTCCTGGATCTGCTTCTTCATGGTCATCTGGTTCACGCCCACGGGCGTTTTGATTTCAAAGGTGGGCATGCCCGTGTCCTGGCAGATCGCCCCTTCATCCTCGTAGGCCATGTCAATGTTCTGCCCGATGATGGCCAGCGCCTGGCCCGCCTGCGTTTGCGCGTTCTCGGTCTTGAGCGCCTCCCCCATGGCTTGGCGCACGTCCGGAGGCAGGTTCGTGGAAGTCTGGATAATCAGTTCCAACATGCTTTCTTTGAAGAATTGCATCGGCTCCTCCCGTGTGGATTATAGCGCTGAACGAGAAGTAGGATTGAGGATTCAGGAGTCACAAGTCAGGAGTCGCCCTGCTGTCATTCCGAGCGTAGCGAGGAATGACAGAGGACTGCCGCCAAGTGGGCGCATTCAGCCGACAACGGACAACTGACTACGGGCCACTGACGTCCCTCAATCAAGAAATCCAAAATCAGATGAATGGATGCCTGAGCACGCTCCTGACGTGGAGTATGCGGGTCAGGTCTTCCTTGATTATGGCGAACGCCTGCTGCGGCATATCGGCAAAGCGAATGAGTTTCAGATCTTCTTCCGAAATGGTCCCTGCTTCGAGGAAATACTCGAAGTTGACGGCGCGCTTCCAGTAGTTAGAGCCGTAGAGCACGATTGTCACGCGGTGACCCATCTTGTTTGTCTGGAGCAGAGTGAGCATTTCGAAAAGCTCGTCCAAAGTCCCGAACCCTCCCGGAAAGGCGATGAGGGCTCGCGCGGGCTGAGCAAACCAGAGCTTGCGCATAAAGAAGTATCGGAACAGGAAGCTCAGCTCGGGCGTGATGTAAGGGTTGGGTTGTTGCTCAGTGGGAAGCATGATGTTCAGCCCAATGGACTTGCCGCCGGCCTCGGAAGCGCCGCGGTTGGCAGCTTCCATGATCCCCGGCCCCCCGCCCGAACAAACCACCAGGAAGCGGGAGTCGTGCTGGAGCGAAAGTGCCCAGGCCGTCACAAGGCGGGAGAGTTCGCGCGCGTCCTCGTAGTATTGGGACATTTCCAAGTCCACGCGCGCCTTCTTCACCGCCGTAGCCAAGACATCCGCCGCGCCCTCTTTCCCCTTGCTTTCCAGTTCCTGAAGGCTCTGCAACGCTACCTCGCGCGGCTGGATACGCGCGGAGCCGAAGAGTACAACAGTGTGTTGGATGCGGGCGCGTCGCAGTCTTGCCTGCGGCTCGAGGTATTCGCTGAGGATTCGCAATACGCGAGCATCACTGCTTTCAACGAACTGGTGGTCCTGATATGCCACCAAAGGCTTTTTCTCGGTTTCATGCTTCCCAATCGCCATGCTTTTTCTCTCCACAAGAGATTTGGAACACCTGAGAGAATACCAAACCGAACCGACTTTGGGTTGCTAAAGTGCTAGTTGGGGAATCGGATCCCTAATCCGTTGATAACCACCGGCGAGACTGGTAGGGCGCACGGGCGTGGCCCCTACGCCCCATCCGGTTTCACCCAGAGGGTGGTGCCTGTAGGGGCGAGGCGCCGCCTCGCCCCTACCTCCTCGTTGCCCACCCGCACGTTATCGACGGATTGGGGCGGATGATCCCATCTTGCTCTACGGCGATTCGCACGATAATATACTTGGGATTCTCAGTAGATTGTGGAGGAGCACAAAATGTCTTTCCTTTCAAGACGGGAATTCATCCGCCAGAGCGCTGCCGGGGCCACCACCCTGGGATTGTTTCTCAATGGAAAACGAGTCTATCTGGAGGCCGCGCCGTTGCCCAAGCCAGCGAGCCCGAATGATCGGGTGAACGTGGGTTTTATCGGCTACGGTATTCGCGGCTGCTTCCTTATGGAATGCGTAAAGCAGACCGAGCAAGCAAATCTGATTGCGGTTGCTGACTGTTACCAGGGGCATCTCGAACGCGCCAAAGAACGCACCGACGGCAAAATCGAAACCTATTTCGCGGCCTATAAGAAGTTGCTTGAAAGAAAAGACCTGGACGCCGTGCTGGTCGCCACCCCGGACCATTGGCATTCGCCCATTGTGTTGGACGCCATTTCAGCCGGCAAGGACGTTTATATTGAAAAGCCGATGACCTATCGCATCGAAGAGGGGCCGAAAGTCATCGAAGCAGCGAAGCTCCATAATCGAATTGTCCAGGTAGGGAGCCAGTGGGTGTCCTCCCCAATGCACAAGAAATCGAAGGAAATTGTGCAGTCCGGAAAAATCGGCAAGGTGACAAAGATTATCGCCTCCTACAACCGCAATAGCTCCACCGGCGCGTGGAATTATCCCATCCCGCCGGACTTGAAAGACGGCGCGAACTTCAGTTGGGAGGAATGGCTGGGGTCCGCCCCCAAGCGGCCCTTCGACCCGGAGCGCGTGTTCAGGTACCGCAAGTACTGGGATTACTCCGGTGGCATTTCCACCGACCTTTTCGTCCACCTGATTAATACGATTCACTTCGTGATGGACGCCCAGATGCCGGACACGGTCGCCGCCATTGGTTGCATCCTGGCCCGCCACGATGGCCGCGAAGTGCCTGACACCCTCGATGCGCTGTTTGATTACCCGACCTTCCATGTAAATATGGGCTCGACCATGAACAACGCGAGCGCTTCTCAGCAGGGCATTCAATACCTCGGCACTGAAGGCACACTAATGGTGACTCTTGGGGCGGACATGACCTTGACCAACGAGACCCCGAGAGAGAGCTACCAATCTCAAATCGAGCCCTGGCCCCAAAAGCTGCAAGAGCAATTCTGGAGCGAAGGCAAGCACCGCGAGGAATCAAACCCCTACGTGAGGACCGAAGGCTCCTTGGACTTCAAGGCGACCGGACCAGAGGCGACCGTCTTCCATCTGTCTGAGTTCTTCGATTCCGTCCGAAGCAGGCGAAAACCTGTAGAAGATGCCGAGATGGGGCACCGCTCGGCAGCCGCCGGCCACATGGTGAACCTCTCGGTCCGCAGCGGAAAGAAGGTTGTTTGGGACGCCCCAACTGGTGCAGCCAGGGAAGCCTAGACTAGCTCTCAGCTCTCAACTTTCAGTGTGCAGTAGGGGGACGGCTTGCCGTCCCCTTTCCGCCTTCGGCCATGCGTCATACAACGGGGGTAGGACGGCCCCAAGGGCCGCCCACACCGGCCCACCTAGTTCACCCAGGGGCGTGAGGCCCTGTATGCGGCCACGCGTTCCGGCAGCCAGTCCCTCAACTCCGGCTGAAGGTAAAACTGCGGGAACAACAGATCATCCTCCGCCTTTACGACGCCTTCCGCCACTGCCGTTCTTGCCAGCGGAGTTTGCGGATAGATACGAAGGCCAACCGTAATCTTCAAGGTCTCGAGATTCAGCGAATCGGCAAACGATAGGCTTTCCTCGACGCTGTCTTTCGTCTCACCAGGACCTCCCAGCAGCAGGAATCCCATCCGTTCGATTCCCGCCTCCGCGAACATCCGTGAGACCGCGCTCACTTCTTTCCTATCGAATCGCTTGTTGAGACTGCGCAGCATTTCGTCCGAGCCGCTTTCGAAGCCAAAACTGATCTGCCGGCATCCGGCTCGTCCCATGAGTTCTACCAGCTCCGCATCGATCCACTTTGGATAAATGAGGCACCACAGATGGAGGCCCAGTCCCGCCTGAATCACTTGCCGGCAGAGTGTTTTTGCATAGTCGGGCGGAAGGTTGAAGACGTTATCGACAAAGTTGAAGTTGCGGCAGCCTGTCTTTCTCAGTTGCTTGAGCCAGTTCACGACTCGGGTGGGCGAACGTCTCCGTATCGCTCTTCCCTCAATCGCGCTGGTCGAACAAAAGGTGCAATCCAGCGGACAACCTCGCCTGCTCTGCACCGGCACCCAGAGCTTGCGCTTGGAGGCACCCGGAGGAATCCAGAGATTGGGTTCCGGGAGAGGCAGTTTATCCAGGTTCTTTTCAAAGTAGCGCAGGGGCGGTTTGCGGCTCGCCCTTACAACGGCTACCTGGTAGGATGAGAATCGGACGTCGCCCCCGCGCAAGCGGGGGCCCACATCAGTCGAGAGGGAGGTGGATTCCCGCTTCCGCGGGAATGACAGACATGAGGAGATGTCCGTGAGAGCCAACTGGCCCGCTAAATGAATTCCCGGGAGATCCGACAGTTCCCCACCCTTGCCTATTCGATCGACCAGAAGAGGGAAAACAATCTCTCCTTCACCTTGAATTCCAATGTCTGCGCGCAGATAACCTAGCGCGCTCCCAGGAAAGATGCTGTAACCCGCTCCACCTAGAATGATGGGAGCGTGCGAGAAGCTTCGGCAACTCGCTATGACCTCCTTGACGGAAGCCAGCAGGAACCGAGGCCGCAGCATGTTCTGGTCATCGATGTTCCTTACCGAAATGCCAATGACCTCCGGGCGGACATCCTCGATCGAGGTCCTGATGCCAACCTTCGGGTCGCCTTCGAACATCAGGTTGAGCAGGGCCACCTCGTGGCCGGCATTTTGAGTCGCTGCCGCCACACAGGCGAACCCCAGCGGGAGAGTAGGCATGCTTATCGTTTCGGTGTTGGCAGAGATCAGCAGGACCCTCATTTGCTCCTCGGCGCCTACCGATGGTAGCACGATTCTAGTGGCGGCGTGTTGTTGCAGCCGCGACTTTACGCCGCTACGTGGCGGCATAAAGCCGCCTCTACGCCAAGCAGAAACACTACCGGCGGCGGAGGAGAGAGCACGCCACAGCATTAATGTGGTGTATCATTTAAGCTCTGCGTTTGTGCCAGTGAGAATGTCGAGGGCGTCGCGGCTGGACGCCCGGACGAGGCTGATAAATGGTAAAGTGCCTATCCTGCGGAACTGCCCTGAGTGACAATTCGAAGTTCTGCTCGTCTTGTGGGGCCAGTGTCGCGGCTGGTGACGCGCTCACTGCGGCCGCAACCACGGCCGAACCGCAGCCTGCGACGGCGAAGGTGGCAGGTGGCCAAGCTCGCCCGCGCTCAAGCGCTCCTCGCACCGCCAGCGGCTTGCGCACGCCCACGAGTTCAAGCGGGTTCTCGAGCGAAGGCCGCTTCCTTCCCGGGGCGTTGCTGGCCGAGCGGTACCGGATTATGGCGCTGCTCGGCCGGGGCGGAATGGGCGAAGTCTACCGCGCTGACGATCTGGTGCTGGGACAACCGGTGGCCTTGAAATTCGTTCCCGAAGCGGCAGTTGGCAACGAAGAGTTGCTCAACCGCTTCCGCAATGAAGTCCGCACTGCTCGCCGGGTGTCTCATTCCAATGTGTGTCGCGTCTATGACGTGGGTGAAGTCGAGGGCCACACGTTTCTTTCCATGGAATATGTGGATGGCGAAGACTTGGCCTCGCTCCTGCGGCGCATCGGCCGTTTGCCGCCAGACAAGGCGGTGGAAATCGCGCGACAACTTTGCGCCGGGCTTGCCGCCGCGCACAAGGAGGGCGTGCTGCATCGAGATTTGAAGCCGGCAAACGTGATGCTGGACAGCCGCGGCCGCGCCGTTATTACAGACTTCGGATTGGCCGGGCTCGTTGACCAGATCCAAGGGCCTGATATGCGCAGCGGAACGCCAGCCTACATGTCGCCAGAGCAGCTCGCCGGGAAGGATGTGACGGCCAAAAGTGAT
>Ga0187781_10001029_pt1 | contig 20954 bp, 18 predicted proteins | sample 0715_SJ02_MP02_2_FD_132447 | JGI IMG/M metagenome (GOLD analysis project Ga0187781, IMG submission 132447) | Tropical peat soil microbial communities from peatlands in Department of Meta, Colombia - 0715_SJ02_MP02_20_MG | ecosystem: Environmental > Terrestrial > Soil > Wetlands > Peat | place... | reverse complement strand
GTCACGACATAGGGGCCAGTCCCTGGGATAGGGTTCTGATTGAAGTACGTGTTGTACCCCGACGCCGTGCCAAAACCTCCGTGGTCAAGTAGCCACTGGGTATCGAAGATCAGCCCGACGTAGACAACGAGAGTCCCGAGGAAGTAATTGAAAGGTGCAGCCAGGTGGAATACGATGTCGGAAGAGTTGGTGACGTAGATGGGCCAGTTGGTGTTCTCCATCATCGATAGGGCCTGGGGGCTAGGGTTGATGAGCCCGCTCGAGTTGAGCAGGCTAATCTGAGTGGGCCCAAAGGTGACGTTCGAGAAGTTGAATACGTTGTACGACTCGAGGAACGAAGAACTGTTCCCTGAGAGGTAGTAGAAGCCATACATCTCAGCCCACACCTGGTAGGAGTTCAACGGGTTGCCGTCGGAGAAGTTGACATTGGGCCTGAGGTGGAAGGTGTACGTCCTCCCGTCGGACGACTGATTCCACCAGTTCGCGAGACCTGGGACGTAGACGATCTTGCCAGAGTTGTACAGAGCGTTGGGGTCCAGCGTCACCAGGGGCTGGTAAACCGTGTATGTCAGCCAGTTGGGATATGGAATCTCGCCCAGGGCGTTGAGTTGGTTCAGGTCCCCTGCCGGCCAGAAGACCTCGTCAATGGTAAGCGTGTTCCTTGTAACTCCGCTGACACTCGAAGTGTTGGTCGGTGTTGACGTTGTTGTGGTGGTGCTGCTTGTGGTCGTGGATGTGGTGGAAGTCGATGTTGAAGGTGCCACGAATTCCAGGTAGTACGCGGCTCCCGCCGCAAGGACAATCAGAATGACAACAATCACGGCAACTGCAGCTCTTCCTATACCCCGGGAATAAGACGAGGAAACTTGCAAATAATCGACTGCGTAGACTATTGAGGTTCGTTATTTAAGGGTCGCGATTCCGTGTCCGAAGCATCCTCTAGAAGAGCCTGGTCATGCAGTCTTCTCCACGAAATGGCATGCGGCCATGTGCCCTTCTGAGATTACGTTCAGCTGTGGGACCTCGACCGAACAAATCGATTCGGCGAAGGGGCATCTCGGGTGGAATTTGCACCCGCTCGGCGGGTTGATTGGGCTCGGGACCTCCCCGGTTACCTCGGTTTGCAGCAGAGTCCTATTCCAAGGATCCGGGGTCGGCGCAGACTTCATCAGGGCTATAGTGTAGGGATGCCTCGGCTTCTCGAGCACCTCGGAGCTGGGTCCGTACTCTACAACATTCCCTGCGTACATGACGGCCATAAGATCTGAGAGATAGGCAGCGACTGCGATGTTGTGGGTGATGAGCATGTACGAGAGTGAGAACTTCTTCTGCAGTTCAACGAGAAGCTTCAGAATCTGAGCCTGAACCGAGGCGTCAAGGGCACTCGTCGGCTCGTCCAGAATCACAAGCTTCGGCCGCGTCGAAAGGGCCCTCGCTATGGCGACCCGTTGTTTTTGTCCCCCGCTCAGCTGCTTGGGGAGACGCTCGGCAAAGTCATCGGAGAGGCCGACTGCATGGATGCTCTCGAAGGCCGCCGCCCTGACCTCCGAGTCCCTCATCTTCGTTAGCCCCCTCAGAGGTTCCGCGACCGTCTCCACCACGCTCATCCTAGGGTCAAGGGAGGAGTCGGGGTCCTGGAATACCATCTGGAGTTTCTGGTAGACTTCAGCATCCTTGGCCCTGCCGTCGTCAATTCTTCGGCCGTCGAAGTGTATCTCCCCGCTGGTAGGGGGGGTAAGAAGCGCCAGGGTCCTAGCGAGTGTGGTTTTGCCGCAGCCTGACTCACCCACCACGGCCAGGGTCTTTCCGAATGGGATCGTTATCGAGACGCCGTCCACGGCCTTTACGATCTTTTCTTTGGCCCTGGAAAACGGATTCATGCCTCTGGTGGACGTGTAATACTTTCGCAGTTCCACCGTCCTTAGCAGAAGCTCATTCGCCATACTTGAAGCACGCCGTCTTGTGGTCTTTTCCGACTTCCTTCAGCTTAGGCATTTTACTGGAGCACACCTCCATGGCGAAAGGACACCTGGGCTGGAATTGGCACCACTCTTTCCTCAGCGTCAAATCAGGTATGGTCCCTTTGATGGGAGTGAGCTCCTTGCCGTCCCTGCGACCAGAGGGAATGCAAGAGAGCAGTCCCTGAGTATAGGGGTGCTTTGGCTGTGAGAAGATTTCATGTACTTCTGCATCTTCCACGATTTTCCCCGCGTACATCACAATCACCCTGTCGGCGACTTGGCTCGCCACCGCGAGGTCATGGGTGACGAGCATTATGGTGGTCCCAAGTTTGTCCTTGATTTCCTTCATCAGTCTTAGGACTTGGGCCTGGGTAGTGACGTCGAGAGCGGTCGTTGGCTCATCGGCGATGAGCAACTCAGGCTGCTGGGAGAGAGCCATGGCGATCATAGCCCTCTGCCTCATCCCTCCCGAAAGCTCGAAGGGGTAGCGGTCTATGATGAGGTCGGGGTCGGGAATCCTGACGAGCGTCAGCATCCGCTCCACCTCCCTCTTGAGCTCAGGGGGGAACTTCCATTTCCTCCCTGGGAGCCTAGGAGCACCCTTCATCGGGGAACTTGAATTCTCCCTTTGGGTCCGCAGGACTACGGCTTCGGCGATCTGCTCCCCAATCCGCCTCAGAGGGTTGAGGCTCGTCAGAGGTTCCTGAAAGATCATCGCGATTTCTGAGCCCCGGTAATTTCTCATTTCGTTTGGGCTCAGTTTGGTCAGGTTCACTCCCTTGTAAGAAATCGTGCCTCCCTTTATCGCGGCCACCCTGGGGGGAAGGAGCCCGATGGCTGCCAGGCCAAGTGTGGACTTCCCACACCCCGACTCCCCCACGAGCGCGATGAATTCCCTGTCCTCGATCTTCAGATTGACCGAGTCGAGGGCCCTTATTTCGCCTCCAGAGGAATGATAGTGGACGCTGAAATCGACGAGCTCTAGGACGGTTGTCATGTCTATCTTATCCCCAGAGTATCCTTGATGCCGTCCCCGAGCAGGCTGAAGCCAATCACCCCCAATGAAATTATGAGCCCGGGAATGATTGCCAGCCAGGGGTCGGTCAGGACGTATCCGTTGTAGGCGGCCACCATCTGGCCCCAGTCAGGGGCAGGAGGGCGGTTCCCAAGGCCGAGGAAAGTCAGACCCGAATAGACCAGGATGACCGTCCCGATGTCGAGAGTTGCATAGACGAGCATCGTCCCGGAGATATTGGGGAGCACGTGGCGAAACAGTATTCTCCGAGGCTTCTGGCCAGAGAGCCGAGCGGCCTCAATGTAGTTCTGATGGGCAACCTTCAGTGATTCTCCCCTGGCCAGCCGGGCGTAGGGGGGCCACCACGTAATCGTGAGCGCTATGCTCATGTTGACGATCCCGCCGCCGAGGACAGCCCCAATGACGATGGCGACAAGCAACACGGGGAGAGCGAAGAAGACGTCGGTGAACCTCATCAGGAACTCGTCCATGAGCCCGCCTCTCAACCCCGCAAGGCCCCCCAGGAGGCCCCCGATGACCACCGCCGCCCCGACGACCACGAATCCTATCATGAAGTCATAGGGGGTCGCGACAAGAATCCTGCTGAGGACGTCTCTTCCGAGGTTGTCTGTCCCGAATGGGTGTGCCAGCGAAGGAGGGAGCAGTATGGCGCTCGCCTGGTTGGGGAGGGGATTGGCAGGATACGGAGTGAGCTGGATGTTGAGAAGGGCCGAGATCTCCATCAATATCGCCGTGACGACGAATATGATGATTATGCAGAAGCCGACCTTCGATTCGATGTTCTTGGTCATCAGTGCCAAAGTTCCCCTAATGCGACCTTCGACCGTCGGCTTACCCTGATTAGCCAAGTCTGACCTCCGGGTCCACATAGGCATAGAGGACGTCCGCCACCAGATTGGTTAGGACGATTATCGCTGCGAACACCAGGACAGTGGCCATGATGCCCGGATAGTCGTCACCCTGCAGGGCGACGAATGCGTAGCGTCCCATCCCGGGGTAACTGAAAAGATACTCCACGAACACTGAGCCTGTCAGGAGAAATGTCATCACGAGCGAAGAGATGGTGATCAGGGAGATAGCCGCGTTGGGGAGTCCGTGCCCGTAGAACACCGTTCCCTCGTCCAGCCCCTTCGACCTTGCTGTCCTGATGTAGTCCATCTGCATGACGTCCAGAAGGGAACTCCGGGCCACCCGCGTGATGACCCCGAAGGTCACCAAGCCCAGCGTCAGGGAAGGGAGAATGAGATGGAGGGATGCGTTCTCTACGAAGGAGAAGTTCCCCTGTATCAGGGCGTCGAGGATCGGGAATCCCGTGATGACCGAGGAGGGTGAGACCAGCAACGGGTTGTATGCCCCGCCAGTTGGAAGGATTCTGAGGTAAAGCGACATAATCACAAGCATTACGATTCCGACGAAATACGGCGGGGACGAGTACCCTCCAAGATAGAACACCCTGATGAGCGTATCGACGGGGGTGTTGTGATATCTCGCCGCCAAGACCCCAAGTCCGAGCCCAAGGACGATGCAGATTACGAAAGCTAGGAAGACTATCTGAAGTGTCAACGGGAGGGTTTGGGCGATCACGCTGGAGACTGGCGCGAAGTCCCTCGAAGGAGAAAGGCCGAGGTTCCCCTGTATCATCCCGCTGAGGTAATAGAAGTACTGGACGTAGATGGGGTCGTTGAGATGATACTTCGCGGCGTAGGCCTTGGCGACTGCTGGGTACAGTTCGGCTTCCTTTCCGAGCCACGCTTGTATGACGTTGCCCGGAATCAGGTGGGAGAGGGCAAAGGTGAGTGTCAGTACGCAGAATAGAACGAAGACAGCGAAAGCGAGGCGCCTAAGAAGGAACCTCAGCAGGTTCAAGAGCGATTGAATGACACAGGGCTCTAGAAAAGCGTTCTTCGGTGATGCCTAGCTCCAACGATTAAAATAGCGCTCCTCGGGTCGAAAGGACGATGCGATCCGCCCCCCGGGACGGGGCACAGTTCATTGCCGAGTTCCTGAAAAAATCAGGGGTCAGGTATCTTTTCGGGATTCCAGGTCATGGCAATGTCTCGATATTCGATGCAGCCAGGGACATGGCCCCAGATCTGAACGTAGTGGCGGTCAAGCATGAACAGTGGGGAGGCCACATGGCGGACGGTTACTTCAGGGCAAACAGGCGGAGACCCGCCGCCGTCACGACTTCGGTGGGTCCAGGGGCGACGAATCTTGCAACAGCGTTTGCGACGGCCTACGTGGACTCGTCCACGTTTCTGGCTTTCACGGGCCAGATCCAGACCTACCTGTTCGGCAGGGGCATCTTCCAGGAGGTGGAGAGGCGGCACTGGGTGGACTATGCCAACGCGATGGACCATCTGGTCAAAGGCTCCTGGACCGTCACCAGCGCTGCACAGCTCCCGAGGGTGATGACCGAATCTTTCAGGGTTGCGCTCGGGGGCAGGCCAGGCCCAGTATTGGTGGATGTCCCCATGGACGTGCAGGTCGAGAAAATCGACACCGCCGTGCCATCGGTGGACCGTCACCTCTTTGGGGGGAGGTTACGCCCCGATTCGGATAAGATAGTGGAGGCGGCGAAGCTCCTGCTCGCAGCCGAGAGGCCAGTGGTCCTTGTTGGAGGAGGGGTCGTGATGTCTGACGCGAGCGAAGAGGCAGTGGGCATTGCAGAATTTCTCGGAGCCCCCGCGCTCTGCACTTTCAGAGGGGATTCGAAGGGTGGTTTCCCCGAGGATCATGAGCTCTACGGCTTCCACCCTGGGAACATAGGGAACGCCGTCTCCAATGAAGTGGCGAGGAGCGCGGACGTGATCCTGGCTGTCGGAGTGACCTTCAGCGACGAGACGACGAGCTCCTATTCCCCCGGCGTCACATTCCAAATCCCGCCCTCGAAGCTTATCCACATCGACATCGACCAGCACGAACTCGGAAAGAATTACCCCACTGAGATAGGAATAGTCGCCGATGCCAAGGCGGCGCTCCAGGACCTGATGGAGGCGATGAAGAACCTCCGGCGGAGAGGGGGACCGAGGACATCCGCATGGTTGAAGCGGTTCAAGAAGCTCAAGGGGAATTGGGAGTCGGAGATGGAGAACATGAGAAAGGAGTCCCCGATGGGAATCCCGAACGTAGTCGCGGCCATGAGAGACAGGTTCCCCAAGAGCACCATAGTCACGGTCAGCGCAGGGCTCCCCCAGGAGATAATGTCGCAGCAATGGATTGCCTACGGTCCGAGGACCTTCATCAGTTCAGGGGGCTTCTCGACGATGGGCTTCGGACTCCCTGCTGCCATCGGTGCGAAACTGGCCAGGCCTGGCGTCCCGGTCGCAGCCGTCGAAGGGGACGGTTCGTTCATGATGAACAGCGTGGAGCTTGCCACCGCGGTGCAGCTCGAGATCCCACTCGCCGTGATTGTGCTGAACAACAGGGGGTGGGTGTCCATCCGAGATCTTCAGATAAGATCGTTCGAGAAAAGAACCGTGGGAACGGAATTCGCGAAGAGGGACGGCTCTTCTTATGAAGTAGACTTCGAGAAGCTGGTGAAGGCCTATGGCGCCGGCTACCTACTGGCGTCCACGCCTGCCGAGTTGAAGAAGAGTCTCGACGAAGCCAGGAGCTCGTCTTCTCCGGTAGTGGTGGAAGTTGAGGTTGAGAAGAGGTTCCCTCGAAGTGGGACCAGGGCTTACGGGTTCTGGGACATTCCCTCGAGGTACAGACGAACAGGCGCCCGGCTGAGCCCCGCTAGCTGACCACGCCGCCTATAGTCTGGGGCTGCCCCACTGAATCTACGAGCTTGTTCTTGAAGCCGAGGTACGCTCCCTTGAATTCCCGCATCGTCTTCTGGACAGGTCCGTAGGAGTCCCACTGCTCGGGTCCCAGACCTTCCTTCTCAGCAGGGACTTCAATCCCTATCCTGCTCAGGTCCTCTGACAACCGTTCCGTGAGTTCGTAGGCCCTGCGGAAGTCCTCTATCGCCCGCAGCCTGCTGAGGACGCCGGGGTCAGGGGGAGCTGCCAGGGTGTTCTCGAAATCAGAGAGTTTGAAACCGGGTGTATGCGAATAGTTCCAGACCTTCAACTGCTGGTCAGGGAATTCTGTGTTGGTCAGATTCTCAGTACGCTTCCCTCCGAGAACCTGATAGGTGTCAGCCTCTCTCCTCTTGGAGGCAGGGAGCAGGTCGACCTTGGACACTACCTCTCTCGCCTGATCTGCCGACAGCCCGAACTTCACCTGGAGGTGCTTCGACCAATTCTCGGCGGCCCTAGGCCCAAAAGCCAGACCATAGACTCGCCTCGTAACGAAGATGCCGGCCCATCTGATGTCCTTCTCCATCTGGCTGACATCGTAGTTCTTGGGAATCAGGTCGGCGAACCAGTTCTCACTTAACGTCTTTAGATTTCTCCGCGCACACAGCATGGCAACCTTCTCGTCGATGGTCCCCACCTTCTCGACTTCTTCTTGGACGCCCAGGCTCATGGCCAACTGCTTGATCAACGCCCCGGGCTCGCTCGTCCCTTCTAGACACTCTTTGAGCAGCGTTGCTGCCTCAGTCTCTCTGAGGTGATCTTCCAGCCTCCCTTCCATGTTGGTGACGTACACCCTTGTTATCGGCGTCCCCGAACGGTGTGCCTTGGCGAGGCCGTTCATGGCTGCCATGGCGAGTTCGATTTCCTGTGAAACCGTGAAAGTCACAGTGTTGTTGGTCCCTATCCCGAGACCGTCGAGAGCTTCGGTGATTTCGATGGCAACTGCGCTTGCGCTGGCTACCTTGAACACGACGTTGGGCCTCCCCCCGACTTTGGCTGCGTCGCCCCAGAGGTGGGCGTCATAAAGGACGAGGATTTCCTTGAGGATTGAATAGATCTTCTGAGCGTCGCGCAGGCTCCCCTCCTTGCTCTCCGCCCTGTAGGGGTTGAGCTGGATGCTAACCATCCCTTCTCTGAAGTCAGATAACAGGGCGATGGGCCTGAAGTCGAGGAGGTTGGGCAGGAGCGCTGCAACGGTCGCAAACATCGCTATCTCGTCCCCGAACTTCTCAGAATTGTCGCGCCACTCGGCATGGCTGATCAGAATCGACGAGAACTTCTCCCAGAGCTCCGGAAGCTCCTCGTAGGCCCTGGCGGCGATTACCGGGTTGCTGGAGACTTGGACTGCCCCAAGGTGCCTGAGCCACCTCAGCCCCGTGGCCGAGTCGTTCCCGAGCTTGCTAAGCTCCTCATCGGCGATTTTGTAGTAGACGTTGCCTTGGATCTCCCTACGGGAGGCCAGGACGAAGCTCTCTGCCAAGTTATTCGCGTCGAGGCTCCCCTCGATGGCCTCGCCCATCTTGGAAACCATCCCCTGCCCAAAGAGGACCTTCTTCATGCCTAGAATCTGGGACTGGACGACCTCCGCGACGCAGGGAGAACCCCCCTCCTTCCTCTCCTTTGCTTCCCATCCCCTCAGTGTTTCGATAAGCTGCCTGAGAACAACCTCGGTCTCCCCGTCGGAGAACAGTGCGCGTTTTCTCTCCAATCCTGTCAGGTTCAGGGCAGTTTCGATGAGAGTCTCGTAGCACCCCTTTCTGGCCGACGGGGAGTCTACGAACTGAAGATTCAGTTGGCGGATGGCGTCCTTGACGACTGTCTCAAGTCTCCCCCCGACTCCCGGGCTGAGCAACGTATCGGCTGCAAGGCGTGGGTATCCGCCGAGCGCCAGCCAGACCATGCGCCCGGAATGGTCAAGATTGGAGGGCGGCGGAACAGTGGGACAGACATTCCAGGCATCCATTCAGGGCACCTAAGAATCTGCAGGAGGAACCCATCTGCACATAAGCTTTCGAGACATGGATTGGAGCAGAAAGCAAACCCGCGGACAGGACTCTGCCCTAGATTGGGAACTGTTTGGGTCCAGGTCCATCCCTAACTCTAAATATCTATGGACGGGATGGAACCAGAAAATCGAACTTGATGCACCGAGACGCAGGAGTCATCGACGAGTTCGAGCTTCTTTGTTCGATACCTGCGTTGAAGGTCCAGCGCCTACGCATGCGCAGGACAAGGCGGGTGTCCGACTTGGAAGCCCCGGGGAACGAGTCTGTGCTCATCACTCTGACAGGTTCGGTAGTCGTGGAGACGCCAGGGCGCGAGCCTTCGACCCTTGCCGAGAAGGACGTGTACTACCTCTCGAGAGGCGTGAAGTTCTCTCTGCAATCCCCCGAAAGGGCCGACTTTCTGTGGGCCCAGGCACCCGCGGAGCGTGAGTATCCCTCCTACGTCAAGCGAATCTCAGAGGTCAAACCCGTGCCCTCGGGGTCAGGGACGTACCGCAGGAGCATATACACGTCCATCGGGGAGAAAGATCCTGCGAACAGGTTCATCGTAGGATTTGTCGAAGGTGAGGAAGGCAACTGGACCAGCTTTCCCCCCCACAGGCACGACGGGAAGCCCGAGGTCTACGTCTACTACGGCATGGGGAAGAGGTTCGGCGTCCAAGTAGTTGCAGGGGAGGAGGACAGGGCGTACGTGGTGAGGGAAGGGGACGCGGTCCTGTTCGAGCGCGGTTACCACCCCAACGTAGCAACACCAGGGGTCGGAATGAAATTCGTCTGGATCATAAGTGCAGACCCCCGAGACCGCAACCTGTCGGTGGAGTTGCACCCAGAATACAGGGACATGCCCATGGGACAGACGCATCTGACGACGAAGTGAGAACCTAGCGGCGCGAAATCGTAATCTTCAGGTCAGTGAAGAAATCCTATGGCTACATTGGGCCCATGGTTCGTGGACTCAAGATGTTTATAGCATCATAGCCGGCAATTCCGCTGGTGTCCCTTGCCTTCCCTCTCTCTGCAAAAAACGGAGGTTGTTGGTGCGAACGCCTTCATTCTCGAAAACGAGTTGGTCAGATCCGTTCTCGTCCCAGGGTTCGGAGCCCGGGTTCTAAGCCTAATCTACAAACCAACGGAAACAGAGTTCGCCTGGCACAGCCCCAACGTCTCAGCTGAACCAAGCGGAGAGCTTGAGAATGTCAGCGGCTTCTTTGATTGCATACCCACTTGCGATCCCTGTACTCTCAACGGTAAGAGCCTGCCAGGCTTCGGCGAGGTGTCATCCAAGCCATGGAAGGTGTCGAAGGCCGAAAGAACACCCGGCACTGTTAAAGTAAGCATGGAAGCGAGGTGCAAGATCTATCCTCTCCTCGTTCGGAAGGAAATTTCGCTCACAAAGAATCGTCCTGTCCTCGTCATCCGATATGAAGTTCACAACATGTCCGACGAGTCGCTTGCGTATCACTATAGTGGACACAATACGCTTCAGGTATCTCCACACCACCGAATAGTCCTGCCGCGCGAAGTGACGAAACTGAAGCTCGGATACACCGGCCGATTGGGTAGAATGGGGGACCACGTAACGTGGCCAATCGCAGCCGACGAGAAAGGGAACCAGTTAGACATCAGCAGGATTGGTGGCCCATGCGATGGAACCATGGAGAACCTGTACACGCCCAGATTGAATCAACGGTGGGGCGCTGTGGTGAACGAGGCCAGGATGGAAGCAATAGGATTCGCATGGGAGGGCGATGCGCTGCGGTATGTCAACGTCTGCACGAACAATGGGGGGTGGAAGGACTACTACTTCGCCGCCCTCGAACCGGTTACAGGCCGGCCTGACAACCTCGAAGTCGCAGTGAACCAATGGAAAGACTACGCGGTCCTCAAGCCTGACGAAAGAACTACTTGGACCCAGAGAATCATTCTGGCTCACAACATCAGACGAGTCGAAAGAATCGAGAACGATGAATTCGTTCAATAGGCGTGCCCGTCAGAGCGGTTGGCGAACCTAGGAGGAACGCAACGGATTAATCATCGGATGGAAGCATTTCACATTCGAGGAGTGCCCTAACGTGACAAAGAGACTCATGAATGACGCGAGCAGAATGGTCGATGAGGAACTCGAAGGACTTGTGTCGTTACACCGGAACACCCTCCGCCGCCTGGCAGGAACAAACGTCATAGTGAGGAAGGACGCTCCACAGATTGGGAAGGTGGGCGTGATCGGAGGCGGAGGGAGCGGCCATGAGCCAATGCAGGCCGGCTTCGTGGGAAGGGGGATGCTGGACGCCGCTGTCGCAGGAGAGATCTTTACGGCTCCTCCTCCGAATCAGATTCACCGCGCAATACGAGAGGTCGACGGGCACGAAGGAGTTCTTCTGGTGGTAAACAATTTTTCTGGCGACACCATGAACTTCGGGCTGGCGGAGGAGATGGGAAGGAAGGATGGAATCCAGGTCGAGCACGTCATTGTAAACGATGACGTGGCTGTCCCAGCAAAAGAGAGCAGGCGAGGCATAGCTGGGGGGATCCTCGTGGAGAAGATCGCTGGTGCGAAAGCGGAACTGGGAGGCAGCCTTACCGAAGTGCGGGAGCTCGCTCAAAGAGCGGTGGACAATACGCGGTCCATGGGCGTTGCGTTGACTTCTTGCACGCTCCCGAGCGTGGGGAAACCTATGTTCAACATCATGGATGACGAGATGGAGCTTGGCATCGGCGTGCATGGCGAGCGCGGAGTGCAGAGAACTAAGCTTGAGTCGGCGGATAAGGTCGCTAAAACACTCCTTGACAGAATATCGGGGGACCTCGAGCTCAAGCGCGGAGACAAAGTCGCCCTGTTGGTAAATGGGATGGGGGGCACGACCCTGATGGAGCTTCTGATTCTCCTGAAGAGGACGGTGCAACTACTGGACGGGGAGGGAGTAGTCGTCTCCAGACCGATGGCCGGAAACCTGGTTACCTCACTCGACATGTCGGGGGCATCCCTGACGCTTATTCGATTGGACGAAGAACTGAGTCAGATGCTCAACGCTCCAGACTCGACCCCGAGCTTTCCCAAGATGATTTAGGGAAGCTATCGGGTTTCCTTCCCTTCGTTCAGCCGTCGCAGGAAGGCGAGGGCTGACTCCAGAATTATGCAGAACGAAGCCGCCCCCACGTCGGGTGTCCCCAGTCCCCTGTCCCCCAGATACATCGCTCGGCCTTTCTTTGCGACAAGGGTCTTCGTCGTCTCAAGGCCCGAATTGGCGGCCGCGACGATGTATTCGAAGGCTCTGACCAGATCGGGGTCCCCTTGCTCCAGCATCTTTCTCGCAGCCACTGCCGCCGGGTGAAGCGAATCAAGCACCGTCTTGTCACCCACTCTGGCTCCCCCAAGACGTGCGACGGCAGATTCTGCGGCGTCGAACATGGTCACGATTTCGACGATCCCGATTTCCGACTTCCCCTTCACGGCACGACCCGCGCTGCTGAACGCTGCTCCCAACAGCGGCCCTGACGCACCCCCCATGGACGAGACCAGCGTTTCGCCAATGGACTCGAGAATAACCCCGACATCAGCACCATTCGAATTTGTGAGCTCCCTGCGCACCTCGCCGAAGCCTCTATCCAAGTTCGTTCCATGATCCCCGTCCCCTAATTGCGAATCGAGTTTGGTAAGGTAATCCACGCTCAAGTGAACCTGGTCTGCTGTTTGCAGGATCGCCCCTATGACCTCGCCCGAGTCAACAGATGTTATCAGTCCTAATCGCTTGGCAAAGCTCGACGCGTCTTCGTTGATAAGCAATTGGGGAGGAGATCCACCTGGCGGCCCTTCAGGTGGGCGGTGTTCCCGGCTCGCCGTCCTTACGCCTACAAAATATTTGTAATCACAGCTTAATACGTTGTGTCCGACGGTGGAACTCATGACAGAGTTTCTGGTCCTGACCAGCATAGTTGAATCGAGGGAAAAGTCGGCCCCGTTCCGGGAGGCGCACTTCAATTACATGGCGTCTCTAAAGAAAGATGGAAAGCTCGTGATAGCGGGCCGCTTTGCCGATGGCATGGGAGGTGGCTACATACTGAAGGCGAACAGTGCAGATGAGGCGAAAGCTCTCGCAGACCACGACCCCTATCACTCGAGCGGAGCAAGGAGCTACACCATCAGGGAGTGGGAGACCCGTTTCTGAGAATGCGGGGCGCCGCATCACCGCGGGGTCGACCGACTTTTGAAGGCTTAAGAAATCGGAAGGGCGACTGGAAGGCATGGCCGGGAAGTCGAAGGTTCCTGCGGGGATGCGGATTACGCAGGTCGCGGTAGTCGTCAATGACCTGAAGGCGACGATGAAGAAGTATCACGAAGTGCTCGGATGGGGTCCCTGGTCCGTCTATGAGCACAAGCCCCCGGTCCTTCACCATACAGAATTGAGAGGGAAGCCGACTCACTACACCATGGTCGGCGCAGAGGCGCACTGCAATCCCATCGACTTCGAAATACTCCAGCCAATCGAGGGGCCGAGCATCTACAAGGAATTTCTGGAGGAGCACGGGGAGGGGCTGCACCACGTTTCTGTGGTCAACAGAATGGATGACGTTCACAGGGCGCTGTCGGATTTCAAAAAGCTGGGGGTCGAGGTCCTGATGAGCGGTAGGCTCGGCAAGGGTATCGAGTTCTATTATATGGACACCGAGCCAGTGCTGAAGATGGTGGCCGAGACCGTTAGCGGCCACGCCATATCGATGCACCCCAGCTACATTTACCCCTAGGCCCCGGCGGGCCACCAAAGAGGGTCCAACAGCCCGTCTTCCACCATGGCGAGAGAACGGGCATAGACCTTTGTCCAATTCCTGTTGAGCTCCTGGTAGAGCCTGTGGTTCCCCGATTTCGGATTCAGCGTCCGCTCAGTCTTGGAGAGTGCCTTCGAGCCCGAACGGAGGTCGCCATACCAGCCGGTACCTGTCCCGGCACAGATTGCACACCCCAGTGAGGTGCTCTCCTTGACAACCGGGATCTCCACCTGGACCCCAAGGACGTCCGCGAGTATTTGCGGCCAGACCTTCCCCTTCGACCCGCCCCCCGCGAACTTGATTCTCCCCAACTTCTTCCCCGTGATCGATTCTATGATTTTGACGTGCCCTAGGACGACATAGGCTGCGCTCTCTTCTATGGCTCGGATACACTCCTTCTTTCCTGAGTTGGCAGGGTCCCCGATTCGGAACTGGAGCAGGGAGGGGGACGCGTGGACCCAGCGCTTCGAGTCCATGACGTTGGCGAAGATGCCCAGGACTCCATTGGAGCCCGGCGGGACGCTGCTGGCCAGGGCCTCCATAAGGGCGTAGGGATCAACCCCCTGGCGCTTTGCCGCTTCCTTTTCGGCCTGACAGAATCCGTCCCTGAACCACCTCAATGTCAGCCCGGAGTAGAATCCGATGCCTTCCATCATCCATTTTTCCGGGAGCGCGTGGCACAAAGAACGTAACCTCATCCTTCTGTCAACCAGGGGATGGTCAAGCGAAACGGTCGTCTGCCAGAAACTCCCTCCTACCACTGCGGCTTCGCCGCTCTCGGAAGCACCTATGCCGATGAGCCCGAGCTGGGTGTCGGCCCCTCCCAGCACCACAGGGGTTCCAGGTCTAAGTCCCGTCTCCTCGGCGGCTCGCTTGGTCGTCTCACCTACAGTGCTCCCCGGCTCCTCCACTTCAGGGAAGATTCCGGAGGTTAGTCCGCAGAGCCCTGCGGTGCGCTCCGACCACCTCCTCCTTCTAAGGTCGAACATCCCGGAGCTGGAACCGACGGAGGGGTCTGTGACGAACCTGCCGCTCAGCCTGTAGAGGATCCAGTCACTGATCATTCCCATGTGCCTGATCCTCTTGAATATGTCCGGCTGGTTCTTCCTGATCCACAGGAACCTAGGAGGGGCGGTTATGGAGACCCAATCTCCCCCCTCCCTGAAAATCTCCCTGGCCGCACCCGTCCTTATCAGGCTGGCTGCCTCGCGGACCGCCCTCGAGTCGACGTTGGGACAGGCCCAGATCTCCTTCCCCCCTTCGTCGTAAAGCACCATTCCCTCGCGCATGCTCGTCGCGCTTACCGCCTTGACATCGGACGGGTCGGCAGAGGCGCTGGAGATGGCTCCCCTGACACACTTGGAGATTAGACCCCAGTTCGTCGCGGTGTCGAAGACTTGGGAGCCCGGATACTTGGGAATCGACGGGTGTGACCATTCCTCCTGGGCAGTGGCCACCTGATTCCCCTCCCTGTCGAAGAGGATCGCCCTGCAGCTGCCTGTCCCTGCGTCTATGGCCACAACATACTGGTTAGGCAGTCCTCATCACTTCGGGGTTGATGAGGGTCTCGAGGTTCTCGCCTGCTAGATACCGCTTGACCTGCGCGGCGACTATGAATGCGCCTTTCGTTGTCGTTTCGAAGGTCGCGCCTCCGATGTGCGGTACCACAACGACATTGTCCAGACCGATGAACGGGCTCACCGGCCTGTCCGGGAGATACCTCACGATGTCCATGGCCGCCCCCGCGAGCTTCCCACTCTTGAGGGCTCGAAGGAGCGCGTCTTCGTTCACCATGCTGGGCCGGGCGGTGTTGATGAAGTACGCACCCTTCTTCATAAGCTGGAACTGCTTCTCCCCCATCAGGTTCTCGTTCTCCCTCGACTCCCTCGCATGCAGGGAGACGTAGTCAGAGGTTGCCAGCAGCGTGTCCAAGTCGGTCGTGCTTATGCCAGGGGCCTCAATGGCCGAGCTGGGGACGAATGGGTCGTAAACAAGGACTGACATCCCGAATGCCACCGCCCTCTTGGCCACCCGCGAACCGACCCTTCCGTAACCCACGAGGCCAAGCGTCTTCCCTTCGAGCTCGTGCCCAAGGAATTGGGCGCCCTCGTAGTTGTCTTTGCTGACGATTCTTTCCTTCTCGACGTGGTTGGTGGCCTTCTTGATGTTCCGTGCGAGCATGACCATCATCATGATGGCGAGTTCAGCGACCGCAGTTGCGTTCTTCCCAGGCGCGGTGACCACCGGAATCCCCCTCTTGGTCGCAGCCTGGACGTCGACGTTGACAGGGCCCCCTCTGGCACAGCAGAGCAACTTGAGTCCCTTCGCTGAGGCGAGGACTTCTTCTGTTATGGGCGCGCCATGGACCACGACTATCTCTTCCCCCCGCAGCTCCGATATCACCTGCCTGGGAGTGCCGAGGAATTCCCTGATCCTCTTCTCAGAGTCTGTTGATGGCACAGCCTTCTGGCTTTCGTCCATCCTGACATATCTGACGTCGTGAAGCTTCGCTGCCTCAGCGAATGCCTGCTTGAAGTCGTCCACCGAGACGAAGGAGTCCCCGAAGACGAGTATCCTCAAAGCTTCTCCCCAAACCCTGCTTTGGATGGGCTTATGCGGTTATCGTCTTGGCCTTGTTCTGGTTGTATATGTCGCTGGCTTCCTTGACCGAGGCGCCCTCATGGACTATGGCCCTGATCCCCTTGATCATGCCAACTGGGTTGTCGTTCTGCCAGATGTTCCTCCCCATGTCCACCCCGATGGCTCCCGCCTGCATCGCGCCGTAGACCGTGTTGAAGACGTCCATCTCTGTGTTCATCTTCGGGCCGCCTGCTACCACGCAAGGGACAGGGCACCCTTCCACCACCTTGGAGAAGTTCTCGCAGTAGTATGTCTTGACGATGTGCGCTCCGATCTCCGCCGATATCCTGCATGCCAGGGCTAGGTACCTCGCCTCGCGCTTCTCCAGCTCCTTCCCGACGGCGGTGATGGCCACCACGGGCATGCCGTTGTCCTCGCCTTCGTCCACCAGCTGTGCCAGGTTGAGGAGGCTCTCCCTTTCGTGGGGCGAACCGACGAACACCGACATGGCCACGGCGGAAACGTTCAGCCGAAGCGCCTCCTTCATCGAAGTCGTCAGGCCTTCGTTGCTAAGGTCATCGTGTAAGACGCTGGTCCCGCCCGAGACCCTTAGGAGTATAGGAACCTCCCACGACGGGTCCACCGAGGAGCGGAGGACCCCCCTCGTGACCGCGAGCGTATCCGCATACCCTACAAGCGGCTCGAAGGTCCGCCTCGGGTTTTCCAGCCTGGTCGTCGGACCCTGGAAGTAACCGTGGTCACAGGCCAGCATGACAGTGTGACCAGTCGACGGTTTCACCATCCTTGACATCCTGTTCTTCAGACCCCAATCCATTTTGCTATCCCTTGGTTTTCTGTTACCGGTCGTGTATATTTGGTTTGGCCCGAATATACACGGGCCCTAACCGGTGAGCCCCAGGCAATCATCGCGAAACGGGACATATTCTTATTACGAGTCCCCCTCGTCTGGCGCATTCCAAGATGGCGAGGCTCGCACCTGTCTCCCCGCTGGTAAGAGAAGCCCACGAAAGGGTCAGGGCCATCTACGGTTCATCGATGGGACTCGGGAGGGACGAGCTTGTCACACCGGCCCTTATCCTCGACCTAGAAGTGCTCCAGAAGAACCTCGCCCTGATGGCAAGGCTGATGTCGAAGAAGAAGGCGAAGCTGAGGGCCCACATCAAGGTGCACAAGAGCCCCCATATCGCCAGGATGCAGATTGAGGAAGGGGCGATAGGGGTGGGGACCGCGACCATCTGGGAGGCCATCGTGATGGCCCGAGCTGGCATTGATGACGTCTTTGTGATCAACCAGGTGGTGGGGAAGGAGAAGGTCGAAACGGCGGCCCTCCTGGCCAAGGAGGCATCGCTGAAGGTGGCCGTGGACGACCCTTCGAACGTCGAAGCTCTGTCAAGGGCTGCAGCAAAGGCAAAGAGCAAGGTGGGCTGCCTTATCGAAGTCGACACGGGCATGAGGAGGTCCGGGACCGCCTCACCCGAGGAGACACTGAAGCTGGCCAGGATGATACGGGGGCTTCCGGGAGTGAAGTTCGAGGGGCTCACAGGATATGAGGGTCATTGCTCTCTGGAGCCGCACAGGGCGAAGAGAGAAGCCATGGCCCGAAAGGCGATGAAGTATTTCGTCGGGGTCGCCGACCTGCTAATCAAGGACGGTATTCCTTGTCCCATCCTTTCCGCTGCCGGGACGGCGACGTGGGAAATGACAGCGTCGAATCCCAGGATTACTGAGATTCAGCCCGGTTCATACGCGGTCAATGACGGCTATCACATCAAACTGGAGCCGAGGTTCAAGCAGGCCACCACGGTCCTGGCCACCGTCATCAGCAGACGGGCAGACCACATCGTCACCGACGTGGGAAAGAAGACGGTCGGAGGATCCCTGGGCGTACTGAAGGGGTATGACTACCCTATCTCGCGCTACGACGAAGAGCATGGTATCTTCGACATTCACGATCCATGTCCGCTGAAGGTCGGGGACAGGCTCGAGGTCTTCCCTGGGTACACGCCATTCGCTGTCAGCTACTTCGACGCCTATCATGTGGTAGAGGGAGGGAAAGTGGTCGACATCTGGCCCGTCATCCCGAGAGGCCCCGAGCACGGCGGCCTCCTGAACCTGTTCACAAGGTAGCTTGTTCTCTAGAAGGCGCTAAGCACGTTCTTTGCGATGGTCCGTATTTGCTTCCTGTCACACCCGGTGCCGATCGCGATCTCGTTGACACCGATATCCCCGTAGGCCTGTATCTCCTCGACAAGGTCCCCCCACCGTTTGCAAAGGAACGTGTTCCGGCGTACGTCTTCTGCCGTGACCTTCCTCCCCGCCTCTTCCACGGCGACCGGATCCGGGAGGCTCCAGGAGTCCTTGTTCATCACCCCCAGCGTCCTCCATGATGTCTTTACGATGCCAGCCGGGTCGTCGAAGGTGAAGGCCAGCTCGGAGGCGACCCTCCCAGGCCCAGCCTTCTTCGCTTCGGCCCTGCCCCTTCGGTAGGCGGGGATGATTTCGTCCTTCAACTTCTCCCGGTCGTTCCTGGGCGCAATCGTAATCAGCCCGTCTGCGTTCATCCCGGCTGCGTGGGCGGCCTTCTTCCCGATTGCCGACGCATAAATCGGAATCTTTGTCTTCGGCTTCGTGTAAAGAAAGTAGAAGTCCGAAGAGAAGTACTTGCCTTCGAAGGAGAACGGTTCCTTCGACTCCCACATCTTCCTCATCAGCCCAATCCCTTCGGTGAGCCTCTCCATCCTTTCCTCCCACTTGGGCCAGTTCCCGTTCCAGAACGGCCTCTCGTTCAGGGCCTCCCCCGACCCGACCCCCACCTGGATTCGGCCAGGGAACATGTTGTCGATGGTGGCTGCGGCCTGCGCGAGTATGGCAGGATGGTACCTCGCTCCAATGGGGACGGTCACCCACGGCCCGACCCTGATCTTGTCCGTCTTGGAGAGTGCGACAGGCATGGTGGACCAGATGAACTGCGACCTTCGGCCTGAGTGATACCACGGGAAAATGTGGTCCCCGAACCAAGCCATCTTGAATCCCACTTCTTCCGCGTAGACGGCCGCATCGACGAACTCTGCCGGGTCGAAGTCGACCTCTCCGAGGTTAGCTGTGATCTCGACCTTGGCCAACGTCCCTCCGCCCCGAACGATAGAGTTAAGGTTGCCTCACGGGGCGGAGGACTTGCTTCGAGCCATGAAGATGGGCCTTGCCGTAAAAGGGAGGGCGAATCCCAAGACGGTAGAGAAGCTCGCGGTGAAGGCGGAAGAGCTTGGGTACGACTACTTTCTTCTGACCGACCACTACATGCAGCCCAACTGGAACGGACACCCCGAGGCGTGGACCTTCCTCGCCTATCTCGCCGCGAAGACAGACAGGATTCGACTGGGGACGTGCGTCAGCCCCCTCCCTCTGAGGAGCCCCGCCATCTTCGCGAAGACAATCGCGACCCTGGACAACCTGTCGAACGGAAGAGTGATACTCGGCGCAGGCTACGGCTGGTACAAGCCTGAGTTCGACGCGTTCTCGACCTGGCTTGAGAGCCCCGAGAGGATCGCCTACTCGAGGGAAGCGCTCGATCTGATGCTCAGCCTATGGAGCGGGAAGGAACCTCTGGACTCAACTGGACGCATAAAGGGGAGGGGAATTGTGGTCGAGCCGAAGCCCGTCCAGAAGCCTCACCCTCCGATCTGGTGGGGAGGACACCTCGGCCAGTCCCTCAAGACCGCCGGCAGGCGCGCCGACGGCTGGATGCCCATCGGACCCCGCTGGTTCGACGAGAGCTATCCAAAGCCGGAACAGTACGCGGAGATGCACGGCGTCATCGAGGAGCTCCTTGAGAAGAGAGGGTACCGCGAGAAGGACTTCGCGTTCACGATTCTGATCGGCATGGCGGACGTCCCAACTCTCAGGAAGGACATCGAGCATTACACTGAAGCGGGGATGAACTGCTTCACGCTCGGCCACAACGTGCCGGACGAAGGCGCTCTGAAGGATGTCGAACTAGTCATGAAGGAGATTGGAGGGTCCATAAGGTGAGGTCCCAGAACTGGAAAATCTCTTTCATCCCCTACTACATGGTCGCCCCAGCAGTCTGGAAGGCGCCTCCCCCCGCCGAGGCGATGGATGTTCTGAAGCGGGCAGGCTACGACGGGGTCGAATGGATGCTCGGGCAGCACTTCAGGAGCACGGCCGAGATGAAACGTCTCGTCGACCAGACGAGAAAAAAGGGGCTGGGAATTTCCGACGTGATGTGCTGGCAGGACTTCGTAACCTCAGGCTCCGGCCAGAGGAAGGCCAGGGTCTCGGTCCTGAAGGAGATGATCGAAGCAGCCGGCTCCTCCTCGGTTCGTCTCTTGAACACCTTCACCGGACCTATGACGTGGGACCCAAAGGCGCTCAGGCTCGGGAAGGACATCTCCGAAGGAGCAGCGTGGTCGTCCGTCGTCGACGCGTTCTCTGACATAGCAGACTTCGCCGAAAAGACGGACGTCACGGTGACGCTCGAGCCAGTCTTCGGGATGCTCGTCCACGACTACTACACCGTCAGGGAATTCCTCTCCTACTTCAAGACCGACCATCTGGCCGTGAACCTAGACCCGTCGCACTTCGTCCTCTACGGGAACGACCCGGCCTGGGCCGTGAAGAAGCTGGGGAGGAGGGTAAGGCACGTGCACGTCAAGGACGCCTTCGGGAAGCCAGGGGGTTTCGGGGAGACGTTCAACTTCCCGTTTCTCGGCGAAGGGGCGGTGAACTGGAACGAATTCTTCGGCGAACTCCGCAGAGTTGG
>Ga0187781_10001028_pt1 | contig 20970 bp, 15 predicted proteins | sample 0715_SJ02_MP02_2_FD_132447 | JGI IMG/M metagenome (GOLD analysis project Ga0187781, IMG submission 132447) | Tropical peat soil microbial communities from peatlands in Department of Meta, Colombia - 0715_SJ02_MP02_20_MG | ecosystem: Environmental > Terrestrial > Soil > Wetlands > Peat | place... | reverse complement strand
TAGTGCGCTTTACGGGTTTCCTGCTCGCCATTTAGAATCAATGACAAGCCGACGTAGCTCAGTTGGTAGAGCAGCCGATTCGTAATCGGCAGGTCACCAGTTCAAGTCTGGTCGTCGGCTCCAGCTTTTTCCCGCAATCAGGCGCACAAAAACCCGCTAGAGCGCGCCCTCGCCTTTCCACGCGTTCCTCATAGGGGAGTTTGGTTGACCGGCTTTTCCGCCAGCGTGGTTTCGTCCACCGCAGGCAAAACCCAAGGCGCTGCCGGCGCGTCCTTGAGGTCGTCCGTTAAGTCATGGACTACGTCGCACTCAGCGGAGGTGAATTGAGGCACGATCCGGCGCAGAGCGGCGAGCATCGCAGATCGGCGACCCAGCGACACGGCCAGCTGTAACTCGTCAAGCAGACGTTTGAGCTCGAGCCAGGACGGCCGGTGGCTTTCGGTGCGCGCGATTTTTTCGCAGGCGCTGGGCAGAACGCGCTCGTCGGCGTAGAAGAGTTCCTCGTACAGTTTTTCCCCGGGACGCAGCCCGATGAACTTGAGCTCGGGATCGGGCTTGCCATGCAGGCGGGCGAGCGTGCGCGCCAGGTCGGCGATGCGCAGGGGCTCTCCCATGTCGAGCACCAGGATGTCGCCGTCGCCACCGATGACGAAAGCCTGCAGCACCAGGCTGACCGCTTCGGAGATGGTCATGAAGAAGCGCGTGATTTCCGGGTGGGTGATGGTGATGGGCTGGTTGTTGCGAATTTGTTCCTGAAACAGAGGGATGGCGCTGCCGTTCGATCCCAGCACGTTGCCGAAACGCGTGGAGACGCAGCGCAGGCGGTGCGAAGGCCAGGCGGCGAGGAGCAGCTCGCCGATGCGCTTGGTGCATCCCATAACGTTGGTCGGGTTAACGGCCTTGTCGGAGGAGATCATCACGAACGTGGAGCAATGCGAGTGCTCAGCCACGCGCAGCAGCGAGACGAGCCCAAAGATGTTGTTGCTGACGGCTTCGTCAACGTTGGCCTCCATGACCGGAACATGCTTGTAGGCGGCGGCATGGAAGACGATTTCCACGTCGTGAGCGAGGAAAAGACGGCGCATGCGCTCGGCGTTGGCAAAATCGGCGACCGCGAAGACCGCCTGCCCGGACATACCGTCCTGTAGGAGCTGCTGCTCGAGATGAAACATGCCGGTTTCGTTCTGGTCGACGCAGACCAGAAGTTTGGGTTCGAAGGCGCGAATCTGGCGGCAGAGCTCGGAGCCGATCGATCCGGCGGCGCCAGTGACCAGCACGACGCGGCCGCGAATCTGCACGCGCACGCTCTCCATGTCGAGGTTGACGGGCACGCGCCCGAGCAGGTCGGCAAGCGAGACGCCGCGCGCCTGGCCGAGAGTCACTCGACCAGCGATCAGCTCTGTTATGGCGGGCACGGTACGGAAGGGCACGCCAGATTGTTTGCAGCGGTCGACTAACCGCCGCATTTGGGCAGCTGTCGCGGAAGGAATCGCGATGAGAATTTCGTCGACTTTGAATCTGGACACGGCTGCCGCCAGATCCTCGACCGGACCGAGGACTGGCACGCCCAGCACGCGGAGTCCTTTTTTGAGAGGACTGTCGTCCACGCATCCGACGACTTTGTATCCGGTCTCGACCTCCTGGGTTTCGCGGATAATCATCTGCGCAGCGTGGCCGGCGCCGACCAGCAGCAGGCGCCTGGCAGACGAGTGCTGGCGCACGGTTTCGGCGAACATGCGGGACAAGACGCGCACGCCGGTGAGCAAGGTGAAGGTCAGCAGCGCCTCCAGGGCGTAAATGGAGATGGGAAACGCCGTCATGTGCCAGCCGTAGCGTACCAGGGCGGCAAAGACGCAGGAACCGGCCAGCACGAATCTTGCGATGTTCACCGCATCGCTGATGCCGGTGTAGCGCCACCAGCCGTGCATGAGCCCGAACATGGGCATCAGGATGAGGCGAATGGCAATCAGCACCGGAATGGAAGCCCACAACAGGGCAGCAGCCGGAAGGCGGAATTCGAAGCGCAACAGCCAGGCGGCAACCAGCGAGCCGCCGACCAGCACGGCCTGCAGAATCAGGATCAGAAGCGAGCGGCAGCGTAAAACTGGCGCTGCCGAAGAATGATGTGGCACAGTTCTCCTCTCAAAAGGAAAAGCAATCTTGGGCAAGGTGATTTGTTGTTATGAATCGGCGCGGCGGAATTTTTCTTGAGCGCCTTTACCGAGCCCGGACGGCGGGACCGCAGCCGAAAGGACACGGTCAATGGTGTACGCCATCGGCCCGCACCACCCGCCAGAGGGTCAGGCCGATGATCTTCAGGTCGAAGGGGAACGAGTGCGCGGCCATGTACTCGGCATCGAGCGCGACTTTGCGGGGAATCTCGAGCTCGTCGCGGCCATTCACCTGGGCCCAGCCGGTGATGCCGGGAACCAAGCGGTGCACGCCGCATTGTGTTCGCAGAGCTACGAGATCCTCCTGGTTGAACAGCGCCGGGCGGGGTCCGACCAGGCTCAGGTCGCCCTTGCACACGCTGTAGAGTTGCGGCAATTCGTCGAGACTGGTCTTGCGCAGCAGCGCGCCGACAAGGGTGAGATGGCGAGCGGGCTCGCGCAGCAGATGAGTTGCAAGCTGCGGCGTGCCCACGCGCATGGTGCGGAATTTCGGCATGCGAAAGCGCCGGTTGTCCTTACCTACGCGCTCGGACCAGTGCAGGGCCGGGCCCGGCGAGGTCAGGCGCACCGCCGCCCAGCACAAGGCCAGCAGCGGACTCAACCAGATCAGCAGCGCTCCGGCAAAAACGAGGTCGAAGGCGCGCTTCCAGGCGGGCAAGGTGTAGGGAGTCGAAGAAGTGTCGGTCGAATTGCGAACAGCCAACGAAATTGCGGGCATCGAGGAAACTCCGGGGCGGTTTCTTAGGAAACGGAGGCGCGCGCTCGCGGCGGCGCGCCCGGACCCTTGATCACGCGCTTGTCGGAGCCGAGGCGGTATTCGGCGCGCTTGAGGGCGGCGCGCGCGGCGATCGCGGCCCGGACCAGCAGTTTCATGGTGCGGCTCCGGCCAAAGTAGCCGTAGGCTTCGTTGAAGATGACCAGCGCGTGGTGCAGTTCGCCGAGCGAGCTCTCGGCCTGCTGGTTGACGCTCTGGCTGCCGTAATGCACAATCTCGGCACACGGGGTGTAATCGACGCGGTAGCCGTTCTGCTTGAGCATGAAGTTGTAGGCCAAATCGGAGACAAACAAGCGGAAGCGCTCGTCGAGCATGCCGGCGTTTTCCCAGGTGGAGCGGCGGACCACGTAGGCGGTGGTGCCGATGCTGTCAACCGGCTGCGCCCGCGAGTAGTCGAAGCGCGTGGCGTAGTAACGGTCGGCGAAGCGGCTGCGGGGAAACAGCTTGTGCCAGTTGAGCGCCTGCAGCACCATGGTCGCGGGCCCGGAGAAATGGCGGATGCAGTGCTGCACCGAGCCGTCGGGATTGAGCAGTTTTGGTCCGCAGGCGGCGACTTCGGCATGCTCGTCCATGTAGCCGACGAGCGCGCGGAAGGCGTTCGAGACGAGGCGCGTATCGCTGTTGAGCAGGCAAGCGTAGCGCGCACGGGACATCTTCAGGCCGAGATTGTTGTTGCGCACGTAGAACTGATTGGTTTGGTTGCGTACCAGAATAACCTCGGGAAACTCGGCGGCCACCATGTCGGCGCTGGCGTCGGGGGAGTTGTCGTCGAGGCAGATTACTTCGAAGGCGATGCCGTGGGTGTGCTCGTAAATTGAGGAAAGGCAATCCCGCAGCAGGCGCCGGGTGTTATAGCTGGGAATGATGATGGTGAGATCGAGAACGGGTTGCATGGTTGCTCCTTGGAAGTAAGAAACGGGATGAGGAATTACTTAGGTCGATCGGGCCGCCGCCACTCGCCGTGCTACGGCACGCGCCGGAATGCCGACGACCGTCGAGCCTTTCTCGACAGGATGAAGCACCACCGAGTTCGCGCCGATGGTCGCGCCGTCTTCGACGCGAATGCCGCCCAGAACCTTGGCGCCGGCGCCGATGATGACGTTGTCGCCGATGTCGGGGCGCAGGCGGGGATCGAACCCCATGTCGAGTTCCCGCGCCCCCAGGGTCACGCCCTGGAAAATGGTGACGTTGCGCCCGATTCGCCAGGCTCCGACGACGGTGCCAGAAGGGTGCGGAAAGAAGATTCCTGAACCGATCTCGCAGCGCGTTGGGACTTCCAGCCCAAACAGCAGCAGGTTGAGATAGCCGCACAGTCCGGGCAAAAGCGGAATTCGCCGCAGCCAGGCGGCGCGGCTGAGACGGCAGAGCACGATGGGCAGGAAGCGGGGATGCAGCAGGCGGCGGAGCACGGCGAACCGGCGGGGCTGTGGCCGGCCCTCCAGCTCGTATTGCCGTGCAAGATCTTGATACAAGAGATCGCTAGACAGAAGCTCGCTGAGCACGGGCATTCTCCTTCATCAGGCCGCGCTTCACCAGTTCTTCGGTGGCGCGGTCGAGCCGGTCGGGTTCCACCGGCTGGGTCTTCACCCACGCGACAAAGCGCGTGAGACCTTGGTCGAGCGAGATCTCGGGCGCAAATTCGAGCAGAGAGCGGATGCGGGTGAGGTTGGCATATCCGTGGCGAATGTCGCCCAGGCGGTACTCGCCGGTGATCATTGGCCGGTCGGCCACACTGAAGCGCTCGCGCAGCATGTCCGCGGTCTGTTCGACGGTGGTGGGCCGGCCAGAGCCTACATTCAGCGTATGGCCGTCACCGCGATCCGACGCCAGCGCCGCCAGCACGGCGCGGGCTACGTCGGAGACATGCACGAAGTCGCGGCTTTCCTGACCGTCTTCGTAGAGATGAATGGTTTTTCCTCGGCGCAACTGGTTCGAGAAGATGGAAAGAATCCCAGTATAAGGATTCTTGAGCGACTGGCCTTCGCCATAGACGTTCTGAAAGCGGAAGATGACGAAGGGAATGCCTAGCGCTCCCGCACCCACGCGCACCAGATCCTCCTGCGCCAGCTTCGTAGCCGCATAAATCGACGCGGGGGAGAGTCTGGCGGTTTCCTGCGTGGCGGTGGCGGCGATCGCGCCCTGGCACAGCGGACAGGCGGGCTGCCATTGGCCCGCGCGGAACATGGCCTCAGATCGCGCAGGGGGATACACGATGCCGCACCGGCCGCAGTGGTAGGCGCCTTCTCCGTAGACCGAGCGCGAGGAAGCGAGAATCAGCTTGCGCACGCCGTGACGCTGGTTGGCGAGATGATTGAGCAGGACAGCGGTGCCGCCGACGTTGGTGCCGGTATAGCGCGAGATTTCGTACATCGACTGGGCCGTGCCGGTTTCGGCCGCCAGGTGAATCACGGCCTCGGACTCGTCGAGAGCCGCCGCCCAGTCGGCGGGGCGCAACACATCGCCACGAGCGACTTCCACTCCCGTCCGCCGCAAATCCTCCAGCGCTGCCACATCCGGGAGCGCGCCGTGAATCTGCGGGCTCAGGTTGTCGAACAGCAGCACGCGGTATCCGCGCTGGACGGCTTGCCGTGCGACCTCGCGGCCGATAAAGCCGGCGCCTCCGGTGATCAGTACTTTTTGCTTTTGCATGTCGATGTTCTTCTTTCATTTGCCGATTTCTTGTGCACGGTTTCTTGAGCGATGGGATCGCTACTGGCATTCGCGATACAAGGCGAGCGTTTCCTGCGCGCACTTTTGCCAGCTGTAGATAGCCGCGACCTCGGCGCCGCGCCGCCGGGCGCGCTCGCGGGCGGGTTCGTCGGTGGCCGCTTCGACGAGCGCCCGCTCGAGCGATGCGGGATCGTCCGGATCGAAATAGAAGGCGGCGTCGCGGCAGATTTCCGGCAGCGACGAGGTGCGGCTGACCAGCGCCGGACAACCCGCGGCCATGGCCTCGAGCGGAGGGAAGCCGAAGCCCTCGCAGCGTGACGGGTAGACCAGCAGGCGGGCGGAGGCGTAGGCCTCGGCCAGCAGCGCGTCCGTGATGGCGGGAACGACCACGAGGCGGCGATCGATGCCGAGCTCTTGCGCCAGCGCCCGCTCGTCGTTGGTCAGAGGACCGCCGCCGGCGACGAACAGGCGCGTGGATGTGTCGAGCGCAGTCGCCTGGAAAGCGTGCAGCAAAGCGTTGAAGTTCTTGTAGGGCGCGCGCGAGCCCACAAACATCAAGTAGTCCCCTGGCGCCAAAGACCGCAGTTCGGCGGCCGCAGCCGCGGAGCCCGCCAGCGGCCGGAGCCCGTGATAAATCACCCGGGTTTTCCCGGGTGCGGCTCCATAGAAGTGAAACAGGTCCTGGCGGCTCGATTCGGAAACACAAATGACAGCGTCGGCCTCGGCATAAAGACGGCGCTTGGCTGCGATGATGGCGGCAGCACTCGCGAACAGCCCGGGAAAACGTTCGTGGGCGCAATCGTGGTGCGTGACCACCAGCCGGCGGGCACGCACCAGCGGCATGCGGCGGTAGAGCGTGGGGTGGTAAATGTCCATCTTCCCGGCGAAAGGTGCCAGTGCGTTGCTGAACAGTTCGTTGACAACGTAGCGCGACTTGCCACGATCGAGAACGGGGCCGCAGCTCACCACGCGCGTATGAGCGCTGGCCAGCGCGGCAAACGGATAGGCGCTTTCATGGATTCCCAGCCAGACTTCGGTGCGCACGCGGTCAGGCACGTCCCTGCACGCATCCCTCGATTCGGCCAGCGCCCGCATCAGTTCGTAGTGGTAGCGCGAGGCGCCGCCGGCGTTTTGCAGCGAGAACACCTGATGGTCATAGAGAATGCGCATAAAGGAACGAGCCCGCGTCACGGGCAGGGCGCGGTGTCGAGTGCGGCCTCCGCCGCGATTCTGCCTCCGATTCCACGGTGGCCGGCGAAACCGGCTTCCTTCGCTATCCTGGCGGCGAGCAGCAGCATCGCGAGCAAAACCCCATAGGAGATAAGCGTGTTGAGGGCTGCGCCCCAGGCTCCCAGGCGCGGCAGCAGGGCCCAGTTCAAAACGATGTTGGTCACGGCGCTGATGCCGGTCGCGGCCAGAACTTTGCGCTCCATGCCCCACGCCAGAAACGCGTTGCTCAGATAAGACGACAAGAAGTCGAGGGGCAACGACCAGGCCAGCAACAGAAGCAGGGGAGCGGCCGGGAGAAACGCGCGCCCAAACACCAGCGTCAGAATGGGGCGGCGCAGCAGAATCATGCCGGACGCCAGCACGAGGCCCGCAGCCGCAAGTGGCCCGAGGACGCGGAACCCGACCATCTGTCTGCGCTCTCGGGCGCCGTGGCGGGCGAACTGCGGATAGAGAGCCTGGGTCAGGAGATAGAAGGTGGCCAGCGCCTGATTCAGCACCCGGTAGGCCGCGCCGTACAAGCCGACTTGATCGGGAGTGGAGAGCAGCCCGAGCATCAGCATGTCGACGTTGTTGAAGGCGAGATAGCAGAGCCAGGCCAGGCCCATGATGCTGGTCCGGCGCCAGGCGAGCGATTCCAGGGCCGCGGCCGGAAGCCAGCCGTGTCCGCCCGGCGGCCTCTCGAACTTCCACCACCAGCGGAAAAACGCGGCCTGCAGCAAGAAACCGCACCAGTTGCCCGCGGCCGCCCACCATAGGACGTTCGCTCCCGAAGCATGCGTGAGGACCACAAACACCAGGATCGAGGCCGGCGAGAACGCCTTGGCCAGACCCACCAAAGCCATGCGGCCTTCTCCCCAGGCTGCCCAATCGAGCGAGGCGGCGTAGAACGATCCGGCAACGGCGAAAGCCAGCAGAAAGTGCTGCGCGTTGGGCGGGAGTTTGGCGGAGGCGGAGTAGAACACGATCAAGGGCAAGGCGGCGACGGCCATCGCGCAACGCCGCCGCTGCACGCGCGTGACGATGGCGCTGGTCGCCTCCGGAAACCTTGCCACCAGACGCGCTCCGACGTGGCGCATGCCAAAGTCGATGACTGGCTGCAGGTATTGCCCGAGCGTCTGCGCGAGGGCGTAAATACCCAGAATCACCACGCCATAGCGATGGCCGAGCCAGATCACTGTGGCCACGTTGCACAGGCGCCCGATCATTTCCCCGCAGCCCAGATGCAGGATCTTGGTGAAGAGAGTTTGCAATCGAATCTTCATGAGCAGAATCCGGGAAGATGCATGCCGACTACAGCGCAGGCGGGGGTGGTGGCTGCCGCCGGCTCGCGGCATAGCCGGCCAGCTGGCCGGCGCCGCGCAGTGCATAGACGGCAGCCCGGTCGAACTGGCCGCGGCACAGGCTGAGGGCCGCGCCCCCGAATGACCGCGCCACCAGCGCTCCCACCTGATGCAGCCGATATCGGTGCAGGCGCAGCACCCGGCCCGTTCCCAGGGCAAACGGATAGGAAGTCTTGCGCAGCCGCGCAATCGAGTCGAGCGGAGGATGATGGACCGTGAGCGAGGGCTCGTACCACATTTCGAATCCCTGGGCGAGCGCGCGCAGGACGTAGTCGGTTTCCTCTCCCGACTGATAGCGTGAACTCGAGCCGACGCCTATTTCCTCGTTGAAATCTCCGACCGCGTTGACGACGGAGCGCCGCAGGAACAGGGCGGTCGATACGGCACATTTCCACACGTTCGTCTTTGTGCAGCAGCCGGCGGCCGCAGGCGACTTGGGACCCGAGGGCTGGTTTTCGGCCGTGCGCAGCGCCGTGCCGAGCAGACTGAAGCGGGGGTTGCGGTCGAACCATTGGGAGACCGAAGCCAGCAGGCCGGGGGAATACCAGCAATCATCGTCGGGAATGGCCACAAGGTCGCCGCGCGCGGAGCGAAGCCCGACATTGCGCGCGCGGGAAAGCCCGCGCGCCGAGCGCAGGTGGCGCGCCGCCAAACGGGGGTGCGTCTCCATCACCGGCACCAATCGGTCGTCGGGATTCTGGTCCACAACGATAACTTCAAGATCAGCTTCCTGTTGTTCCAGGCTGCCGAATAACCGCTCCAGTTCGTGCACGCGGCCGAGCGTGGCCACAATCAGCGAGATCATGCATTTCCCTCCCTATCCGCCGAAACCGTCGCCGAACAGGACAGCGCCAGGCCGCTCAGGCACTGGCGATCCGGCGCGACCCTGCTGCTGGCCACCTGGCCCAGCAATCCCGTTATGTACGCGAGCGACCTGTAGAGCCACCAGCCCGCAGCGACCACGAGCAGGGACACCGCCGTGCGCAGGCTGGCCGAGACCCAGTCGAGCAGTCCCCCCCGCGGCATCCAGAGAACGTCGGGCAGAATCATCGTGACCAGAAACAGTCCCAGCGGATGGGCTGAGGCGCGGTGCATGGCGCGAAGTAGCAGGCCGATCGCCGCCGATACCAGCACCACTCCCGCAAGCCCCGCGAGAATGTGGGCTTCTGCCACATACGAGGAGCCGCAGCCAAAGCCCAGCCGGTAGGTCACCGGATTCAGATACATCGCGGCATCGTCAGAAAAGCGCTGGCCGGGCACGTAGTTCTCCTGGTCGGCTGCGACGAATGCAGACTTGAGTTCGTTTTCGAGATAGGAGCCGATGTGGGGAGCAAACGCCGCGCGCTGCAGCACCGCAACCTCGGTGACGTTCAACGATGAGCCCTGATCGGCGATGAACTCAGCGGGACCGGCAAACGGCCGGGAGGGCGCGCCTTCGTCGCGCAAGGAACCCACCAGAGCGCCCACTACGACGAGCGCGGCGGTAATCGCGGCCAGCGCCTGCGGCCGGATGCGGTGCGCCGCTCTCGCCTGCCGCACGTACCAGAGGGCAAGAATCAGGCTGAATAGCGCGCCGCGTGACCCGGTGATCAGCACCGGCGCGGCCACCGCAAAATAGACGAGGGTGACAGTTCGCAAGCGTCTGCCGCTGTTTTCTAGCACAAAGATCCCGGCCAGCGCGGGCAGGCTGACCAGCGAGATGGCGCGCACGGCCATCGGGATGCTCGCCGCCATGCTGCCGTGGTCGATGAAGAACACCAGGTATCCGCCGTGGTCGCGCGCATAGGCGTAATAGCAGTAGTTCTTGTAGAGCTGGATGGGAACGCTCATCCAGAACAGGCCGTGCAGGCAGGGGAGAAACTTCCGGAATGTTCCCGTCTCCAGCGGAGCGAGCGGCCGGTAATTCCAGCGGCAGACGGCATAGATGACGAGGGCTGACCAGGCCAGGGACAGCAAAACCGTGCCGGCTACCGTGCGGGACACGTCGAACTGGATCGACGTCATCAACACGACGCGGAAGGGGTCAGTTTCGCCCGCGATCAGGCGCCCGCCCTGAAACAGCGCCAGCAGGCACAGGAAGTAGAAGGCGGGATGACATCCGGAATGAAAACGGATCCAGGCGAGCGCGATCAAAGTGAACAGCAGGCCTGTCGTGAGGAGCCCCGCTTGGCCGGGGCTCAGCCAGCCTGCGGCATACGTCAGTGCAGCGAGCGAGATCGCTGCCAGCGCTGCAGAGATCTCCACCGCTGCCCCGTAGCGGGCAAGATCGCAGACCCCTATCCAATGGTTGAAACGGACTGAGCTCGTCATGCTTCGTGAGGCTGGGATGAACGGGCCTGCCGTTCCAGTGGACTAGAACGGAAAGCGGAATTCGACAGCGTGGTCCGCAAAATCGCCCATTGGGCAGCAACTGCAGGCTGGGCATGCATGCGGCGGAGAGCTTCGGCGGCCAACACGCACGTGCACGACCCGAAAAATCCCAACGCGCTGGCCAGGAGCACAATCAAGGCGCGTGGCGGCCAGGATTTGCGGTCCGGCTCGACCGCCGGGTCGAGCACCTGGATCACTGCCGCAGTGCGGGCTTCGTCCAGCCGGGCAGCTTCGTACTGCTTGGCTAAGAGTTCAAAGATCGTCTCGGAATACTTCAGGTCGCGCAGCCGGCGCACATACTGCAGGCCGGCCTCCGGCATGTCGCCCGCCGGCAGACTTCCCGGGGAAATGGCGGCGCCATCGGCCGGGCCGCCCTGTTTTTCGAGCCGCGCCAGTTGTGCGCGCATGGCCGCAAGCTGCTGTTCCGCACGCTCCCGGTCGGGATTGCGCTCGGTCGAAAACAGGCGGATGCCTTCGAGTTCGACTTCCTTGGCGGCGATCGCGCCGCGCAGTTTCACAACCGATTCGAGAATGATTTTGGCCTGGCCGTCGAGCTGGATGACACCGGTTTTCTGCTCAGTCTCTTTCAGCGCCTGTTCGGCGTCGGCCAGGCGCGTGCTGGCCGTCTCCAGCTGCTGTTCGAAGAAGATGCGGCGCTGGCCGGCTTCGGTCACGGCCAGGTCCTGCGTAAGCCGGCGCAATTCGTCCACGTACGCGTTGGCCATCTGCGCGGCGCGACTTGGGCTCCGGTCTTCGACGGCGATGGAGACCAGTCCCTCTTTGCCCAGGGTGATGCCCGCCGCCTTCTCGAGATCGCGGCGCGCGTCCGACATTTTCCGGTCCCGGTACACGCGGTTGAGATCGAACCTTCGTACCAGCGCCTCCTCGACGACGCGGCTGCGCAGCATCCCCACGTAGAGATCGCCGGGATTCTTCAGGCCCAGGTCTTTTTGCGCCAGCGACGCTACCGGTCCCAAAGCGCCCAACTGTCCGATCATCGAAGCGGCCAGCGAAGGGCTTTGCTGCGGCGGCAGAAAAGTCGTGGTAGCGGTATAGCGGCTGGGCAAAAGCAGAACAATCACTGCGCCGACGACCGCCGAGGCCAGCGTAGTCCGCACCACAGTTCGCCTTCCGCGGCACAGAACGATGAGCAGATCGAGCAAGCCGACTTCGCCCGCCGGATCACGGCGCTGCTCGCCAGCATCGGGCGCACCGTTCCCGATCAGCGGGCTCCCAACGCCGAAGGGATGGGCTTCTGCGAAACTCGTCTGCAGCCCATCCACTCTATCCTCCACCCCTCCGCTTTCGACACCGACGGGCGAAGCCCTCATTGAATGACCCTCACGGCGGCGGCACCCAGGGCGAACTGGGAAAAGACCTGGCTCCAGTCGCGCAGGCCGCGCAGAAACGATCCACGCGAGAGCCGCTCCGGCACCACGATGGCATCGCCCGGCACCAGACGCAGCGACCCGAAGCCTCCGTTCCACAATCCCCGGACCGACTGCCGGCTGAGCACCGATCCATCTGCGCGCAGCAGGAACATGCGGCTCGCGTCGCCGTCGCGGGTCGCTCCACCGGCCAGTTTCAGGTAATCGTCCACGCGCGCTCCGCGGCGGCAGACAAAGGAATTCCTGTTATAAACTGCGCCCAGCACTTCAACGGTGGATGGCCGGGAAGGAACGAAGAAGCGGTCGCCATCCTCGAGTTCGATGGCGGGCAGAGCGGCCGCCTGGTTCAAATCAGGTTGGAGATCGAGCACGACCCGCCCGCTGGCCTTAATGTCGCGCAACCGCGCGATCATCTGCCGCTGCGCTTCGATGCGGGCGCGTTGCTCGGCGGTATCCTCGGGATTCACGCCGGAGGATCCGAGTGCGTCCCGTGTCACGTCCTCCTCCAGTTCCTGGACGAGGCGATCGAGGCCCTTTTGCTGCTGCCGCCGTGCCGATTCGCGCGTGAACTCCGCTCCGTAGAGATAGGCGTTGCCGGTGAATCCCCCGGCCCGCTCGATCAGATGCGGCAGGGTCTCGCCCGGCTCGGCGCGATACACGCCGGCGCTGGCGAATTCCCCCTCCAGGCGGATAAACTTGCTGCGCCGGGCGAGTGGAACGGCGAGGTCGTTCTGGGAAAAAATAGTAATGATGTCGCCGGGCTCGAGCGCCAGGTTCGCCCGCTCGTCGCCTTCGAGGACCAGTTTGCCGAGATCAAATGGAATCAGCCGGGTGGTCAGGTCCTCGGGATTCATTCGCTGGATGACGGCGTAGTCCCAGTTGATTTCCGGGACATCGCGCGCGATCGGGCTGCGCGGCTCGGCCGCAAGAGCCGCATCTTGCGGGCCTTCTGTTTTGCCTTCTCCCGCAGATTCGGCAGGGTACGAGGCCCTGCCAGCTGCCGCTGCGTTGCTCGACCGCCAGTGGCCTTCGGGGATCAACGAGGCCTGGTTGGGGATGACGTCGCGCAAACGCATGCCCGCGTGCCACGGAAGACGCCCGGGACGCGCCACATTGCCCCGCAGCGTGACCGCATTCTCAAAGCGCGGCGACAGCGGAAAGACGCGAACCAGATCGCCGTCCTGCAGGACGCGTTGCATGCCGGCGTCATCCAGGGAAAACTCTTCCACACGCCGGCTGTCATGATGGTCGATGCGCTCGACCACGGCTTTGCCGCCGTCGGCCACCGAGGTCAATCCTCCGGCCATTTCCACCGCGCCGGCGAGCGTCGTGTTACCGCTCAGTTCGTAAATCCCCGGCACATTCACGCTTCCAGCGATGGCTATTGAAGGCCCCGCCGGGGGAATGAAAATTACATCGCCGGGCAGCAGTTTGGCGTCTTTGCTCTTGTCTCCCTTCAGCAGCAGATCGTAGAAATCGAATTCCCCGACCAGCCGCTTCTCCCGCCGCAACTGGATGCGGCGCAGGGAGCCGGAATCGGCCGGACCGCCGGAAGCGAACAACGCATTGACCAAGGTGGAGAGCGAACTGACCGTATAGGTTCCGGGACGCCGCGCCTGCCCTACCACGAATACTTCGATCGAGCGCAATCGTCCCATGCTGACCGTCAAATCGAAGTTGCGAAAGACGCGTCCGATGGCCGTGCGGAGATAGTCGCTCAGCTGCTCGTATCGCAGGCCAGCGACGGCGAGCGCTCCCACCTTGGGCAGGAAGACTTCCCCGCCCCGGTCAACCGCCAGCCGCGCGTTGAAATCGATCTGTCCCCAGACCCGCAGCAAAATCTCGTCTCCCGGACCGAGCGCGTAGTCACCGGTCACCGGAACCCGGTCTAGGGGCGCGAACGTCGTGGGGACACGATCGAACAGGTTGTGTCCGTAGAGCGGCAGTTTGCGGCCCACCGAGGCGGCCACGAATTCCTGAAATTCGGTGGGCGGCGGCTCACGCGGGATGCGGGTGCGAAAGTCGCGCTTCGCCCGCGTTTCTTTTCTCTCTTTGCCAGGCAAATCGGCCAGGCCAGAATCGTCGGGCGGTTCGGCGGGGATGTTTAGAGCCTGCGGAAAGGCAGGCGGCTTGACGCCATCCCCACCGGAAACGCCCGCGCTCGCTCCATTGGCATCTTGTGCGAAAGCGTCGCCGGCACCGCTATCGTCTGCGCTGACGCTGGCATCGCCGGCGGCCTGGGACGGGCAGTCGCGGTTCACGCACGGCGCATCCGGGGAAACCGGCGATCCCGCCCCGGTCTGGGCGAGTCCTTGAGAAGGGTACATTGGGGAACAGATCGTAAACGCCAGGATGATTCCGGCAAAGACTGCTCTGAGAGTCAGGGCAGGGGTCTGTTGAGCCGTTCGAAGGGTGGTCAATCGCATGGTCATTGGTTCAACTCAGTGGAAGCGAAACCGTCCACTCCATTTCGGGTGGTAGGCCAGCTCGACCGAGGCCACCGTATCGGGCCCGGCCAGAGGCAGGAGAACGGGAAAGCCCCAGCGTTCGTACTGAACGAATACTTTCACCTCATAGTCAGAGCGCAAACGCCAGACCGAGCTGGCGGAAAAATCCTGAATATTGCCGCCGCCGGGGATGAAATTGTTATCAACGTGCGCCCGCCGGTATCCCAGCTGCACAGTGTGGCGCGGCGAAAACCAGTACGTCGACCACAGCTGGAAGCCGTGGCCTTCGCGGCCCACCCAGGAGCCGATCAGGTTGCCGGCATTGCCATAGGAGACGTGGAAAAAGCTGTCGTAATAAATGAAGCGGCCCTGCCAGTTGGCCAGCGGCGGAGGATCGGACCAGGCCATCTCGGCGCGGAAATCGAGCTTCGGAACCTTGGGAATCTGCGGCAGGTAGAAGCCCGGGTTCATCAACGAATCCTGCGGCTCGCCCAGCGGCGACGGGTTGTGGTCACTGGTGCCGTCCAGGTACAGAACCAGCCAGTCGCGCAGGCCGGGGATGCGATAGCTGCAGTCAAAGCCGCCATGCCGGTTGCCGATGGTTCCCGGCATGGTGTAGCGGTTGTTGCCGACACTGAGAAAGCCTTTCCAGAATTGGGCGAACGTAATCGGCCGGAATACGATGACGCGCGAAAACCCGAATTCCAGGTTGGGCGTGGGCTTGAAACTGAGCTTCTGGCCATCCATGGCGGGAAGCGGCGGGTACTTATGGTCGGCCATTAATCCGAGGAAGAAGTCCCAGCGCAGCGGCCCCAGCCAATGAAAAAAAGACGGCAGCCGCCACGGCGAAGGATTGGTGAACCGCAGCATGTCCATCGGCTGGGCGTTGTCGCTAAAGTTCGGTGGCCCGCCGTGGCCCGGCCCCCACCACAGGCTTTGCCGGCCGGCGGTGATCTGAATCGTCTTGAAGTTCCAGCCAAGGTAGGAATCGAGCAGGCTGAACTGGTCGAGGACGCTGGTGTGAACCGGCAGTTGTGGCGGCGTGTTATCGATCGTGCCGAGCAACTGCTGAACTGTCTGGCTGTAGGCGGGCAGGGGCGCAGCATGCTGATACTCGCCGCGCAAATAGAGCAGCAGCGGCCCCGCCGAGCCAGAGGCGGAAACCCCGCCCACCAGATTCGACCCTGGTCCGTAAGGACGGCCAAAATCGTTAATCAGGGTTTGGCCGAAGTGATAGCTGTCGGCCAGTGGCGTCCCTGCGATGCCGAGGTAACGGGTGTAGAGGCTATCGATGCGGGCCGCGCCATCCGGGCTTGCAACTTCCGACGATGGAGTTGCGCCGGACGGCGCTTTTTCGGAAAGCTCCGGTTCGTCGGCAAACTCAGACCTCAGGGCGGAGTAGAGGCGGTACGCCTCGCCCTGCTGGCCACCATCCGCGAGTTCGTCGATATAGAGATCTTTGCTGGCCGCCGTGAGAATCCGGGCGCACTCCAAGCGCGTCCAGGGACGCAGATTGGCGTAGGCGCTGGGCGCATAACCGAGCGCCGCCAGACGATCGAATGCAGCATAGACCCAGGAGTCGAGTGGCACCGACGGAGAGGCGATCTGTTTGGAGGAGCGCACAGGCGGCGCTTTCTCTTGCACCGCTCCTTCTTCCTTGGCGCTGGCGGGATCGCTGACACGGTCTCCGGGCAGGTCGGGAGAGTGATGCGCACGGTACACGGTGCGCCCGATCAAGAGCCCAAGAGCGCTGCCCGCCAAAACGTCAGACGGAAAATGCTGGCGGGCCGCGATGCGCGCCAGACCAACGGCGGAAGCCGAGCCATAGGCCAGCAGCTTGGTCAGGGGCCCCGGATATTCCTGAGTGATCACCGTTGCCATCGACCACGCCGCCATCGCATGTTGCGAGGGGAAAGAGCTTCCGCCCGCTCCGAACTGGCCGGCGTCGCGCGCATTCGGAGGCGCTCTACGGAAAACCCGCTTCAAAGGTTCGCCCACGATGATGCTGTCGGCCAGGGCAGAGACCGCAAGCCATCCGGCTTCACGGCTGTGCGCGTCGCCGTTCCAGTTTCCCTCCACGAACAAACCCGCTGGAACCGCCGCCAGGATCCCGAGGCTGTCATTGCTGAAACGGTTAGCCAGTCCGGTCTGGCCGCTGCCAAACCGGCGCATCACGCTCTTGTCGGCGGCCACCAGTCCCAAGGTTCCCCCACCCAGCACTTCGATCCAGCGTTTTCTGGGCTCGGGGAGCCTGCGCCAGCTGAGCGGGCTGGTCCAGATGACCTTCTGGTCGTCCGCTAGATCGCGCGCGAAATGCTTTATACAAATCCCGTTCAGCAGCCCCGGGTTCACGGCAGGCGGCTTTTGTTCAGGAAGTGTCGCAAGCCGTGGCGTAGGCCGGGGACTGCAGGAGTTCGGAGCATCGCTGTCCGAGGCCCGCAGAGAACCAGCCGTCAAACTGAACAGAAAAATCGCGGCCGCGAGGCCCGAACCATGCCGCCGGAATTTTCGCGCGAAACACATCGCTATATCGCCCGCAACCGGCTGGTCTCGCACAGCGACGCCCGTTGTAGGCTATCGCCGCAGACCCACGGCTTCGGCGCCGGTTCCAGATCGGCCGCATCCACTTCCACCGCGACGCTCTGGCGCAGCACATCGAGTGAGAGCACGACCCGGAATTGGTTCTTCTTGCGGACGAGCGCGCCTTCCAGCCCGCTCATTGCTCCCGTCTTGATACGAACGCGTTCGCCCACGACAAGGTAGGGATGCGGTTCCAGCTTGCGCTCGCCGATGCCGGACCGTATGCCTTCAATCTGTATATCTGGTAGCGCCGCCGGCTTTCCGCCAAACCCCACCAGCGACAGTACTCCCGGCATTTGGAGAACCTGGATTTGCTCGCGCGCCTCGATGCGCACAAACACGTAGTTGGGAAACAGCGGCAACTCCAGGTGCTTCACGCAACGGTTCCGCCAGCGATGAACCGTGCGGTAAAGCGGCACGAACGACTCGATCTCACGGCCCGTCAGGAGGGCGGCTACGCGCTTCTCATGGTGCGAAAGCGTGTAGGCCGCAAACCAGTGCGGAGATGGGTTCCCAATTGTTGGTATAGCGCTTGCGACCTGCTCTGGTGGTTGCGAAAATCTTTGTGCCGCCCGGTCCGGCATAACTCGTACTTCCGTCTGCGAAAAGCTTCGCCAGCCCCGATTAGCGAGGTGGTCTTAGAATTTTCAAAAGTGCAAAGTTACAACCGCCCGAATCCATGCACTTTCCCTGCCAAGCAAATTCCACAAGGCGATTCGTGCGCGTCATTGGGAGGGTTGAAGTTAGCCCTCGCTGGGAAAAAGACGAGGGGAAAGCGCGCTGGAGATTCCCAGATTGGGAGCCCGAATTGGGTCTCAAATATCGCGGCCACGATATGGGTTGGATTGTGTGGGGTTAGACGGTATCAGCTAGAACCGAGACAGGAACGTCTCGACTAAACGACATACGCCAAAAGTTAAAGATCGGTGACTGGGATTGCAGCGGGATGAGTTTTCCACAGGATATCTCGATGAAATAGAAGAAGGTACCAGACGCCCTACCCGTTTCGTGCCAGTCATGGCACGGAGGTGCCATTTACGGGTGGTGGGGTCGCGGGTACAGTTGTTTTTGAGCAGCACTTGGGGGAGGGCTGATCAACAGACGTCCCACGACTCAAATCGAGTCTGGGGCGTTTTGTTTTGCCCCAAAAATCCTCTCCTCAAGCCTTACAACCACTTCCTCGTCAACTCCCGCTACCGCCGGCGCTTTGACTAGTGGTAGATTCATGAACGCCCTTCGTTTGCCGTAGCCAACCGGCTCAGGAGCCCCGTCATGCCCGCCCATCCTGTGCGTCGCCAATTCCTCAAAGGAGTGGCCGCCATGACCGCCGCCACGGTAGTCCCCTGGTTTCCTTCGCGTGCCGATACCGGCTCCCCCTTCCGCGTTTCTGTGATCAACGACGAAATCTCGCAGGACTTCGGCCACGTCTGCGAAATCGCATCGCGCGAGTTCGGCATGAGATGGATCGAACTGCGCGGCATGTGGAAGAAAAATATCGTGAACCTCGACGACAATGAAGTCGCCGAGGCGCGCCGCATTCTGGAAAAATATCAGCTCAAAGTGACCGACATCGCCAGCCCGCTGTTCAAGTCGGACTGGCCGGGCGCGCCGAAATCGAAGTACAGCGAGGACAAAAGCTTCGGCGCGAGCACCAGTCCTTCTCAACAGGATGAAGTTCTCGACCGCGCCATCGCCATGGCCAAGGCGTTCGGAACCGATCGCATACGCTGCTTCGATTTCTGGCGTCTCGACGACCCGGCGCCGTATCGGGCCGCTATTAACGACAGGCTGCGCCAGGCCGCCGAAAAGGCCGGGAAGAACGGAATCATTCTGCTCCTGGAAAACGACGGCGGCTTGAACACCTGCACGGGCGCGGAGGCCGCAAAGGTTTTGAGCGCGGTGCAGTCGCCGTGGCTGATGCTGAACTGGGACCCCGGCAATGCCGCGGCCAGTGGCGAGATTCCCTATCCTGACGGCTACAATCTTCTGCCCAAAGACCGCATCGGACACTGCCATTGCAAAGACGCGGTGAAGAAGGGAAAGAAGTACGATTGGGCGCCGATGGGCGGAGGCATTATCGACTGGGCCGGCCAATTCAAAGCGCTCAAGCGCGACGGCTACCATTTCGCGGTCAGCCTTGAGACGCATTGGAACGGCGGCGGATCGCCGGAAGCATCGTCGCGCAAGAGCTGGGCCGGAATGAAGAAACTGTTGCAGCAGGCTGACGCTTTGTAATTAGTGGAGGATTCTATGACCGAGCAGACGAGACGCACTTTCTTGAAGCAAGCAGCGTTGAGCACGGCTGCAGTTCTCGCGTATCCATCTTCTCGCGTGCTCGGCGCCAATGATCGTGTCCGCATCGGCGTGATCGGCGTTGGCGACCGCGGCAACGATCTGCTCGATCAGGTTCGCAAAGTTTCCGGCGTGCAACTGGTGGCCATGGCCGACGTCTACAGCCGCCGCCGCGATCAGGCGAAGAGTAAAGTCCCCGGCATCCAGACGTTCTCCGACTATCGCCCATTGCTCGACATGAAAGATATCGACGGCGTTATCGTCGCCAGCCCACTGCACATTCATTCCCGCCATTTTCTGGATACGCTCGCCGCCGGCAAAGATCTGTACGCCGAAAAGACCATGACCTGGTCGATCCCCGAGGCCGAAAAATGCCTCGCCGCCGCGAAGGCTCCCGGCCGCGTGGTGCAGATCGGATTGCAGCACCAAAGTTCCGGCGCTCTCGCCGACGCCAAGCAGTGGATCAAAGACGGCTGGGTGGGCAAGGTCACGCATGTCGAATCCTGGATGAGCCGCAACACCCCCCACGGGAATGGACAGTGGGTGCGGCCCGTGCCCTCTGACTGCACGGCGCAGAACGTTGATTGGAGCGCGTTTCTCAACGGCCGCCCCGATCGCCCCTTCGACGCTTTCAAGCTGATCAACTGGCGGTTGTTCTGGGAATTTTCCGGCGGCAATTGCGCCGAGAACATGGTCCACCAGATTGCCTGGATTATGACCGCGCTCGATCTGCCGCTGCCCTCGGCGGCATACATGTCCGGCGGAGTCTTCTCGGAGAAAGATGGCCGAGAGGTTCCTGACACAATCGCCGTTACCCTCGACTTTCCCAAAGACATCGTGGTGACGTGGCAATCCACGTTCAGCAACAAGCACTACGAACTGGGCGATCGCATTCTCGGCAGCGACGGCACGCTGGAACATCATTTCGATGAACCGCTGGAGTACTGGCCGGAGAAAGTGAACCGCGACGCCGAATCCACCAAAGGTCACAGCCACGATCAGGACCACATGAAGAACTGGATCGACTGCCTGCGCAGCCGGGGCACGCCGAATGCTCCTGCAGAGATCGGCTATCGTTCAGCCATCGCGGTGCACATGGCAAATCTGTCGTACAAGAAGAAGCAACGAATCACGCTGGAGGAAGCGCGAGGAATTGCGCCGGGATACTAGTTGAAGACAACAAACAAATAAGCAAGGAAATCTATGACTTGGAAAGCGAGCACGCTGACAGCTCTGACACTCCTTTTACTCGTCGGCTCGGGAACAGCGATCGCCCAGTTTCCTCCGTTCCAATTTCTGCAAATGCCCGGGCCTCATCCCGTGGGCCTGAAGGTGGTGAATCAATACGATCCCTCACGAAAGTTTCCGGCTACACCCGATAGTCCCGAAGCGCATGGACGACAAGGAAGCCGTCCTCTGCAGACGCTTATCTGGTATCCAGCGCTGCAGAGCAGTAGTAAGCCAATGACAGTTGAAGATTATGTGGAGTTGGCGGATAGAGAGATTCACTTTGACGCGCCTGACCAGGAGCACAATAAATGGCGCAGACGATTGAAGAGTTCCTTCGATATTTCTCTGCGGGCAGTACGCGACGCGAAACCGGTTGAACAGCGTTACCCGGTTGTCATTTACGCTCCCAGCGGTTCATCCATTGCCTGGGAGAACGCTGATCTGTGCGAGTACCTTGCAAGCCATGGCTATGTCGTT
>Ga0187781_10001027_pt1 | contig 20975 bp, 17 predicted proteins | sample 0715_SJ02_MP02_2_FD_132447 | JGI IMG/M metagenome (GOLD analysis project Ga0187781, IMG submission 132447) | Tropical peat soil microbial communities from peatlands in Department of Meta, Colombia - 0715_SJ02_MP02_20_MG | ecosystem: Environmental > Terrestrial > Soil > Wetlands > Peat | place... | reverse complement strand
TCGGCATCAAACATCACGCTCTGAAAGCGGGCGTAGGGGCACATGTATTTGCATACCTGCTCGCGCATGAAACCGGCCAGCAGATAGGTAAAGCCAGCATAGAAGAAGATCCAGAAGCTTTCCCACGGGCCATAGTCGAAGGTCGGCATGGCCTTGACCAGATCACGGATGGGGGTGAAGTAGCCCACCAGCGAGAAGCCGGTCCACAGGCAGAACAGAATCATCAGGCCGTGCTTGGTCAGTTTCAGCCTGGCCTTGCGCAAGCTCATCGGCTCCTTGTCCAGCTTGATACGTTTGTTGCGGTCACCCTCTACCAGCTGTTCTATCCACAGCATGACTTCGGTGTAGACCGTCTGTGGACAGGAGTAGCCACACCACAAACGTCCGGCAATGGTGGTCCAGACAAATAAACCAAAAGCACAGCTCATCAGCAAGGCTGCCAGATAAACAAAATCCTGCGGCCAGATAGTCAGACCAAAAATGTAGAACTTGCGGTTCACCATATCAAAAAACAAGGCCTGGCGGCCATTCCAGGTCAGCCAGGGCAGGCCGAGAAACGCCAGCTGGGTTCCCAGGACAAACAGGATGCGCCAGTTGTTGAAGATGCCCTTGACGCTGCGGGGGTAGATTTTTTTCTGTGCCTCGTAAAGCGACACGGTTTCAGCGTTGTTTTTGTCCGGGGTGGGTGTGTGTTCTACTTTAACGGGAATTTTTTTCAACGAGTCTGACATGGTGGTTCCCTGAAGAGGATTTCGCAAAGTTCACTCTCAATATGGACTTTACGCAAGCCTCGTGAAATGAATTCATTCTACCAATTTGTATACTATTTGCAGGAAAGCATACTGCCCGCTTGCGCGGGCAGTATGTTGATCAAGGCTTATTGTGCCTTGGGATTATTGGACAGACCCCATACATAAGCAGCCAGCAAATGAACCTTGCCTTCGCCCAGGAAGTCTTTCCAGGCCGGCATCTGGTTGTTGCGACCATTGGTGATGGTCTCGATGATGGTCTTTTCAGTACCACCATACAGCCAACTGCCGCTCGGGTGCGTCAGGTTCGGCGCGCCCAGTTGCTGGTTACCCTTGCCATCCGGACCGTGGCAGGCCGCGCAGATGGTAGTGAAGGTTTCCTTGCCACGTGCAGCGCGTTCGGCATCGAATTTCTTCTTCTGAACCGACAGCGACATCACGTAGTTGGCAACGTCCTTGACCTTCTCTTCACCCAGTACCGAACCCCAGGCCGGCATCTGGCCATGACGACCACCCAGAATGGTGGTTTCGATGGTTTTCGGATCGCCACCATACAGCCAGTCGTGGTTTACCAGGTTCGGGAAGCCCTTGGCACCGCGTGCATCGGAACCATGACACTGTACGCAGTAGGTCTGGAACAGGCGCTTGCCCATTTCCTGAGCCTGCGGATCGGCAGCAACGACCTTCAGATCCTGCTTCAGGTACTTGTCATACAGCGGACCGTACTTGGCTTCAGCCTGAGCGCGTTCTTCCTTGTACTGACCTACGGAAGTCCAGCCGCGCAGACCCTGCCATTTGCCAAGACCCGGGTACAGTGCCAGATAGCAGGCACCGAAAGCCAGGGTGATGTAGAACATCAGCATCCACCAGCGGGGCAGCGGGTGGTTGTACTCTTCCAGGTCGCCATCCCATACATGGCCCATCGTTTCTACCTGCTCACCCTTCTTGACCGTGGTCTTGGATTGGGTGAACAGCAGCAGGGTCAAACCCACGAAACCTGCAACCACGATGGCCGTGATCCAGATGCCCCAGAAATCGCTTACGAAATCACTCATTGTTTTGCTCCGTTAGAAGCCGAGTCATGGTTGTCGGCTTCCTGCACCTTGTCGTCGTCGAGAAAGGGCACATTGGCCGCTTCATCGTACCGGTTCTTCGAGCGCTTGCTGTAGGCAATGACCAACACCAGAATGAAAAAGGTGAAGCACATTACGGTAAAGGCAGAGCGCCCAATGTTTACCCAGTCCATGACTTAGCGAACGTTCTTCAGTGCAAGACCCAAGCCCTGCAGATAGGCAATCAGGGCATCCATTTCCGACTTGCCTTCGACCTGAGCCTTGGCACCGGCAATATCCTGATCGGTGTACGGAACGCCTACGGTACGCAGCGCTTCCATCTTTTTCGGCAGGATATCGGCGTCTACCAGGTCCTTGGCCAGCCACGGGAAGGCAGGCATGTTGGATTCCGGTACCACGTCACGCGGATTGGTCAGGTGAACACGGTGCCATTCGTCGGAATAGCGGCCGCCTACACGGGCCAGGTCCGGACCGGTACGCTTGGAGCCCCACTGGAAGGGGTGGTCATACACAGACTCGCCCGCAACGGAGTAGTGGCCATAGCGCTCGGTTTCGGCGCGGAAAGGACGGATCATCTGGGAGTGGCAGTTGTAGCAGCCTTCACGGATGTAGATGTCGCGGCCAGCCAGTTGCAGTGCGGTGTAAGGCTTGACGCCGGCAACGGGTTGAGTGGTCGACTTCTGGAATGCCAGCGGCAGAATTTCCACCAGACCGGCAAAGCTGATCACGATCAGCGTGAACACGATGAGATAACCAACGTGTTCTTCAATCAGTTTCTGGATCTTTTCCATGTTTTTCTACCTCTTTCCGCTTAAGCGTGAGCCGACGCGTTGACGGCCGGGATCTTGGCGTCAACAGCCTGACCACCAGCTACGGTGCGGAAGGTGTTGTAAGCCATCAGCAACATACCGCTCAGGTACAAGGTGCCACCCAGGAAGCGCACGAAGTGGTAGGGGTAGGTTGCTTTTACGGCTTCAACGAAGGCATAGGTCAGTGTGCCGTCCGGGTTCAGAGCACGCCACATCAGGCCCTGGGTCACACCGGAAATCCACAGTGCGGCGATGTACAGTACTACGCCGACGGTAGCCAGCCAGAAGTGAGCTTCAATCAGTTTGGTGCTGTGCATGGACTCGCGGCCAAACAGACGCGGCAGCAGGTAGTACATGGAACCGATGGTGATGAAGCCTACCCAGCCCAGCGCACCGGAGTGCACGTGACCGATGGTCCAGTCAGTGTAGTGGGACAGTGCGTTGACGGTCTTGATGGACATCATCGGGCCTTCGAAGGTAGACATACCGTAGAAGGACAGGGAAACCACCAGGAATTTCAGGACCGGATCGGTACGCAGTTTGTGCCATGCGCCGGACAGGGTCATGATGCCGTTGATCATGCCACCCCAGCTCGGAGCCAGCAGCACCAGCGAGAACACCATACCCAGGGACTGGGTCCAGTCAGGCAGGGCAGTGTAGTGCAAGTGGTGAGGGCCGGCCCACATATAGGTGAAGATCAGCGCCCAGAAGTGCACAACGGACAGACGGTAGGAGTAAACCGGACGGCCAGCCTGCTTCGGTACGAAGTAGTACATCATGCCCAGGAAGGCGGCAGTCAGGAAGAAGCCCACGGCGTTGTGACCGTACCACCATTGCACCATGGCATCGACAGCGCCGGAGTACACCGAGTAGGACTTGGTCAGGGATACCGGGATAAAGGCACTGTTGACAATGTGCAGCAAGGCCACGGCCAGGATGAAGGCACCGTAGAACCAGTTGGCTACGTAGATGTGCTTTACCTTGCGGATGGCGATGGTACCGAAGAACACGATGGCATACACCACCCATGTCACGGCGATCATCAGCTTGATCGGCCACTCCAGTTCGGCGTATTCCTTGCCGAAGGTGTAACCCAAGGGCAGGGTAATGGCAGCCAGGACGATAATCAGCTGCCACATCCAGAAGGTGAAGGCGGCGAGCTTGTCCGAGATCAGTCGTACGTTACAGGTGCGCTGCACGACGTAGTAGGAAGTGGCAAACAGGCCGCAACCGCCAAAGGCGAAGATCACGGCGTTGGTGTGCAGCGGGCGCAGACGGCCAAAGTGGAACCAGGGCCCAAAATTGAGCTCCGGCCACACCAATTGGGCCGCAATGATGACGCCCACCAGCATGCCTACAATGCCCCATACTACGGTCATGATGGCAAACTGGCGCACCACCTTATAGTTATAAGTGGATTGCGTTTCCATTTAAGGTTTTCTCCAAGGTTGCTAACTTAGAACGTGACAAACCATGGCGACTTGATTTCATGTCAACTGCCCCAATCTGTAGTTGACAATGAAAGCCGCAGGGGGGACTGAAAAAACAGTCCTGCCAAGCGTTTGACCTGTGCCGGCATTTCACTGCCAAAGCCCCTGGCAATGGATATCAGACACACGCTCGTTCCCCATTTATTCAGCAAGACAGTCTAAAGCAAATACCCATGACGGGCCAGTTGATTAGTATGCTTGCGGGATTTTTTCCGTCCACCATTTATTGCTTTCAAGCGAGCGGGCGTCAGGACAAAACCTGATGCCGCTTAATGGGGATTATATTGTCATGCTTGTGCAGCCCCTTGATTTAGGTCAAATCGTCAACGGCCATCTCTTTTTTAGGGCTGCGGTGCTAGAATCTGCTGTTTTCGCCCATTTTGCAGGCATATCATGACCGCGACAGTTCATTATTCCATTCGTCCGTGCTCTCCTCAGTCTCATTGCTTCGAGATTAAGCTCAAGGTAGACAAGCCTGCGAAGAAAGGCCAGATCTTTTCCTTGCCGGCATGGATCCCCGGCAGCTATCTGATCCGTGAGTTTTCCCGACACATCGTCAGCATGCAAGCCAGTAGTGCAGGTAAAACCGTGAACCTGAGCAAACTGGACAAGCACACCTGGCAGGCCGATGCCGTCAAGGACAGCCTGACGCTGGTTTATCAGGTGTATGCCTATGATTTATCGGTACGTGGCGCTTACCTGGATGAGGAGCGTGGCTTTTTCAATGCCAGCAGTGTTTTCTTGGCAGTGGCCGGACGTGAGTCTGAACCTTGCGAGGTGGAAATCTGCTCGCCCAAGAGCAAAGCCTTCGATACATGGAAGGTGGCGAGCAGCCTGCCGGTGCTTGATGTCAAAAAATCCGGTTTTGGCCGCTATCGCGCTGAAAACTACGACGAGTTGCTGGATCATCCGGTCGAGATGGGCGACTTCCAGGAGCTGGCATTCAAGGCCTGCGGGGTTCCGCACCGCTTTGTGGTGTCCGGGCAGTTCCGGGGCGACCTGAAACGCCTGGTGCGCGATACCCGCAAGATCTGCGAGTATCAGATCAAGATGTTCGGCACACCGGCGCCCTTCAGCCAGTATGTCTTCATGCTCTATGTGGGCAAGGATATTTACGGTGGTCTGGAGCACCGCGCCTCCACCGCCCTGGTGGCCAATCGGGATGACCTACCAATGCAGGGCGAAGAAGCCATCAGTGATGGCTATCTGAAGCTGCTGGGACTGATCAGCCATGAATATTTCCACAGCTGGAATGTAAAACGGATAAAACCTGCTGCCTTCAGCCCATATGATCTGAGCCGCGAGGGCTATACTCGTCTGCTGTGGGCTTTTGAGGGAATTACTTCCTACTATGATGACCTGGCCCTGTTGCGGAGTGGCCTGATCGACGAGAAACGCTATCTTGGCCTGCTGGCGCAAACCATCAGCGGCGTGCAGCGCGGCGCGGGCCGGCTCAAGCAGACGCTGGAGGAGTCCAGTTTCGATGCCTGGACCAAATATTACCGCCAGGATGAAAATAGCCCCAATAGCATTGTCAGCTATTACACCAAGGGCGCGCTGGCGGCGCTGGCACTTGATCTGACCATTCGTCAGCGCAGCAAAGACAAGCACTCGCTGGACGATGTCATGCGTGCCATGTGGAACAAGTGGCTGAACGATGGCCAGGGGCTGGCAGAAGATGAATGGGAGCAATTGGCCCAGCAAGTCTGCGGGCTGGAACTCAAGTCTTTCTTTGATCAAGCCTTGCGTTCTACCGCCGATCTGGAGTTGCAGCCATTGCTGGCCGCCCAGGGGGTGGACATGCAGTGGGATAGCGCAGATCATGCCGGCGACAATGGCAGTGTGGCTGCCGTGACGCCAGGCAAGAGCGTCAGGGCGTATCTGGGGGTGAAAACTGCGCCGGACAGCCTTGGCCTGCGCGTGGTGAATGTATTCGATGGTGGCCCGGCTCAACAAGCAGGGCTGGCTGGTGGCGATGTGCTGATCGCCCTGGATGGGCTGAAGATGACCGAGCTGGACAAGGCGCTGTCTCGTTACCGGCCGGGCGAAACCGTCAGCCTGCATGTCTTCCGTCGCGACCAGCTTTTGCTGCGCGAGGCCTGCCTGCAAGAGCAGCCCCTGTGCAGTTGCCGCCTGCAATTGCAGGAGGGCGGCGCAGCCTGGCTGCGTGGCTAGAAAGATAGATGTACTGATGACTGAATAGCAGGATGTGAAACGGACCGGGATGGCGATCCCGCCCGGTTCATGCTGAAAGACCGGATCAAGCCGGCGTTAATTCTGTAGATGAGAGAGAAGAACATGGTGCAGCAGCCTCAAGTCAAATATCTGAAAGACTATGTTGTCCCCAGCTACCTGATTGATCGGGTGGATTTGAAGTTTGATATCGAGGACAACCAGACACGGGTGCATTCCCGGCTGGTAATCAAACGTAACGACAAGGCTGTTGCTCCCTGCAATCTGTGGCTGGATGGGTCGGCGCGCCTGCACAGCCTGACGCTGGATGGAGAAAGCCTGGGGCAGGATCGCTACCAGGTGAATGCGGAAGGCCTGCTGATCGAAAACGTGCCGGACAGCTTCATTCTGGAAGTGGAAACCCTGCTTGATCCAGTAGCCAATACCAGCTTGATGGGCTTGTATGCTTCCAATGGCAACCTGTTTACCCAGTGCGAGCCCGAAGGTTTCCGCAAGATCACCTACTATATGGACCGGCCGGACGTGATGGCCAAGTTCACCACCACCATTGTGGCAGACAAGCACAAGTACCCGGTCTTGCTGTCCAATGGCAATAAGGTGGGCACGGGCATGCTGGACAAGAAGCGCCACTGGGTGAAATGGGTCGACCCGTATCGCAAGCCGGCTTATCTGTTTGCGCTGGTGGCAGGCAAGCTGGTTGCCGCACGAGACAAGTTCCTGACTCAGCGTGGACGTGAAGTCACGCTGGAGATCTGGACCGAGCCGGCAGACCAGGACAAGGTGGCGTTTGGCATGGGCGCAGTCAAGCGTGCCATGAAGTGGGATGAAGAGCGCTTTGGTCTGGAATACGATCTGGATATCTACATGATCGTGGCAGTCAGCGACTTCAATATGGGGGCGATGGAAAACAAGGGCCTGAACATCTTCAACACTTCGGCGGTGCTGGCTCGCAAGGATACGCGTACCGATGCCGAATTCCAGCGTGTTGAAGCCATCATCGCCCATGAGTATTTCCATAACTGGACCGGTAACCGGGTGACCTGCCGCAACTGGTTCCAATTGTCGCTGAAAGAAGGCCTGACGGTATTCCGCGATCAGGAGTTCAGCTCGGACCTGGGCAGTCGGGCGGTCAAGCGCATTGACGATGTCAAAAGTCTGCGTGCCATGCAGTTTCCGGAAGATGCCGGTCCCACCGCCCATCCTATCCGGCCCGATTCCTATATCGAAATGAACAACTTCTACACCATGACGGTGTATGAAAAAGGTGCCGAAGTCGTCCGCATGTACCATACCCTGCTAGGCGAAGAAGGTTTCCGCAAGGGCATGGATCTCTACTTCAAACGGCATGATGGCCAGGCCGTCACCTGCGATGATTTCCGTGCCGCCATGGCCGATGCCAATGCGGTTGACCTTGATCAGTTCGCCTTGTGGTATAGCCAGGCGGGGACGCCGGTACTGCACGTCAGCAGCCGATATGATATTGCCGAGCAGCACTATACCTTGACCATCAGGCAAACCAGCCCAGTCATCAGTGGCCAGCCGACTCCGCAGCCGCTGCATATCCCGCTGGCGATGGGCTTGGTGGGGCGTGATGGGGGGGATCTGCCTCTGCAGTTGCTCGGAGAGGAACTGCCCCTTGGCGGAACCCGCGTGCTGGATATCAAGCACGCGGAGCAGCATTTCACCTTTATCAATGTTGCGGAAGAGCCGGTGCCTTCGCTGCTGCGCGGATTTTCGGCACCGGTCCGTCTGGAGTACGACTGGCGAGATGATCAGCTGGTTTTCCTGATGGCTAACGACAGCGACAGTTTCTGCCGCTGGGAGGCTGGGCAAACCTTTGCCGCACGTCTGTTCCGGCAATTGATTGCCGTCGCCGAGCAAGGCGGGGAACTGCATCTGTCGGAGAGTTTTATCGCGGCCTTCCGTGCCGTGCTGAAAGATCATGTGGCAGATCCGGCCTTCAAGGCCTTGATGCTGGCACTGCCTTCCGAGGCCGAGATTCTGGAAATGGTGGAGGGGGCAAATCCGGCCATCATCCATCAGGTGCGTGATTTTGTGCTGGATACCCTGGCCGAGGCTTTGCGTGGCGAGTGGCATGAGGCCTACCATCTCAACCAGACCCGTGAGTATCAGCCGGAAGATGCCGGCAAGCGCGATTTGAAAAACCGTGCGCTGCAAATGCTTACCCGCCTGAACGTGGCCTGGCCGGCCGAGGCTGCACGCAAGCAGGCACTGGAAGCCGACAATATGTCGGACCAGATGGGAGCCATGCTGGCGCTGCGTGATCATGACGGCGAGGAGCGTGACGAGTGTTATACCGACTTTGCTTCGCGCTGGCAGCATGATGCGCTGGTGATGGACAAATTCTTCATGCTGGTGGCCTCCAGCCAGCTGGAGGGCACGCTGGCCCATGTGCGGGCGGCCATGGAGCACCCGGCCTTTACCCTGAAGAACCCCAACAAAGCCCGCGCCCTGATTGGCAGCTTCGGCAACAATATGGCGTTTTTCCACGCCGCAGATGGTAGCGGCTATCGCTTTCTTGCCGATCAGGTATTGGCACTGGATGCCATTAACCCACAAGTGGCCAGCCGCATCGTGCGGGCCTTCAACCGCTGGAAAAAGCTGGAGCCAGGCCGTCAGGCCCTGATGAAAGCCGAGCTGGAGCGTTTGCTGGCTGCGCCTCTGTCCAAGGATGTGTATGAAATCGTCTACAAGAACCTGCATGCCTGAGATCGTAAATATCTTCTAGGCGTACTTGGTTTCTGTTGACAACGGGTCGCGCTAGCGGCCCGTTTTCTTGCTGTTTCGGCGAGAAGGGATTGACCTGTTCCCTTGCTTGTCGTAATCATACGACCGTTTGTTTCTTTGTGCGGGCAGGCCGTCATGGCAGAAAAACAGCAGCAGGATATCTATGTACCGGTTGGCAGTGGGGAGCAGCTGTATCTGCGGCGTATCTGGCGCGAGTCCACTGGCGAACCGGTACTGCTCATCCATGGCGTCATGGCCAATGGGCGGATTTTCTATAGCGATAAGGGCAAGGGACTGGCGCATTATCTGGCAGACGCTGGTTACGATGTCTTTGTTGCCGACTTGCGTGGCCGTGGTGGCAGCAGGCCGAAAATCGATGGGGCGGCCACCCATGGCCAGACCGAAATCATTTGTCAGGATCTACCGGCGCTGCATGCCGCCATTCGTCAATTGAAAGGGAAGATGGCACAGCACTGGATGGCGCACTCCTGGGGAGGCGTCCATATCAGCAGCTGCCTGCTGCGTTATCCACAATTGTCGGCCCAGCTTGCCAGCCTGGTGTATTTCGGCAGCAAGCGCAGCATTGCAGTACATAACTGGCGTAAATGGCTGGAAGTCGATCTGATGTGGAATATCGTGGCGCGCTGGCTGATTCGCTGGTATGGCTATCTGCCGGCACGGCGCATTGGCCTTGGGGCCGATGATGAAACCGAAAAAAGCCACCGGCAGAGCAAGTTCTGGGCAAAGCGCCTGCCGTGGGTGGATAGCGATGACGGCTTTGACTACGCAGCCGCCGCCCGGGCGCAGATCCTGCCGCCAACCTTGTACTTTGCCGCCAGCAATGATCCTTGTCGTGGTCATCCCGACGATGTACGCCGTTTCCGCGATGAGTCTGGCAGCCATCTGTCGCGTGTGCATTTACTGGGGCGGCAGACCGGTCATTGGCATGACTATGATCATGTCTCGTTGCTGACGCATCCGGATGCACCTGACGATCATTTTCCGTTGGTGCTGCGCTGGCTGGCCGGTGATCATGCACAAACGATGGAAAATTACTGACAAATATCATGCCGTAGCCAGGCGGGCTGTGGTAGAACAGCCCCCTTAAATGGAGAATGCGGCCATGACGCAAGTGACAGACAGTTTTCCAGCCAAGCTGGATCGCATCATCGATACCCTGGCCGAACAAGGCTGGGTTATCGACCAGACCTTGTTCACGCCACAGGATATCCAGAACCTGCGGCAATGCTGTGCCGTGCAATGGCAGGATGGACGCTTTCATGAAGCGGCGGTAGGTCGGGCTGATCAGCAAGGCCGGCGCAGCGAAATCCGCTCAGACTCAGTGTTGTGGCTGGATGCAGCCGATGCCGAACCGGCCATCGCACACTACTTTGCCACGCTGGATCAGGTTCGGCTGGCGGTAAACCAGGCCTTCTATCTGGGGCTGGAAGATCTGGAATCGCACTTCGCGGTCTATCCGCCCGGCAGCTTCTATAAAAAGCATCTGGACCGTTTTCGTGATGACGATGCCCGTGCCCTGACCGCGGTACTGTACCTGAACGAAGACTGGCCCGACGACGCCGGGGGCCAGATGCGGCTCTATCTGGACGATGCCTGTACGCAGTCGCTGGATGTGCCGCCGCAGGCGGGGATGCTGGTGTTGTTTCTGTCTGACCGTTTCTGGCATGAGGTGCTGCCAGCATCCCGCCAACGCCTGTCAGTGACCGGCTGGTTCCGTCGCCGCCAGGCCGGATTGGCCTGGTCATCGTAGCCGCCGCTTTTACCGTGCTAGAATCAGGACAAACCAGATGAAATGACAAGGGACGGATCAAGATGTCAGGCAATACCATGGGGCTGCTGTTTACTGTAACTTCTTTTGGCGAAAGCCATGGGCCGGCCATTGGCTGCGTGGTGGATGGCTGCCCGCCGGGGCTGGCCATCAGTACGGAAGAAATCCAGCAGGAGCTGGACCGGCGCAAACCCGGTACCAGCCGGCACGTAACCCAGCGGCGTGAACCTGACACCGTGGAAATCCTGTCCGGCGTGTATGAAGGCAAGACTACCGGCACGCCAATCGCTCTACTGATCCGCAATACCGACCAGCGCTCCAAGGATTACGGCAATATTGCCGACACCTTCCGCCCCGGTCATGCCGATTACACTTACTGGCACAAATATGGCGTGCGAGATCCCCGCGGCGGTGGTCGCTCCAGTGCCCGTGAAACCGCAGTGCGCGTGGCCGCGGGGGCCATTGCCAAAAAGTGGCTGCAGCAGCGTTACGGTATTGTGATCCGTGGGCACATGACTCAGATCGGCGACGTGGCCATTCCTTTCAAGAGCTGGGACGTGGTCAATAGCAACCCCTTCTTCGCTGCGGATGAGAGCGTGGTCCCGCAGTTGGAAGAATATATGGACTCCATCCGCAAGAGTCTGGATTCGGTCGGGGCCCGACTGCGCGTGGTGGCGGAAAATGTCCCGGTAGGTTGGGGCGAGCCGGTGTTCGATCGACTGGATGCCGACATTGCCTACGCCATGATGAATATCAATGCCGTCAAGGGAGTGGAAATCGGTGCCGGCTTCGGCAGCGTCACCCAGCGTGGCAGCGAACATGGCGATGAACTCACCCCGCAAGGTTTTGCCAGCAATCACGCGGGTGGCATTCTGGGTGGGATTTCCACCGGACAGGACATCGAAGTCTCCATGGCCATCAAGCCAACCTCATCGATTGCCCAGCCGCGTCGGTCCATCGACAGGCAAGGCAATCCCGTGCTGATGGAAACCCATGGCCGGCATGACCCTTGCGTCGGCATCCGTGCCACGCCGATTGCTGAAGCCATGCTGGCCCTGGTGCTGATCGATCATGCCTTGCGTCATCGTGCCCAGTGCGCGGATGTCCGGGTGGATACGCCGAAAATCCCCGGACGAATCGGCTAAACTAGAAAAAATGCAGTCCGACGGGGCTCGGGTATCAAGAAAGAACAGACCATGTTTAAAAACCTGATTGGCGGTTTGGCCGGACGCCTGAAGAAAAACGAAGAGAGCCAGGCTGAAGAAATCGCCGCAGTGGAAAAAGAACTGGAATCTTCGCCAGTGAAACCACCGGTCGAACCTGCCGTGGTTGAACAATTGCCTGCCACATTGGGCTTTGTTGCGCACCAGCCTGTCATGGACAGACAGCACCGGGTGGTGGCTTATGAGTTTTTCGTCAAATCAGGGGCTTCCGCCAAGGGGAGCAAGCGGCAGGATTTTGACCGGCTGATGCTCACTACACTGCAGAATATGGAAGTTTTCCGCCTGCTGGCCTATCGTCGGGCGCTGGTGCATATTTCCATCAGCTCGCTGGGCGAGCCTTTGCTGCTGCAGATGCCGGCCAAGAGTGTGATCTTTGTCCTGGGGCCGGATGTGACCGAGCCGGTGACTCCTGAAGTGCTGCAGTTGCTGGATGAACTGCATGTCAAAGGTTTGCGCTTTGCCCTGGAGCCGGCGGCTTTTGACAGTACGGTACTATCCGAGCGTTTGCAGTCTGAATTGTTCAACCGCATGGATTTCATGCTGCTGGATTTCGCGGCCCCGTCCACTCGCGTGCTGGCCCCCATTCTGGACCAGTTGCCACGCCGCTATCCCAATGCCCGCTGGATGGCGCGCAATGTCGGAACCGCCGAAGACCTGGATGTCTGCCTGCGTGCTCCGGGCAGCAATCGTTTTGCCTTGTTCCATGGCCCTTTTATTGCCACGGTAAGAACGCTGGAAAGCGGTAAGGTTGATACCAACCAGAGCCGGGTGTTGCAGATCATGCGTTTGTTGCGTGCCAATGCCGAGCCACGTGAGCTGGAGGCTCAGTTCAAGCTGGATTCGGTCTTGCTGTTCAAACTGCTGCGTTTCATCAATTCTCCGGTCAATGGCATCTCGCGCAAGGTGCAGACCATAGAAGAAACCTTGCTGCTGCTGGGACGGGAAACCCTGTTCAAGTGGATGTCCATGTTGCTGTTCACCGCCCGCAAGGAAGATGGTTCTGCGCTGGCACTGCTGGAAAAGTCGCTGATACGCGCTCGTTTCCTGGAGCGGCTGGGTGCTTATCGTGGCAATAAGGTAGAGGCCGAGCACCTGTTCCTTACCGGCATGTTTTCCCTGCTGGATGTTCTGCTGAACCTGCCATTCCCCGATGTGATCGACCCTCTTGAGCTCCCCCTGCCAGTCCGTGATGCCGTCGTGGAAAACAAGGGCATCTTCAGTCCTTTCCTGGCATTGGCATTGGCTTGCGAGCAAGGAGATGATCAACGTATTGCTGCGCTGTGCAAAGTACTTGATTTCGAAGTCGAGCATGCCAGCCGTTATTACATCGACTCGGTGGTATGGACGCAGGAAGTATTGCGTGAAAGCGAAGTGCATAACGATGTCGAAGCGGTATAGCATCTTCTTTCTATAGAGTTTCCTAGGCTCATGGCCAGCCTGCCCGGGCTGGTATTCCCTTGTTGGCAGACATTTTGTAACAGTATTATTGTGCGATCCGGGTATGCTTGCAGGTTTTCCTGTAGTTGCGGGTTACCTGGGTTGCAAATGTGCGGCCCCGCCCTATGTCATGGCAAGTTGCCGCTACTGCTGACAGGCGGCTAGGTATACAATACCGGCACTAAAAATCAGAATTCCCGTGGCAGTTCCTTTGTCGGCCTGCATGGGTAAGGTTCCGTGATGACAACTCTCGAACAGATCAAACAAGTAATTACCGAAAAATTTGGCGTCAGTGCTGATGAGGTGCAAGCCGAGCGGCCTCTGGGCGAATATGGACTGGACTCGCTGGGGCAGATCGAACTGCTGTTTGCCATTGAAGAACATTTTGAAATTTCCATTCCTGAAGAAGAAGCACATGTGGCCAATCTGCAGGAACTGTCGGATCTGGTAGATCGCTACAAGGCTGACAAGGCATGAAGCATCGCGTTGCCATTACTGGTATCGGCCTGATTTCCCCTTTGGGTCACCAGACTGATGGGGTATTTGATCGCCTGATGTCCGGACAATCCGGATTACGCCGGCTGGACGAGTCGACGACGGGCTGCAAAGCCGCAGTGGTGGGCGCTGTCGATTTTGATCCGGCCCCCTGGTTTACCCGCTTGCAATTGTCTGGGGTGGATAGGGTGAGCCAGATGGCGGTGGCCGCGGCTCAACTCGCGATGGACGATGCCAGCCTCGCCTTACCGGACGACCGCGAACAAGTTGGGGTTTATATCGGTTGTGCCATGGGTGGCAGTACCGCCCTGGACAAGGGGTTTCAGAACTTCTACGCAGACAAGACCCGGGTATCGCCGCTGTCGGTGATTGCCAGCATGGCCAATGCACCGGCTGGTCATATCAGTATGCGGATGGGCATTACAGGCCCCTCAGTCAATTATTCGGTTGCCTGTGCCTCATCGGCCATCGCCCTTGGTGAGGCCATGAAGGCAATTCGCAGTGGTGAAATCAGCCATGCACTTGCCGGTGGTGCCGAAGCCATGCTGCTGCCTGGCATCATCAATGCCTGGCAGTCGATGCAGGTGCTGGCCAGTGCCGCCGGGGATCACCCGGAGCAAGCATGCCGCCCCTATGACAAAAATCGTAGTGGCCTGGTGCTGGCAGAGGGTGCTGCCATCCTGATTCTGGAGCGGCTGGATCTGGCCCAGGCACGCGGTGCCCGCATCTACGCCACACTGGATGGCTATGCCTGCCGCAGTGATGCCACTCACATTACCAAGCCGGATGTCGGTGGCCAGGTGCGGACCATGCGTGCAGCCTTGCATGATGCCGGGCTGGAATCGTCCGTCATCGGCTATTGCAATAGTCATGGCACGGCAACCCAGGTGGGGGATGTAGTGGAGTGCCAGGCATTGCAGACCATCTGGGGAGAAGGTACGCCCGGTTTGCGTGTCAGTGCGACCAAGTCCATGCATGGTCATTTGCTGGGAGCCACCGGGGGGCTGGAAACCGCCATTACCGCCTTGGCACTGCATCATCGGCAGATTCCGCCTACTGCCCACTGTACTGAGCTGGATGAAAATTGCCAGGTACAGCATGTGCTGGGCAAGGGCGTGGCTGCGCCTGATTTGCAGGCCGCCATCAGCAATTCTTTCGCTTTCGGTGGCAGTAATGCCAGTCTGGTCCTCAGTCGGTACGCTGACTGATTGATCAGCTGCTCCGCCACAAGCCCCGCCGTTACCGGTGGGGCTTTGTCTTGTCAGGCGCAGCGAAATGTCAGGCTGATGCGGCGACTACCCAATAGGGGATGCCAGCCCGGCACCAGCGGCAGGATGCCGTGAAAGCACAAGCGGGCAGGTCCGCCAAAAACCAGGATATCGCCATGACGCAGTTGGACTTTCTGCTTGGGGTCCTGGCGTTGGCATCCTCCCAGTTGAAATTGGGCAGTCAGTCCCAGCGACAGGGTGACAATCGGCTGCCGGAAGTCCCGTTCATCGCGGTCCTGATGCAAAGACATGCGGCTGCCGGTTTCGTAGCAATTGATCAGACAAGCATTACTGGCAAACCCGGCATAGCCGGCGGTGGCTGCCGCCTGTGTGGCAAGCTCGGACAACTGGAGCGGCATGGCCGGCCAGGGCTGCAGGGTTTGTGGATGGCAATCCTGATAGCGATAGCCATGCTGGTCGCTGACCCAGCCGAGTTGGCCACAATTGCTCATGGTCACCGACATCGGTTTTCCTCCCGGGGTCTGCATGCGACTCAAGGGTGCTTGCTGCAAAATGGTCTGCACGGCTTGCCAGATCGATTGCTGTTCTGCCAGGGCGAATCCGGGTAATAGCATCACACCGTCGGCTAGTTGGCGGGGCGGGCCAAGCAGACTGTCGGCAAACAGATCATCCATTTACTGTTTCTCCCGGTCCAGCAGAGTTTGCTTGCGGGCGATTCCCCATCGGTAGCCACCGGCCTGGCCATCCTGGCGAACCACCCGGTGGCATGGAATAAGCAGGGCCAGGCAATTGGCGGCACAGGCACTGGCCACGGCGCGTGCGGCTTGAGGTGAGGCGATTCTGGCGGCCACCTCACTGTAACTCAGGGTCTCCCCCGGTGGAATCTGCTGCAAGGCGCGCCATACGCGCTGCTGAAAAGCCGTGCCTTGAATATCCAGCGGCAAACACAGACCGTGCTGTGGCTGTTCAACCAAGCCAACCAATTGAGCAATCAGCTGCTCGAACTCCTGATGTGCCCCCAAAAGTGTAGCGTGCGGGAACTGGTCCTGTAGCTCTTGCAATAAGGACTGCGGGTCATCTCCCAGCAAAACAGCACACACCCCTTTTTCGCTCTGGGCAACCAGGATAGCCCCCAGCGAACACTGCCCGATGGCAAAGCGGATCTGCGCCTTGGGCGCGCCGGCACGGTATTCCCCAGCTGTCATGCCCAGCAGTTGGACGGCTTCGGCGTAAAAACGACTGCTGGATTGATAGCCGGCAGCATAGAGCGCTTCGGTTACGCTGTCGGATGTTTCCAGCATCTGCTGCAAGCGTTGTTGCCGGTTTGCCCTGGCATATTCCTTTGGTGTGAGACCGGTCATGGTTTTGAACAGCCGGTGAAAGTGATAGGAGCTCATGTTTGCTGCACCAGCCAGCTGTTGCAAGCTGAGGGGCAGTTCTGCCTGCTGAATGCGCCGGCAGGCTGCGGCTATCAGTTCGGCCTGCTGTTGTCCGAGGGAGGACTGGCGTGGTTTGCAGCGCAGGCAAGCACGATAGCCAGCCTGTTCGGCAGCATCAGCATCAGCAAAAAAAATCACATTTTCCGGCTTGGGAAGGCGGGCGGCACAGCCCGGACGGCAGTAAATCCCGGTTGTTGTCACCGCATAGACAAAATGGCTGTTTGCCTGGCGCTGGCGTAGTTGAACATCCTGCCAACGCGGGTCCTGCATCACGGCGCTGGCCTGCTGGATTGTATTGCGGCTCATGCTTGCTATGCCCCAAGGTGTTAATGGTCATGACTGTACAGCGGGGCCGGGGAGAAAACACCCCGTGGCTTGCTGTCAAATTCTAGCAGTCTTGGGAGACAGGATGAAAAAAAGCCTGCGCATGCACGCAGGCTTGTTCAAGGGAGCAAAGCGGATGATGGCGTGCTGGGTCAGAAACTCTTGGACAGGCCGATCAGCTCGCCATTGCGGGAGCTACCACCCCCTTGCGGTGTGTCATGCAGCAATTCCACATAGCCCATCGTGCTCTTGCTGAAATTGTAGTGCAGCAGCAGGTTGATGAACTTTTCATTGCCGTCCGCCAGGGTCGGTGAATCATCCTTGCGGATGCCGGTTTGCAGGCCAAACTGGGTTTTGCCAACCGTGTAATAAGCGTAAATGGCCGTTGCTCTTTGCGTACTGTCATCCGGCAACTGATTCCGCTGGAATTCCACGGCCAGTTCCAGGTCGGAGATCGGTTTGTAATTGGCAGTCAGGTGGATTTGCTTGTTGTCGCCCAGCAGGCTGGTGTTCAGTGCATTCGGATTGGTCTGATTGCTTCCGACCGCGTAGTTGCTGGAAATGGTCCAGTTGCTGCCATTGAAGCCAGCCTGGATTGCGGTGTGCTTGCCACCGCTATTGCTGGCAGTCGCATTTTCGTCGGTAGAGAATTGCAAGGAACCATAGAACCCACCCAGATTGTCTGGCAAATCATAGCGCACCATATTGTTGCCGGTACCACCGCCAAACCAACCCAGGCGGTTGTCGGGACCGGCCCAGATACTGTAATCAAACTTGCCGTCTTCCACGTTGGTTGTGCCCTTGCCCAGGCGCAAGGAACCAAAACTGCCTTTCAGTCCGACAAAGCTGTCATCACTGGCCAGGGTATTGAGCTGAGTACCATTCTCGCTATAGGCATTGCCGGTAGGCGAGAAGCGGTTGTTCAGCTGGAAGATGGCGCTGAGACCATTGCCAAGGTTTTCACTGCCATTGAAATTGAGGTTGGCCCGACCGGCAACATTGGTGGTGGAAACGGCTGCCGGATTGGTGGTGTAACCCCAGCTGCTATTGGCGGCTGCGTTGTACTCCAGCACGCCGGCACGGATATAGCCGGAAATCACGACGCCGGAATCATCGGCATAGGCTTGGGCGGCACATGCCGACAGCACGGCCAGGGCCATATATTTGCATTGCATCTTGTCTTCTCCAATTGTCTCGTTTTGTTTTTACCCAAACCGGCTGCTTTTGTATTTTTGCTACTTTTCGACAGTCGGTTAGAGCGGAGACATTGTTAATTTTTGTTGATTTGGCCGTCAAATTGGAGAAATGTAGTCAATTTGCTACAAAAATTAAATTCTTATTGTAGTGAAATCACTACTGTCAGTAGTGAAATTTTATTACGGTATTTTGCTATTTTTGTCTGTTTCATTTCAATGAATGCATTGGTTCGGAAGGTATTCATCTTGTTGGTAAATAGCAACGCCGTGGTATTTTCTGCTAATGATGCGATTGATTTCATAGAAATGCTGCATGTGCACATGACGAGTGGCATAAAAATGCCGAAGAAAATCCAGGGGCACAAGGCTGGAGAAGATCAGGGGGGGCACATGTTCCGCGGTAGCTACGACGGGATGCGGTGAGATGGTGCGCAAGACAAAAGCATGATGGCCGCCTGCAAGGGCGGCTTTTGAAGGAAACGAACGGTTCCGCTCGTAGATTCAACTAGACAGGCCAACCTTGATTGACCTGTCCGGTTTTTTGGATGAATACCGTTGAGAGGCGTTCTTAGCGCTGCTGGCGTTTACCAAAAACAAAATACAACACAATGCCGATGATGATCATCGGCAGGCTTAGCCACTGTCCCATGCTGATGATCGTGGAGTGGCCAAAAATGCCCGAGTCTGGATTGCGGAAAAATTCGCTGATAAAGCGTGCCAGGCCATAACCGATCAGAAATACGGCCGATACCTGACCACGTGCCCGTGGTTTGCTGCTGTATAGCCACAGTACGACGAATAGCAACAGCCCTTCCAGCAGGAACTCATACAATTGCGAAGGATGGCGAGGCAGCGCACCGTAGTGCATCAGCATGTTCAGCAAGTCAGATGAGGTTTGACCCTCAACCAGGTCCTGATCCCTGGCCTGGGGAAACAGCATGGCCCAGGGCAGATCAGGGCTGGCCACCCGGCCCCACAGCTCGCCATTGATAAAGTTGCCTATTCGTCCGGCAGCCAGGCCCAGTGGCACCAGTGGGGCGATGAAGTCGGTCAGCTCCCAGAAACTGCGCTGTTGCTTGCGGGCAAACAAGGCCATGCCCACCAGCACACCAAGGAAACCGCCATGGAAGGACATGCCGCCTTTCCACACCATGAGGATTTCCGCCGGGTGGCTGAAGTAATAGCCGGGTTCGTAAAACAGCACTTCACCCAGCCGACCACCGATGACCACGCCCAGCACGCCATACATCAGCAGGTCATCCAGCAGTTTGGAAGTCAGAAAAGAGTGCCCCTGGCGGATACGCTGGTTGCCCAGTAGCAGGAACAGGCCGAAGCCCAGCAGGTACATCAGGCCATACCAGTGAACGGCCAGCGGGCCTAGGTGAATGGCGATAGGGTCGAACTGCGGATGAACGATCATTTGTCAGGCCGGTGTGTTTGCGGTAAAAGAATATGGACGAAATTATACGGAATGCGTTCCACCGCGTCCTGTCATTACCATGACAAGATGCGGACAGCCTGCTCTCACGGCACCCGGGAAAAGGCAGACCTGCCTGCAACACAGGCAAGGCCAGCGGCAATGCAGTCTGCAAGACTCTGTTTATCAAGGAAACACGACATGCCTCAATACCGCTCCAAAACCTCCACCTCCGGCCGCAACATGGCGGGTGCCCGCTCCCTGTGGCGCGCCACCGGCATGAAAGACGAGGATTTTGGCAAGCCCATTATCGCCATTGCCAACAGTTTTACCCAGTTCGTGCCGGGTCATGTCCATCTGCATAATATGGGACAACTGGTGGCGCGAGAAATCGAACGCGCTGGCGGTGTGGCCAAGGAATTCAACACCATCGCCATTGACGATGGCATTGCCATGGGGCATGGCGGCATGCTGTACAGCCTGCCCAGCCGCGACCTGATTGCCGATAGCGTGGAATACATGGTGAATGCTCACTGTGCCGACGCGCTGGTGTGCATCTCCAACTGCGACAAGATCACCCCCGGCATGCTGATGGCCGCCATGCGTCTGAACATTCCGGTGATCTTTGTGTCCGGCGGCCCGATGGAAGCCGGCAAGGTGCAGTGGGGCAACGACATCCGCAAGCTCGACCTGGTCGATGCCATGGTGGAGGCAGCCAATAGCGCGGTTTCCAATGAGGATGTGGAGCGGGTGGAGCGTTCCGCCTGTCCGACCTGCGGCTCTTGTTCCGGCATGTTCACTGCCAACTCCATGAACTGTCTGACCGAGGCACTGGGCCTGTCGCTGCCGGGCAATGGCAGCCTGGTGGCCACCCACGCAGACCGCAAGGAACTGTTCCTGCGCGCTGGCCGCCTGATCGTGGACATCACCAAGCGTTATTACGAGCAGGACGATGCCAGCGTGCTGCCGCGCGCCATCGGCAGCAAGCAGGCTTTTGAAAATGCCATGAGTCTGGATGTGGCCATGGGTGGCTCCACCAATACCGTACTGCATTTGCTGGCTGCCGCCAGCGAAGCCGGTGTCGATTTCAAGATGGCCGATATCGACCGTATCTCGCGCTCGGTACCCTGCCTGTCCAAAGTGGCCCCGGCCACGCAGAAATATCATATGGAAGATGTACACCGCGCCGGTGGCGTGGTGGCCATTCTGTCCGAACTGGACCGGGCCGGCCTGATCCACCGCGATGTGCCCACCATCCATAGCAAGACGCTGGCGGAAGGGCTGGAGGCCTGGGACATCATGCGTCACGGTGAAGACAGCGAAGCACGCCGCTTTTACCGAGCAGCACCGGGCGGCGTGCCCAC